>Ga0070694_100000214_pt1 | contig 30228 bp, 33 predicted proteins | sample KBSK1251metaG_FD_65470 | JGI IMG/M metagenome (GOLD analysis project Ga0070694, IMG submission 65470) | Corn, switchgrass and miscanthus rhizosphere microbial communities from Kellogg Biological Station, Michigan, USA - KBS K1-25-1 metaG | ecosystem: Host-associated > Plants > Roots >...
GGCGGTGCTCGTGCCGAAGATGCCGCCGCCGACGACGATGACGCGTTCGTGCGAGTCCACGCGTGGCGCACGCCGAGGCCGATTAAAAGGGGAAGGGGGAAGAGAAGGGCCCGCGGACCTAGGCCGCGGGGGCGTCCTCGAGTTGGATCTCGGGGTGCAGCGCGAACGCGGCCAGCGTCAGGACGCCCAGGTCGAGCGCCGTCTGGAAGCCCTTCTGCAGCATGTCGGGGCCGCCGGCCATCACCGTCATGGTCTCGACGGTGTCGGTGAAGTGCCAGAACGGGTAGGGGACGACGGGAGTGGGGCCCACGGGGACGGGGGCCGGCACGGGCGTCGGGACGCCGATGCCCTCGAAGTCGCTGATGAAGAAGGCCGTCGGGATCTTCGCCTTCTGCCAGTGGCCGTAGTCGGACGTGCCGAGTTGCAGCGGCGCGTCCTGCCACTTGAGGAACATGTCGTCGGGGATGCCCATCTGCTTGCGGTAGCCGTTGACGAGGTCGTACACGTTCTGGCTGTACCAGTCGAACTGGATGGGCGCGCGGATGGGCCAGCAGATGCCCATCATGTCGAAGTCGATCATGCCGCGCGTCGCGTTGACGTCGTGGGGGAAGACGCTCGAGTCCTGCATGGCCTTGAACATGGCGCCGCTTCCCTGCAGGCCGCGTTCCTCGCCGTCGAAGGCGCAGAAGACGATGGAGTAGTAGGAGTCGATCTTGGAGAAGGCCTTCGCCAGCTCGACGGTGATCCAGGTGCCGGAGCCGTCGTCGTAGGCGCCCTGGCTGACCATCGCGTTGGGGCCTTGGCCGGCGGCGGCCGAGTCCCACGTCGTCGTGTCGTAGTGGCCGCCGACGACGACCCAGTCGCCGGGCGCGCCGGTGCCGAGCTTGATGCCGCAGACGTCCTCTTGGTCGATGCCGCTCTTGAACTTGTAGCGGAAGAGTTCGAGACCGGCCGCCTGGAACTCCTTCGCGATGGCATCGCGCGCGCCCTGGTGGCCGGGCGAGTTGTTGGCCCGGTAGTTGTACGTCGAGACGAACTTCGCGTGGTTCTCGAGCATCATCTTGGCGTCCACGTGCGGCAGCTCCGGGACGACCCAGTCGACGTTCTTGGAGGCGTCGTCCAGCGATTCGGGGAGTTTCGCCTGGTCGACGCAACCGGCAAAGGCGGTCACGGCGAGGGCAAGCACGAGCACGGGCGTCCAGCGGGACAAGAGGAATCCTCACGCGAGAGGCCCAGTCGCCCCATTTAAGGCTTATGTAGTTCCGGCTGGAGCCGCCGCGGGTCCTCGGCGTGAGCGTTAAGGCGGGCCGTCCCGCTCGTTGACCGTGGTGCCCTCATGAAGACGGGTGTGGTCCTGCTCATGCTTGCCGTCGCGATCGCCGTCCCCGCCACCCTCGCCCCGGCGGCCTCCGCCACGCACGCCTGTGCCGACGGGTTCGAGGTGCTCTGCATCCACCCCGAGCAGCTCTTCTGCGTCGCGCCGCTCAACAAGTGGTTCGGCTTCCTTTGCCCCTACTAGCGGCAAGGCCCGCTACCGAACTTGGCCTAAGCCGGCACTAAGCACGCACGGGCGTCGCCACCCACGTGTGGCGCCCCGCCCATGGCCGCCCGCTCGTCCTATTCCCCCATCCTGGAACCCGGGGACCCGTCGTCCCTCCCGCCATCGCGCCTCGCGACGGCCTACGTCCCCCTTCGAGCGGACCGCCGTGGCCGCGGCGTCGGTCGCAAGTGGCTGCACCTGCGCCCACAAGGCTTGCGACTCTGGGGCCACTCGTGCGTCTCCGACCGCACCCTTCGTCGGCTTCGAGTGTTGGACCCGCTTGGACTCAAGGTGGCCGCCGACCTCGGGGCCACGGGCATCCTCACGCCGGACGTGCCCCTTTACGGCTTCATGACGCCGGCCCAGCGCGAACGCGCCGCCGACCGCCACCTGCACCGCCTCCTGCGAACGATCGAGTTGGCGCCTCGCCAGGGTCTGGACGTCACCCCCTTGGTCAAGGCGCTTGAGGCCGAGGCCTTGGACGGCCAATTGGACCTCCTCGACGAACTCGGTCTCGAACGCGCCGCGCTCTACGCGCGCGAACTCCTTCTCGAACACGACGCCCTGCTCCTACGCCGATTCGTGCGCGGGTGCCACGCCCGGGGGCTGCACCCGCTCCTCTTGGGCGCGCAAAGCCCGCGCGCCTTGGCCTGGGGGCCGGCCGAGTTGGCCGGCCGGCACGCCTACGTCCTGGCCCGGCGCGGGCTCGTGCTCCAGGCCAACGGGCGACGGCGCAGGCTCGAAAGCGTCACGTACTCGAGCCACGCACGACGCTTCCTCGTGCCCGGCCACCACGCGGCCCTCTTCACCCACAATCACCTCGTCGCACAACATCGGATCGAGGGACGGACCTCGACCACGCTGGAGACCTGAACATGGGCGGATCACAGACCGGAGCACACGCCGACGGACCCGAACTCTACGGAACGCAAGCCATCTGGCCCGCCGATTGGCGCGCGCGGTGGGAGCAAGTGCGCGCGCGGACGGTGGGCGCCTTCCGCGCCCCTGCGCGCCTGCGGGCGACGCCGGGCAGGACGCGTACGCTGCGCGCCACGCTCAGCGATGCCGGCCTCGCGGGGACCTTGCGCCGCCTCTCCGCTCGACACGGGGTGGACGAAGCGGACGTGGCGCGGTTGTGGTCGGCCGTCGACGAAGGCGACCCACGGATGGCGATGAGGCGCGTCACCGAGCGACTTCGGCTCGTGCGATCCCTCGAATCGGCCCTCGAATCCGCGGCCTCGCGCGAGCGCCTGCGGCTACGCGCGGCGACGCGCGACCACGTCCGCACGCTGGCCATCACGGCGGCGCTGGCGCTGGACGGTTCGTCCCCAGCGGAAGCCATCCAGGACTTCCTCGAAGCGGCCCTGCCCAAGCGGATCGGCTAGGCCACGACCGTGACCGTGCCGGACATGCTCTTGCCGTGCTCCTGGCAGAAGTACTTGAACGTGCCCGCCGCGTCGAACGTCCTCTCGAACTGTTCGCCGGGCTTGATGCCGCCCTTGCCGCTCGAGTTCCAGGACGCGTTCGAGCCGTCGTCGGGCGTCACGTCGTGGTTGATGCCGGATTCCTTGTTCTCCCACGTGACCTTCCCGCCGGCCTTGATGGTGACCTCCTTCGGCGAGAACTGGACCAATTTCATCTCCACGTGGGCCGTCATCGAGGGGCCCGAGGAACTGGACGTGGTCTTCGTGGGCGTGGAGCCCGAGCAGCCGGAGAGGGCGAGTGCGAGCGTGGCGCAAGCGACCAGGACGAGGGTGCGGAATTGCATCGATGGCGCGGAAAAACGTCCGCGTTAAGTAGGTTCCTGTACCCAACGTGAAACCGCTCAAAAAACGGCGTCAAACGTGCGATATCCACACTGTTTCTCTGGCCGACCAACACAAGATTTATACGAGGACCACATCCGTTGGGACTGAGAATTCATGCGGACGGCCTTCGTTTTCGCAATCGTCGCCGGACTTTCGCTCTGGGCCCCGTTGGCAAGCGCCGCCAGCGAAATCGAAGTCATCCTTTCGCTGCCCGAGTCCGGGCACGAGAACCACCCCGCCAAGATCCCCTCCGACACGAACCGGGCCATGATCCCGATTGATGTCGTGCTGAAGGCGACGGAGATCGCCTGCCTCCAGCCGGGCACGTTCACCGTGAGCATCTCGATGACGGCCGACGACATCGCGTCCTACGGCGCCTCACCCGAACCTTCCTCGACCACGGTCACCATCCCCCAAGGCGAACCCGGACCCCAGACGAAGCAATACACGGCGAACGCCCAACTTGGCCTGGGCGTGTTCTGGGGCGGTCGCCCCAACACGGGCGCGAAGCAGACCTACACGATCACGCCGGAAAAGGTCCCCGAAGCCAGCGGCGGTCCCTGCTTGCCCTCCTACAGTCAAAAGCTCCCCCCACTCAAGATCTACACCATCGGGGACGACATCGTCGTCGCCGGCAACTCGACGCTGGACCCCGAGGCGTGCGGCGGAGATGCCTCAGCCTGCGCACCCGAGACGACGATTCCGCCCGGCGGCAACTCGCCCATGCCGGGCACGTTCCTCGTCGTGCTCGCGATCCTCGGCCTCGTGGCCCTGCGGCGCCGACGGCTCTAGGTTCCAGACTTTCGGCCCGAGGCGGGCCGTGAGGCAGGCGGCGAACCCATGTTCTTGAGCGCCGCCTGGACCTTGGACTGGAGCTCGGTCGCCTTCTCCTTGAGCCGCGCCTCCTGCTTCTCGAACCCCTTGAGGCGAACCTGCAAGGACTCGACGTCGTCCTGGACCTGCTTCTTGACGGCCTCGCGCCCGGGCGTGCGCACGAGCAGGCCGCCCACGTTGCGGTAGACGGGCGCGTCCGCGGCGACGGTCTCGAGTTCCTCGAGCGCGCGTTGGGCGTCCTTGACCTGGAATTCGATCTGTTGGCGCTGTTGGACGGTGAGCGTGAGCTGCTGCTGCAGGGTCTGGAGTTGGGCGAGTTGGTCCTGCAGCTGGGGAGGAAGCTCCGCGGCCATGCCCGCAGCGAGCCGGGCCCGGATTATAGGATTTGCCGGAGGGCGTACGACCTACGGCCTAGACGTGCGGGCAATCGCCGATGGCCACGGCCGATGCCTTTGTTCCGGTCAGGTCGATGAAGGCCTCCGTGGTGACCTGGAAGCACCCGTTCACGATCGAGTTCCAGTGCCACTTGGAAAACCAGACCGGGCCGCACTCGCTCCGGATGATCCCGTCCCAAACGCACGTGGTCGACGAGTGGCCGGAGACCACCGCGTGGCCGGCGCCCGTGCCCGTCGTCGCTTGGCCGCTGCCACTTTCCTCCATCATCACGCACCACGAACCGGACGGTTTGGGGCCGTCGGAAGCGCACCACTCGTCCGGATACTGGCGGGTGAATGCGCGAGCCGTGGCGCACAGGGAGACGCCGATGGCGGGGTGGACGCATTCGGAGTCGGTCTGTGTGCAGTAGAAGGTGCCCTCGCAGGGTTCGTCGTTGGCGCCGCCCGGGATCGAGATGCCTGTCGCGGCCAGAATGAGGACGCCTGGAAGGAAGTAGCCCGCTTTCATCGACGCGCCCAGGCGGAAGGCGGCTACTTGGCGTTGTTGGAAACGACGCTTACGCGTCGTCGCCTGAGCAAGCGTGCCGCCGTTGGGGCGGAGAATCCGTCGCTAGCCGACCTTCCGTCGCCGCTTGGCCACCGCATGACTGCCGCGCCGGTCGTGGAACTCCCGCGTTCCGCGACGTGGGGCCTTGCGGCGCTCGGCACGGGGTTCGACGGCGCGACGCAACGCAACGGGCCGGCCGATGATGACATTGCGCGCCTTGGGCCTCCGGACGCCCTTGCGGGCCCGGCCCCGCGGCGGAGCGGACACGGCGGCGCGCCGCCGGGCCTCGCGTCGGCGCATGCCGGGCGGGCGCGTGTCGACGGCTCGCTCGACCTCGCGTTCGAGCGCCCGCAGGTCTCGATGGGCTTGGGCTTTCGGCATCGGGCCTCAGTCGAAGATTTCCCGGAGGCGTTCGCCAAACGAAGCTTGCCGGCGCTGGCCGCGGATGCGGTCCCCGCGGGACACGTTCACGCGACGCTTGCGCCGCGGGGTGCCCCGCATGCTCGTCAGGCGGCCTCGCCGGCCGCTGGCCGGGGTTCGTCGCCGCGCCGTGGCTCGACGGCGCGTCGTCGTCCGCCTTCGCGTCCGTCGCGTCGTCGTCTTCGTTCGTCGGGTTCCCTTCATGCGTCCGTTTCCTCGTACCATGTTCACACACCACGCCCTAGGGGCGTCGGTGCGTTTTCACGCACGAGCCGCCAAAACCCTTACGTTACCGACGCCGCAAGCCGGCGGAAGCGCCGGGCGCTAGCGGCCGACGGCCTGGGCGGCGCCGATTGCGACGTCGGCCCAACGCAGGAACGAGTGCGCGGCCGCCCGCAGACCACGGGTCTCCTCCGCCTCGAAGTGGAGTTGGATCTCCGCGTCTCGAGCATGGACCTGGACGCGGGTGCCCGGCGGGGCGTCCCGCGCCTCGACGGACAAGGACTGGGCGACCGCTCGGGCGGTCTCAGGGGAGTCGACCGTGAGCGTCACGTCGAGGACGTGCGTGCTCATTCGGCGCGGATGCGCTTCGCGACGGTGGGGCGTTCCTTGTAGAAGATCTTCGACCCACAGTAGGGGCACCGGATGCCGATGTTCTTCGCGTCGAACTCGACGCGCTTCTTGCACCGGCCGCACTTGTAGCCCATTACGCGGTCTCCGTCGTGGTGCCCTCGGCTTGGGCGCGCAGTTTCTCGAGCACGCCCTGGATGGCCTTCTCGGCGCCGAGCCCGGCGTCCGTCTTGGGAAGGTAGGCGCCGCCCGCGAACTTGGTGCCGCACTTGCGGCAGCCCCAGATCGAGGTGGCGAGGCGGGAGACCTTGGGTTGGCCGCAGCTGGGGCACGTGTGGGGCGCGTGCATGCGGTTGTCGACGTCGCGCCATCGGACGCGGTCACGGACGCCGTAGCGGGGCCCGAACTGGCCGGTGATGCCGACTTTCTTGGTGCGCTTGGACATGGTCTAGGTCTCCGTCGCTAGCCCAGGGTCGCTTCGCCGTTCTTCACGGCGTCCTTGATGAGGCCCCGGATGAGGGCGCCGGCAGACTGGCTCACCCTTATAATCGTTTTGACCTCGGGGACCGAGAAGCTTCCCGAGCCGCCCTTCTGCATGGCGCGGATGTTGCCCTCGAGGTCGCACGCGACGGTCAACCGGGCGTCCATGACAAGGTCCTCGTCGAGGCCGGGGTCGAGGAGGATGCGGTCGCCGATCTTGACCGACGTGCAGCTGATAGGGGGATCCCGGGTCGTGAGAGGGATCGGGACGTCCTCCTCCGCCACCTCGTACTGCTTGTTCGGCACCTTCGCGCTCAAGGTCGCGGCCAGCGCCGCGATGCTGCACGCGTCGAAGAGGTTCCCGTCGTAGTCGAGGATGTGGAGGTCGAGGAAGACCGTCCAGATCTTCTCGCCCGGGGTGACGCAGAGCTTCTTGAAGTCGATGAGGCCGCTCTCGCGCACGCCACGGTCGACGACGCGGGCGAGCTCGATGCCTTCAGGTTGGGGCGGGCCGGCCTCGAAGTCGGGCGCCGCGAGCGGGTTGAGTTCGGCGCTCGTCGTGAGCGTGCCCGCGTCGGGCGTGTCGGGGTAGGGGACGCCCGGCTTGAGCTTGATACCGGCGAGGACGCGCGTGTGGCCCAGCCAGACTTCCGCGCTGCCCTCGGCCTTCGTGATGTGCCCGACCTTGAGGCGGATGTTGCGGTACTGGTCGAAGGCGCGGCCGTCGATGCGCTTCTCGCTCTGGGCGAGGTTGGCGACGTACTCGCGCGTGATGTTGGACAGGACGATGTGCTGCGGCATCTACTCCGCACCCCCCGAGTGGTCGCGGCTGCCCGCGTCCGAATAGCGCCCGTAGAGGGCCTGTTTCTGGATCTCGTAGAGTTTCTTGCAGCCCTCGACGGCCATCGTCATGGCCTCGTCGAACTGTTCGGGCGACAGGTGCCCATCCATCTGCAGGAGGACAATCTCGCCCGTGTGCGGGTTGTACCCGACGGGCAGGTCCGCCTGGCCGAAGTTGTCCTCGGCCTTGCCGAGGTCCAGTACGACGGTGTCGTTGACCTTGCCCGCGGCGCACGCCGCGATGAGGCCCTTCATGGGGATGCCGGCGTCGGCCAACGCGACGGCGGCGGCCGTGAGGCCCGCGCAGCGCGTGCCCGCCTCGGCCTCGAGGATCTCGATGTTCACATCGACGGAGGCGCGGGGGAACTCTTCCGTGAGGATGACGTTCTCGAAGGCCTCGCCGATGACCTTGCTGATCTCCTGGCTGCGCCGGTCGGGGCCGGGCCGCTTGCGGTCGTCGACGGAGAAGGCCGCCATGTTGTAGCGGCACTTGACGACGGCCCGGTTGGGGTCCTGCGTGTGCCGGGGCACCGCTTCCCGCGGCCCGTAGACGGCCGCGAGGACCTTGTTGCCGCCCCATTCGAGGTAGGCGCTTCCGTCCGCGCGGTGCAGCACGCCCGCTTGGATCGTCACGTTCCGCATCTCGTCCGGGCGGCGCCCGTCGAGTCGCTTGCCGTTCTTGATGAGTTCGACGCCTGAGTTTCCGCCAGACATTAGAATTCCTCCGCCGAGCCGCGGCTCGCGGGTGGTTGGGGTTCGTTTCCGCTTCGCCCGGACGCTTCCTTGAGGTAGGCCGTCACCTTGTCGGTGAGGCCGGAGCGGTGGGCCTCTTGCTCGATGAGGCGAATCGTGTTGACGGCGACGCGGATCATCGGCACCTCGCCGTTGAGCCACACGCGTCCGTTCTGCCCGACGACCATCCACACGTCGGTGAAGCGCTTGATGAGTTGGATCATGCTGCCCTGGCGTCCGATCACGCGGGCGACCTTCGAGGGCTGGATCTCGATGACCTGGCCGCCCTCGAGCTTCTTGAGGTTCGGCTCCTTCATCGTGATCTGGGTCTTCTTCGTCTCGTCGACGAAGAGGATCTTCGCGAGGACCGTGTCGCCGGCCTTGAGGTACTCGCTCGTCTCGCCGAACTCGATCTTCCACGGCGTCTCGGACGAGTGCAACGGCGCCGGGTAGGGCGCGTTGATGTCCGTGAGCCAGTTCGAGGGGCCGACCTCGGTGATGATGGCGATGATCGTGTCGCCCGTGCGCGGCTGGTAGACGCCGGAGAGCGGGATGACGCCCCAGACGCCCTGGCGTTCCTCGGCCAGGCCGAGTCGCGCCGCGTAGAGTTTCCCGTCCCGCACGTACGTGCCGGGGCCGGTCTTGAGGTTGCGCCCTTCGGCGACGACGTCGCCGGGGATGACGAGGTGTCGCTGGGGCGCTCGCTGACTTTCTTGTTGAGCCTGTGTATTCATGTCGTATGCCTTCTCTCGGATTCCGGAAGGGTTTGCACCATCTCGGGTCGCCTTCGGCGAAAGAGCCGCATCCGGAGAATCGATAGGTGGAGCGGCCCCCAAACGTTCGGTTCGCTGAGTAAGGCGGCGAGCAAAGGTTTTGATTTTATAGTTTTCGCCGCTTGCCCGCCGCCGTGGCCGAGCGAGCGGCGCCCACGCGTCGACGTGCGCCCACCCAACGAGCGCCCGTGCGCAAGCGACCCGCACCCCGGCGCCGCCCGTCGGTGGTCAAGCGGGCGCCGGCGCCGCGGCCCGCCCCGGTCCCGCCCCCGCCAAAGCCCCGATTGGCCCTTCCGGCCCCTCGCAGCGTCGCCGCGACGCGCACCCTCACCCCCGGCCTGCGCGTCGTCGCATGGGTCTTCATCTTCGGCGGCTTCGCCGGCCTCATGGGCGCCCTCGGCGGCGCCCTCGTCTTCGCTCACGACCCGGCGGCGTTCGCCCCCGAGCAGGACACGCGCTTCGGCCTCGTCGTCGGCGCCTCGGGCGTCCTGGCCCTCGACGGCCTGGCCGTCGCCGCCGGCGTGCAACTCCTGGGCGTGCGCGAATGGGGCCGCCTGGCCTCCGTCGTCATCTCGACCGTCGGCCTCTTCGGCTGCGCCGTCGCGCTCGCCGTCGCCTACTTCGGCGGATTCCTCACCGAATCCGCGCCGGCCCCCGCGTGGGTCGTCGGGTTCGCCCTCGTCGGGACGCTCTCCGCCGCCATCTTCTTCGGCTGGTCGCTGCCGGTGCTCGTCGACGGCGACACGGTCGCCCTCTTCCGTTCCGAATCACCGACGCCTGCCGCGTGGGAGCCGACCGAGTAGCCTCACTTGAGGATCTTCGTCTCGGCGTTGCCCTGCGTCGCCTTGTTGAGCACGTCGAAGAGCTCCATCTGCATCCCCGCGGGGATCTCAATGACGCCGATCCACGAACCGTCGCTCTGCCACTCGTCCCTCACCATCTCGCCGACATGGCGCAGTTGGCCGTACGCGGAGCCCGTGTATTGCGGGGGCACCTTGACGGCGACCTTGATCTTCTCGTACGCGATGGGAATGATCGGCTTGAGCTTCTGAAGGACTTCCTTCACCTGGGCGTCCGTCGGCTTGAAGGGGTCCACGTGGACGCGCGCCTCCTCCATCGCCCGCTCGATCCGGTCGGGCGGGTGCGGCGCCTTGAGCTGGGGGTTCCACGTGTTGCGCACGATCTCTTGAATGATCCGCTTGCGCTTGTCCTCTTGCATCTTGTGGCGCTGCTCGGTCGTGAGTTGGATCTCGCCCTCGCGGATGATCCGCTCCGCCACGGCCTTGACGTCGACGGTCCCGAAGACCTTCGACACGTTCTCGTCCGCGGCGTGGTCGCCCTTCTTCGCGTCCTTGAAGATCGTGTTGATGGCCAGATCCTCAAGCGGGTTGAGCGCCTTGCCGCCCTTGATCTCCGTCGCGGCGTCGGGGTCCACGAGGACCTCGAAGTGCATGCCGCCCTTGACGAGGCGCGCGATGATGGCCTCGTCCAACGACGTGGCCATGGACGGCCCTACTTGCCGCCCACGACGCGGTCCACGAACTTGCGGACCTCGTCGGGCGAGAGCTTGCGGAAGTTCTCCTTCGTGGAGACGACCCCGACCTCGATGGCGTCCGCGTTGAGCTTGCCGTCGGTGGCCTTGTAGAGCGCCTGCAGGCCCAGGAGGACCGCGTCTTCCTGGCCCATGCCGTCCTTGAACTTCTCCTCGAAGACCTCCATGGCCTGGTTGCGGCCGGAGCCGACGGAGGACGCCTTGTACTCCATGAGGGCGCCCGAGGGGTCCGTCTCGAAGAGGTGGGGGACGTTCTCGTCCACGCCCGCCACGAGCAGCGCCGTGCCGAAGGGCCGGACGCCGCCGTACTGCGTGTAGGACTGCTTGAAGTCGCAGATCTTCTTGACGAGTTGCGAGATGCCGATGGGTTCGTCGTAGGTGATGCGGTTGATCTGGCTCTCCAGGCGCGCGCGGTCGACGAGGCTGCGCGCGTCCGCGACGAGGCCCGACGTGGCGCAACCGATGTGGTCGTCGAGCTTGAAGATCTTCTCGATCGAGGTGGGCTCCACGAGGCGGCTCGTGATCCGCTTGTCGACGATGAGAACGACGCCGTCGCGGAACTTGAGGCCGACCGTCGTCGTGCCACGCTTCACGGCCTCGCGGGCGTACTCGACTTGGAAAAGGCGCCCGTCCGGCGAGAAGACAGTGATGGCGCGGTCGTAGGCCATGTTCGGTTGCATCGAGAATGTTCCTCTTGGGCCGAGGGAATTCGGCGAGTCCTTAAAGGTTTACCATCGCAACGTTCGCGCGTTGCGCGGACTCTCCACCGGCTGAACGTACGGTTACCGCGGCGCGCAATCCACGCGAAACGGGCACGCTTAAGGCGCATTCCCTCCTTGGCCCACGCCGTGGCTCCCGAGCCGGCTCCCGTTCGCGAGGAGCCTCTGCCCGTCGGCATCCGGGAGATCGCCGCGCTCGCGAGCCTCCTGGCCATGTTCTTCGCGGCCCAACTCGTGGCCGTCCTCTTGCGCGGGCCGTTTCGCGAAAGCGGCGTCGACCGCGCCTTCGCGGACCCCACGGACCCCCTCAACGGCGTCTGGCTGCTCCTCACGGTCGTCGTCTTCACCATCCTCATCCTCTACATCGCGAAGAAGAAGCGACCCCTCCTCATCCAGGCCCTCATCCTCGGCAGCGTCGGCCTCACGCTCGTCTACGTGTTCTACCCGCTCCTTGACATGCTGCCCACGCCGGTCTTCGACTCGCGGCCGGTGCCCCTCCTGGGATCCTTCAACCCAGCCGTCCTTGTCGCCATCGTGCCGGCCGCCCTCCTCACGTACCTGCTCAAGCGCCGGCCCGAGTGGTACATCGTCGACGCCGTGGGATTGAGCGTCTCCGCGGGCACGATCGCGATCTTCGGCGCCAGTTTCACCCCCGTGACGTACCTTCTCGTCCTCGTCGCCTTCGCCGTCTACGACTACGTGAGCGTCTACAAGACGAAGCACATGCTGAGCCTCGCGGACAGCGTCCTGGACCTGCGCCTCCCCATCATGCTCGTCGTGCCCAAGGCGCTCGACTATTCGTTCCTTGACGAGCGCGCCCAGGTCCGCAAGCGCGCCGAGACGCCCGGGCCCAAGAAGCCCCGCGACGCCATGTTCATCGGCCTGGGCGACGTCGTCATCCCCAGCATCTTCGGCCTGACCGCCCTAGGCGCGCCCCTGCAGAGCGCGGGGGCCTGCTTCGGGACGTTCGTCGGCATCGCCGCCGGCCTCCTCGTCCTCATGTACTTCGTCCTGCGGGGCCGCCCGCACGCCGGCCTGCCGACCCTCAACACCGGCGCCTTCCTGGGCTTCCTCGCCGGGCTCTACATCGAGCGCGGCACGGTCATCTTCTGGTAGGCCATTTAGGCAAGCGCGTATTTCGCGCCGACGCCGCTAGAATCCTTATATATCACGCGCCGGCATCACGTGACGGTTCGGTGAGTTCGATGAGGCGTCTTGCTACTGGGTCCATTGTTTTCGCTCTCCTCTTCGTCGCTTTGAGCGGTTGCTCCGGCAAGAAATCGAGTGACGGAGGCGAACCCTCCCCCGCCGACGCGGCGGGAACCGAGTACGACCGCGCCATCGGCAACGACGGGTACCACATCACGGGCAGCTTCGGCGGCACGGCCACGGCGCTCGATGCGGGCTCCGCCGCCTCGCTCGACATCCACGACGAGGTCGAGAACGATGCCGGCTCGGGGGACCGCGCGGACCTCACGTTGAACGTCGCCGAGACGGGCCTCAAGGTCGTCGCGAGCCTTCGCTCGATGGCGACCGGCGAGAGCGCGGGCTCCAGCGCCGACTTCTACGGGGGCACGGAGCGCAACGTGCCCATCTTCGGCACGACGGGCATCGGCCCCTCGGAGCTACCTGAGACCCAGGCGTACTTGTTCGCCGCCGGGTTCGCCAACGTGAAGATCGGGGACGCCCCGTCCACGACACACTTCGTCATCGCGGCCGTGACGAAGGGCCTGCGCGATTCGTCGCACAGCGCGCTCACGGCGGCCGACGACGCGAACCTGCAACTCCACGTCGTCTTCCCCGGCACGGCCAGCGAGGCGGACGCCTTCACGAGCCAACCCGAGGGCTTCCTCTACTACTACTTCGAGAAGGTCTCGCTCCAAGTGCTCGACCAAGCCCAACGCGACGGCATCGGCAAAGGACTCAAGGGCCCCGCGACCAAGAACGAGCCTCCCATCGCCTCCGGCACCGTCACCGTGGGCGGCAAGGACGCGACGAGCGCCACGATGGAGGGCAACAAGAGCGTCTCGGTCGTGTTTGACGGCAGCGCCAGCACCGATGCGGACGGCACCGTCACGCGGTGGATCTGGCGCGTCTTCGAACTCACGCCCAACGGCACCTACGAGAAACCGCCGGCCGAGGTCGGCCCGGCCGTCGTCCTGGACAAGATGGCGCCCTACAACTTCACCACGCCCGGCCGCAAGATCATCAACCTCACGGTGACGGACGATTTGGCCGCGGCCTCCCAGACGTTCATCCTCCACTTCTACGTGGACCAGCACTCGAAGGTCGGCGCGGGCCAGATGGAAGGCTCCTTCCACACGCAGGCGCCCGCCGCCTTCGCCTCCTGCAACCCGCCCGTCAACTGCTTCGACCGCACGAGTTCCATCGGGCCCGGACTCACGTCGGCGACCTACAAGGTCACGGAGAACGAGTCGATGTTGACCGGCGTGCACATCGAGATCTATGCCCCGGGCAGCACGACGGCCCTCAAGTCCGTCACCGCCAACCAGTTGGAGGTCGCCGCCAAGGACCTGCCCAAGGATCCCCAGGGCAACACCGTGCTGGGCCGGTACACGATCCGCATCTGGTGGCAGGCGCACACGAGCACGGGCGGCGCTGACGGCGACCCACAGACGAACGACAACATCTTCGACTTCGAGGCCACGCTCAAGTACACGGAAGCCGTCTAGGCGGCCCGTTCGGCGACGGCGGCGGGGGTTCCCGTCATGGTCGTCGTGAGTCGGTAGGCCTCGACGAACTTGACCTGCTCCACGTCGGTGTGCTTTCGCACGTCCATGAGGGCGCGCAGTTTCGCAACGACCCAGTCGCGCCTCGTCACGACGTCCTCGGGCACGGTGACGGTGGCGGTCTTGAGGCCGTCCTCGCGGGCGACGTCGACCTTCCACGCCGCGGGGGCGGGCAGGTTCATGCGCAGGAGGCCCGAGACCTTGTCCGCGTCCGTCTTCGCGACGCGCCGCACCGTGAAACGGTACTTGAGGCCCTTGCCGGCCAAGGGGTGGTTGAAGTCGGCGCGGACGCGGCCGCCGCCGACCGTGGAGACGGTGCCGCGGCGGTTGCGGTACGTGATGGGGAGCCCGACCTGCGGCGTGACGTCGTTCTTCTTGAACTCTTGGAGTGGGATGGTCTCGACGAGCTTGGGGTCGCGCTCGCCGTAGGACTCGGCCGCCGTGAGGTCGATCTCTTTGGTCTTGCCGACCTCGGCCTCCTTGAGGGCCTTCTCGAGGCCGCTGATGATGCGGCCGCTGCCGATGACGTACGTCATGGGCGCGTAGAACGCGTCCTCCTGGAGGAGGCCCGCCTTCTCGGCGACTTCGCGCAGCGTCGTGTCGTAGAGCCGGTCCTGGCCCTCGACCCAGAGTTCGTAGTCGAAGTCGACGACGTCGCCGTCTTGGAAGGCCATGGACCGCGGGCAGGAACGCCTTCGTCTTAAACGTTCGGGCCTGCGCGGCTAGACGTCGATGAACGGGTAGGGCACGAACGTGACGACGAGCAGCACCAACAGGAGGACGGCGACAGCGGTGCGGCGCGGGTCGAGCCGTGACTTGTCGTTGAGCGGCGGCGGGTGCTGCAGGCCCAAGAAGAGGAGCAGGATGGCCATGACGATCCACCCGCGGAACTGGAAGCTCAGGAAGAACATGAGCGCGATCGACGCGTAGCTGGCCCAGCGCATGCGGTCGCCCAGGACGGCCCGCGCGACGTGGCCCCCATCGAGTTGGCCCGCGGGCAGGAGGTTGAAACCGGTCACGAGGAGGCCCACCCAACCCGCGATCCCCGTGGGGTGCGTGTACACGTCGCCCTGGACCGGCACGAAGACGTCGACTAGCTTGCGCAGTCCGATGAAGAGGAGGCTGTCGCCGAGCTGGACGAATGCGGCCGGCGGTTTGTGCCACTTGAACTCGGCGACGAGTCGGGTCGCGTTCTCGGGGACCGTGAACTCGTACTCGTAGCGCGTGTTGTTCAAGGGGAGCGTGTGTTGGATGCGCGCCGTGCGGCGGCCTTCCTCCAGCGTGAAGTCGCCGCCGGGTTCGCTCGACACGTTGCCTTCGAGGCGCAGTTCGAACTCGACGTCGGCGGGCTCGTCGAGGTGGAGGGCCTCCAGGCGCAGCGTCCAGCTCCCGCTGGGCAGCGTGGCGTTCACGCCGCGCACGTCGATCGTCTCGATCCACGCGGGCTTGCCGCCGCCTTCCGTACGGTTCGTGTACGTCGCGTAACCGAAGGCGAACGTCGCGTTGTCGGGACTCGACGAATTGTGGCCGAGTTCGACGGCGGGCCCCGTGAGGGCCTCGTGGACCTCGGGACTGGGCGGCACGGGCACGGCGTAGACGGCCGTGAGGACCATGCCGATGATGACGACGGGGATGGCGAGGAGGAAGCCGAGCAAGGGGCCGCTCGCGCCGATGTCGAAGAGGGCCTTGCGGTCGGGGATGGGTTCCCGCATGCTGATGAAGGCGCCGAAGGTGCCGATGGGGACGATGGGCGGCACGGGGATGAAGTAGGGAAGGCTGGTCTTGACGTGGTGGCGTCGCGCGACGAAATAGTGTCCCAGTTCGTGGACGCCCAGGATGAGGATGAGCGGGAGGCTGAAGGTGAGGAAGCCCCAGAAGAGGAGGGAGTAGTGGAGGAAGCTCAGGTCGTTGCCCTTCCACGTGATGAGGTTCTCGACGCCGGCATAGGGTTGGTAGAACAGGGCGCCGCCCAGCGTCGTCGTGATGATGGTGAGGATGAGGAGGACGATGTTGACGGCCGGGCCCTTGTCGGCCACGGGGGGTTTGCGGGCGACGAGCAGGACGTCCTCGCCGAGCCGGTGTTGGAGGATGACGAGGAGGCCGGGGTCGATGCGTCGGATCTCCTCGCGCAATTGTTCGAACTTGGCGTTGAACGTCGCGGGCTCCATCTGGACGTAAAAGGCGGCGACCTGTCCGCGGGGCAGTCCGCGGATTTCGCGTTCCACCTCGTAGACCTTGAAGTAGGACTGGATGAGTTTGTGGATGCGGTCGATGTCGAACTGCTGGGGCGAGAGGGGCTCGGCCGGTTCCTCCGGCGGTGCGTCCCCTGGGCCCTGCATGATGGCCGCGCTTATCCAAGGCGGGGCTTAACGTTTTTGGGACGCGGTCGCTCGCGCGCGGTCGCGGACGCGCGCGAAGGCGCGCCGGACGGGCTCGACGTTCTCCTTGGGCGTGAACACCCAGAAGCGCCAATGGTCGGTCTGGGCCTTGAGCAGCGTCCCGACGAGCGTCGAGGCGTCGCGCAGAGGCAGCGTCTCACCGGACTTGAGGAGGACGCGCGCGCCCACTTCGTGGAGCAAGGGGAGCCGGGGCACGTCGACGATCACGTCGCCCGGCGCGAGGCGCGCGTCCTCGGCGAGTTCGCGTTCGAACGCTTCGCGCGCGGCGGGGGATTCGAGGAGGCGGCGCAGGTGTTCGTCGGCGTCGAACTCGGCGCGTGTGCCTTCGAAGGCGCGCTTGTAGAGGCGCCGCTCCTGGATGCCTTGGGCGATGCGGCGCGGGAAGTCGCCCGCGGCGTCGAGGGCGGCCAGGAGTTGCGCGTCGTCCAAGAGACGCAGGTCGTCGGGTTTGGCGTGGTCCGCCATGAGGCGCCGCACGCCGGCGATGACCATCGACTCGGCGGCGCGGCATGTGTGGTGGAAGTAGACGGCGGGGTACATGAGGAAGCGCGCCAAGAGCAGCGCCTCGACGGCCGTGATGCCTTCCTCGCGCACGAGGGCGTCCCCGTCTCGGAGCGTGAGCGTCTGGAGGATGCGTTCGGGGTCGACGCTCACGCGTAGGCCCGTGTAGTGGGCGTCGCGCACGAGGTAATCCATGCGGTCGACGTCGATGTCGCCGCTCACGAGGCACGCGTGTTCGCCGTTGCCGGAGAGGAGTTCCGCGACGCGTCGGGGCTCGATGCCGTGGGCGCGCAGGCGGTCCGCGAGGCCGCTCCAACGCACGAGGTCCGCGCCGAACTCTTCGTGGCGGCCCAGGCGGGGGTCGATCTCTTCGAACGTGTGGCTCATCGGCCCATGGCCCACGTCGTGCAAGAGCGCTGCCGCCTGGATGGGTCGAGCCTCGTCGGGCGAGAGACCCACGTTTCGCGTCGCGTCCTGGGCGAGCTTGTGGGCGCCCAGGCTGTGCTCGAAGCGGGTGTGGTTGGCGCCGGGGTAGACGAGGTAGGCGGTTCCGAGTTGGCGGATGCGGCGCAGGCGTTGAAGTTCGCGCGCGTCGATGAGGTCGACCGCCCACGGTTCGAGGTGGATGTTGCGGTGGATGGGGTCGCGTAGCGCCTGCAAGCGTGCGCCCGATGGGGACGGACCGGATAATCCACGCGGTCAGGAGCCCGTTCTCGGGCAGAAGGAATCGCGGGCGACGGCCACCGGCGCGTTCGTTGCGCGACGGGCGCCGCCGCCCACCTCGGGAAGAGCAGGGGCGTTCGGCGACTATTCGTCGACCGGGGGCTCGCCGTAGGTCTCGTGGCGGCAGACGATCTTCGTCTCCGGCAGGGTGATGTCGGGCGGGAAGGTCGTGAAGACCGCGCAATAGCGTCCGGAGGGTTCCTTGTGGCAGTTGGACCAGTAGGTCTCACAGACCACGTAGTAGTCCGTGCAGTCGTAGTCGACAGAGCCGCTACACATGCGGTCCGAGCTCAGGGGGTCCTGGGCCGAGGCGAGGGGCAGTCCGACGAGCACGAGTCCGAAGGAGGCGAGCAAGGCTGGGAACAATCGATTCATGCGGTTTCACCGACGCGGACCCCGGCGGGCGCCACGTTCCACCTCCCGCCGCGCTCGAATCCTTCTATAAGCCTTGTTGCGTTTGCGTCGAACCTTCCCCGCCGCGCAAGGGTGGCCGCGCGCGTGATGCGCCGCGAAAGTCTTAAAGGCGAATCGGGGGGTCCCCGCGTGCTTTGCCTCTCATGGAAGTCCGCGTGGATGGTTGGAAGAAGGCGATCCGCTTCAGCAGCGCCCACGCCACGCTCAACCTCGGCAAGTGCGAACGCCTGCACGGCCACACGTACGTCATCCATGCGAACGTGCAGGGCGAAGTGGACAACCGCCGCGTCGTCTTCGACTTCGTCGAGCTCACGCGGGCCCTACGCCAGATCGCCGACGAACTCGACCACTTCATCCTCGTGCCCACCAAGGGCGCACCCGCCATCCTGGTCCAGGTCCAAGGCGAGGAGGTCCACATGACGGCCCAAGGCACGAAGTACGTGCTCCCACGCCGCGACTGCTTCCTCCTTCCCACCGCCACATCGACGGCCGAAGACCTCGTCCAATACATCCACGAACAGGTCCAGGCCCGCGTCAAGTGGCCGCCAAACGTCACGCGGGTCGAACTCGGCGTGGACGAAGGCTACGGCCAAGGCGCGTGGATCATCTGGGAACCGGCCAAGAAGGGGGGCAGGCGATGAAGGCCCGACGCGCGGTCGTCCTCGTCTCGGGAGGCCTCGACTCGGCCGTGGCCGCCACGATCGCCAAGTGCGAACGCTTCGAACTCTACGCCCTCACGTTCCAGTACGGCCAACGCAACGAGCGCGAGCTCGAATCCGCGAAGAAGGTCGCGGACGCCCTGCGCGTCAAGGAGCACAAGATCCTCACGGTCCCGTTGGACGCCTTCGGCCAGTCCGCCCTCACGGACAAGAAGATCCCCGTGCCGAAGCAGCGCTCGAAGCAGGAGATCGGCACGGGCGTCCCCGTCACGTACGTGCCCGGCCGCAACACCGTGTTCGTCGCCATGGGGCTCGCGTACGCCGAAAGCGTCGGCGCCGAAGCGGTCTTCATCGGCGCCCACGCGCTGGACTATTCCGGCTATCCCGATTGCCGCCCCGAGTACTTCGAGAAGTGGAACGAGCTCGCCAAACTCGCGACGAAGCAAGCCATCGAGGGCGCTCCCGCGAAGATCGTCGCACCGCTCGTGCAATGGACGAAGTCCAAGATCGTCGAGACCGGCCACGACCTCAAGGCACCCATGAAGCACACATGGTCCTGCTACGAATCCGGCCCCGCCCCATGCGGCAAATGCGACGCGTGCCAGATCCGCGCCGAAGCCTTCGCCCGCGCCGGCATCCCCGACCCCGCGCTCGCCACACTCAAACCATGACGCCCACCCTGCGCCAGGCCACGAAGGAACCCGGCGAACGCGCACCCAGGCTCCCGGCCGGCCAACTCTCCATCAACGAGGTCTACTACACCATCCAGGGCGAGTGCGGCTGGATGGGCACGCCGACGGTGTTCGTCCGCACAAGCCATTGCTCGCTTCGGTGCGTCTGGTGCGATTCGAAGTACACGTTCCAAGAGGGAGACCCTTGGACTCTCGACGAGGTCGTGAAACGCGTCGCCGACTTCCCGACCAAACACGTCTGCCTCACGGGCGGCGAGCCGCTCAACCAGGCCGAATCCTTCCGACTGGTGGAACGGCTTGCGAGGGCGGACTACACCGTCGAGGTCGAGACGAGCGGCAGCGAAGACATCCAACCGTTCAATCGCTTGCCGGCCGATCTGCGCGCCCTCGTCACCGTGAACCTCGACATCAAGTGCCCCGGCAGCGCCATGACGAACTTCAACCGCTGGTCGAACCTGGGCGAGTTGCGCCCGCACGACCAGCTCAAGTTCGTCCTGGCCGACCGCGCGGATTACGATTACGCCAAGGACGTCCTCGCGCGCCACAGAATCCCGTGCCACGCGTGGCTGCATCCCGTATGGGGCAAGTTGGAGCCGCGCAAGATCGCCGACTGGGTCAAGGCGGACGGGTTGCCCGTGCGCGTCGGCGTCCAGCTCCACAAGTACATCTGGGGCGACGTGCGCGGCGTCTAATGGCCCGGGTTCTCCAACATCTGCTGGACCTTCTGGATGAAGTCCTGCGGTTGGAAGGGCTTGACGAGGAACTTGTTGACGTGGACCGCGTTGATGGCCTCGATGGCGAGCTCCAGCTTGGGGAAGGCCGTGATCATCATCTTCGACATCTCGGGGCGAAGGTCCTCGGCGCGCACGAGGAACTCGAGGCCGTTCATGCCCGGCATGCGGTAGTCGGTCACGACGACGTCGACGGGTTCGCGTTGGATGATCTCGAGCCCCTTCGTGCCTGAGTCGGCCGTGAGGACGCGGACGCCCACCATGGACGTCTCGAGGAGGATCTGCAAGGAGTGGAGGATGTCCTGCTCGTCGTCCACGATGAGGACGGTGGAGGGCCGTTGGCTTTGGGCGGGCAACGCTCCCGTCAAATGGGGTCCCCGTTGTAAGCCCACCGGTTCAAGCGGTGGGCTTGTGGGACGCAAGGCGCGAGAGGTAGTCCTCGCGGAACCACTCCGCCGTCTTCGTCTTGCCCGGCCCGGCCTGGGGCAGTTCCGCAACGAGGACGACGTCCTCGACGTGGGCCAGCAGGGGGTTGAGCCGCGCCTTGATCTGGCCGTTGAAGTGTGTGCGCAGGCGGGCCCGCAGCTCGTCCGAGGCGCCTTTCGATGCGCCCCTGGGCACGGCGTAGACGACGAGGCGGGTCTGGCCGCGTCCGTCCACGTCGATCGCGACGGGTTTCGTGTCCTCGACGTCGGGCGAATCGAGCACGGCGCGGATCTCCTCCGAGCTCGTCTTGACGCCGCCGACGTTGATCATGTCCTTGGCGCGCCCCAGGTGCCGGTAGTAGGAGCCGCGGCGCTCAAGGAGGTCCCCGTGCCGGCGTAGGACCTCCCCGTGGGGTCCCTTGGGGACGTCGGCGAAGTACTCCTTCACGTGGTCGTAGTTGAGGAGGTCGTTCGAGAGCCCCATCGAGGGGGGCACGAGTGCGACCTCGCCGCGCTCGGCGGGGCGGCCGGCCTCGTCGAGGATGAAGAAGTCGACGCCGAGGGCGGGCGTGGAAAAGTAGCCGGGCGCGTTCGATTGGACGACGGTGGAGGTGATGTAGCCGCCGCCAATCTCCGTGCCGCCGCAATACTCGATGACGGGCTTGTAGCCGGCCGTGTGCATGAGCCACAGCATGTCTTCGGGTTGGCTCGTCTCGCCCGTGCTGGAGAAGAGGCGGATGCGGGACCAGTCGAGTCCTTCGAGGGCCTCCGTCTGCCGCCAACTGGCGACGAGCTTGGGGACGAGCCCGAGGATGGTGACGTGGGAGCGTTGGACGAACTCGGTGAAGCCGCGGCCGCGCGGGTCGCCGTTGTAGAGCGCCATCGTCGCCCCGTGGACGAGCGTCGCGTACGTGAGCCAGGGGCCCATCATCCAACCGAACGTCGTGGGCCACGCGAGGACGTCGCTCGCGTGTACGTCGTGGTGGAGGTGCGCGTCCACGGCCGCCTTGATGGGCGTCGTCTGCGTCCAGGGGATGGCCTTGGGGTCCTTCGTCGTGCCGGAGCTGAAGAGGATGTTCGTGGGATCGGAGGCCTTGCGGGGACGCGAGGTGTACGTCCTCGTCGCGGAGAGGAAGTCGACCCAGCGCACGTCACCCGGGCGCAGTTGGGCGCTCCGGCCCAGGACGATGCAGGTGGGCGCCTGCGCCTCGACCGCCTTCGAGTAGATGGGGATCGTCTTGCCGCCTCGGACGTAGCCGTCGATGGTGAAGACCGCCTTGGCCCCGCTGATGCGGATCTTGTTGGCCAGGTCGGGGGCCGCGGAGGCGTCCGCGACGCCGACGACGCAGCGCCCGCTGCGGATCACCCCGAGGTAGATGGCGACGGCCTCGGGCGTCATCGGTAGGTAGAGGGCGACGGGGTCGCGTTCGCCCAGGCCCATCGCGTCCAGCCCGTTGGCGACACGGTTCGCGAGCGCCTCGAGTTCGGCGTACGTGAACGTCCGCAACGCCTCGTCGGCCTCGGACGCGTAGAGGATGGCCGCCTTCGTGCCCGGCGCGCGGAAGCACGCGTCGGCCATGTTGAACTCGGCGCGGGGAAGCCAGTCGGGGCGCTCGATCGAGCTGTCGAGGGCCCATACGCGTTCGGGCAGCGTGACGAAGGGGATGTCCAAGCGCGTGATGAGACGGTGCCAGAACTGGTCGCGCTTCTCGACGGACCACTGGTGCAACGCGGGGTAGCTGGCTGCGCCGACCTCCTTCCGCAAGGACTCGAGGTTGCTCGCCTCGATGACGGCCCGAGAGGGCAACCAGGCCGGGGCCGGGTCCGCGTCGTGGGGCCGCCCCGCGTAGACGAGTTCAAAGAGGCGCGCGTGCAGCTCGAAGGGCAACGGGCGTCCGAGGCTTCCCAGAAGGCTCTGCAGCGCCCACCACAATCGTTCTTGCGCGACGGGGTCGGGCCGGGGCGTGCCGGCGGATTCGAACACGCCCGTCAGGGCCCGCGCGACGGCTTGGGCCTGCGTGTCGGCCAAGCCGAGGCGTTTGAGTTCGTCCGCGTCGACGGGTGCGCCCACGTGGGCGGATGGGACCGAAAATTGATAACCGTTGGGGGCCGAGGGCGTCCGGGACCGAACGGTTAAACGGTCGGGGCCGGTAGTTGGACGCGATGACGGGTTCCAACGCGCGGCTCGAGCGCGAGGCCTCGCCGTACCTTCGCGGCGCGGCCCACCAACCCGTCGAATGGTATCCGTGGGGCAAGGAGGCCTTCGAGAGGGCGCGCCGCGAGGACAAGCCGCTCCTGCTCGACATCGGCGCCGTCTGGTGCCACTGGTGCCACGTCATGGACGGCGAATCCTACGAGGATTCCGAACTCGCGAAACTCATCAACGAACGGTTCGTGCCCGTCAAGGTCGACCGGGACGAGCGGCCGGACGTCGACGCGCGCTACCAGAAGACGGTGGCTGCCCTCACGGGCCAAGGCGGGTGGCCGCTCACGGCGTTCCTCACACCCGACGGCCGCGTCTTCTACGGCGGCACCTACTTTCCTCCGCGGCCCGCCCACGGCCGCCCGGCGTTCCGACAGGTCCTCGAGGCCGTTGCGGATGCGTACGCCAAGGACAAGACGAAGATCCTCGAGCAGGCGGAGCACCTGGACGTGCACGTCGCGCAGGCGGCGCCGCGGACGGTTGGGTCGGGCCACGTCGACGCGGCGTGGGTCGAGGCGGGCCTCGCCGCGCTCGAAGAGGGCGTCGACGTCCTCCACGGCGGTTGGGGCCGTGCGCCCAAGTTCCCGCACCCGTCCGCCGTCGAGTGCCTGCTCGCCTCCCTGGAGCGGCGGCCCAGCAAGGACCGCGCCGCCATCGTGCGGTCGACGCTCGATGCCATGGCCAATGGGGGCATCCACGACCACGTCGCGGGCGGGTTCCACCGGTACAGCGTGGACGCCCAGTGGCACGTGCCCCACTTCGAGAAGATGCTCTACGACAACGCGGAACTCCTGCGGAACTACGTCCACGCGTGGCGCATCTTGGGCGAGGCCCACTACCGGACCGTCGCGGACGGCGTCGTACGCTTCCTCGACGACACGCTCGCGGACCCCAAGGGTGGTTTCCGCGGCTCCCAGGACGCCGACGTCACGTTCGGCGACGATGGCGACTACTACACGTGGACGCGTGCGGAGATCCTGGAGGCCGTGGGCGGCAACGAGCGGCGTGCCCGGCTGCTCCAGTTGCGCTTCGAGGTCGAACCGCGCGGCCCCATGCACCACCATCCCGAGAAGAACGTCCTCCACGTCTCGGCTGAACCCGACGAACTGGCCTCCGCGCTTGAGACAGACGTGGACGAGATCGAACGCGAACTCGCCATCGGCATGCAGGCCCTCGCCGGCGCGCGGGCCCAACGCAAGGCGCCCTTCGTCGACCCGGTCCTCTACACGAACTGGAACGCGATGGCGTTGCGGGCGCTCCTCGAGTACGCCGCCGCGACCCAGGACGAACGCCAGGGCGAAGCCGCCCTGCGCGGCCTTGACCGGTTCCTTCGGGAGGCCTATGATGCCAAGCGTGGCTTCGCGCACACGTTGGGCGGCAAGGACGTCCGCGGCCTCCTCGACGACCAGGCGCAGATGCTGCCCATGCTCTGCACGGCCTACGTCTATTCCGCCAACCCGGAATACTTGTCGCGGGCTCGCGAGGTCGCCGCGCTACTAATCGACGAGTTCGGACAGGACGGGGGCTTCGCGGACGTCGCGCGCGCCCGTACCGACGCCTCGGGCGCGCGGCCGCTCGAGCGTCGCGAACGCCCGTTGCAGGACGCGCCGAGTCCTAGTGCTAACGCGCGTGCGATCGAAGGCCTCCTCATGCTCTACGACCTGACCGGCGACGACCGGTACGAGGCGCGCGCGGCCCAGGCGCTCGACGCTCTCGCGGGTGAGGCTGGGGCGTACGGGCTCTTCGCCGCGTCCTTCATCCACGCGGGGCTTCGCCACCTTGAGCCGTCCGCGAAGGTCGTCGTCGCGGGCCCGACGGGCGACCAGCGCGTCGCCGGACTTCGGGCGGCCGCCCTCGCCTCGCTCCCCATCGGCGGCACCGTCCTCGCCCTCCCTGACGGACACTCCAATGGACTTCCCGCCGAGGCCGTCGCGTTCGCGAAGGGGCCGGCCAAGTCGCGGGCGGGCGCCCTCGTCTGCCTGGGCCAACGCTGCCTGCCGCCCGCGTACGACCCGGCGGACCTCCGACGGCAACTCGCGCCGCCCAAAGCCTAATCCGGCTGGCCGACTTGGCGCACGACGTGGACCCCCTGCGAAGATGGCGCTGGGCCGCCGGATTGTCCGTGGGCGCGGCCCTCATCCACGCCGTCGCCGTCGATGAACACCTGCGCGAGTGGTGGGGCTACGGCCTCTTCTTCCTCTTCGCCTCCCTGGCCCAGATGTTCTACGCCGTCCTGCTCCTCCTGCGGCCCTGGCGGCGCACGCCGCCCCGGGCCGACGAGGCCGCGTGGGAGCGGCGGGCCCTCTGGGCGGGCATCATCGGCAACGCCTTCCTCGTCCTGCTCTACGTCGTCTCGCGCACGGTCGGCGTGCCGTGGTTCGGGCCCGCGGAGGGTCGGGTGGAGGAGGTCTCGGCGCTCGGCGTCGTCTCCAAACTGTTCGAGCTCGCCCTCATCGGCGTGCTCGTCGCACTCTTGCGGTCACCGGACGCGCCGTCCGCGTCGAGCCAGGCCGTGGACGCCTAGAGCCAGCCCAGGTAGACGACGACGAAGAGGAAGAGCCACACGACGTCGACGAAGTGCCAGTAGATGGCCGCCGACTCGAGGAGGATGTGGTGGTCCTTCGACTGCGTGTTCTTGAGCGCGCGGACGAAGACGATGAGGAGCACGAAGAGGCCGCCCGCGACGTGCAGACCGTGCGTACCGGTGAGCATGTAGAAGGCGCTGCCGAAGATCCCGTGCTCCTCGCTGCCCTTGATGGTGAGACCCTCGCCGATGAGGTTGAGGTACTCGCGCACCTGCTGGACCAGGAAGGCGGCGCCGAGGATGAGGGTGAGGACGAGTCCGATGCGGAAGCCCTTCATGTCGCCCTTCCGCAAGCGCAGGAAGCCCCAGTGGAGGGTGCCGCCCGAGGCCACGAGGACGGCCGTGTTGATGGCGGTGGCGAGGATGGGCAGCTCGGCGTGTTCGCCCGGCCCCCACACGCGTCCCTGGGAGGCGGCGTGGAACTTGCCGACGAACCAGACGGCGAAGATGCCGCCGAAGATGAGGACCTCCGTGCCGATGAAGAGGATCGTCCCCATGAGGGGTCCGGGTTGGCCACCGTGCGAGGGCACGAGGAAGGCGCCGCGCTTGAACCGCCGCATGTCCTCCTGGATCCAGCGGCCGAGGCCGACGAACATGATGACGACGCCGATGGGGATCATGTACTTGGGCCAGAGGAGCGCGAGGTAGAGGAAGGGCACGGCGAGGGCGATGACGATCGGCGCCCAGCTCCAGATGTGTTCGACGTGGACCTCGGTCGCGTGCGCGTCCTTGGGTGTGGGCGTTGGGTGGGCCATGTCTCAGTCACCGGTTCAGTTGAGGAATCGTCCGACGATCCAGATCCTGTCGATCGCCATGTAGAGGAAGAGGAGGCCGAGGTAGAGGATGCTGTAGCGGAAGAGCCGCATCGCGCCGCGCGCGCCGGGTTGGCGCAGGAGGTCGAAGGCCAGGAGGACGAAGAGGGCGCCGAGGACCATGCTGACGAGGAGGTAGGCGACGGAGAGGACGTGGAAGAGCCAGAGGCTCGTCGTGCAGATGAGGAGGGCCGCGGCGTAGAGGAAGATCTGCTGCTTTGTCTCGTGTTCGCCGCGCACGACGGGCAGCATGGGGATGCCCGCGCGGGCATAGTCGTCCTTGTAGAGGAGGGCGAAGGACCAGAAGTGGGGGGGCGTCCAGAGGAAGACGATGAAGCCGAGGACGAGGGCGGGCGTCTGGACGTGGCCGGTGGCCGCCGCCCAACCGACGAGGACGGGGAAACTCCCGGCGAGGCCGCCCCAGACGATGTTGTCGTGCCGCGTGGGCTTGAGCCAGATCGTGTAGACGCAGACGTAGAAGAGGGCGCCCGCGAGGGCGAGCGCGGCGGCCAGGAGGTTGACGAAGACCGCCAGCACCATGAAGCTCGCGACGGCGAGGCTCGCGCTGAAGGCCAGGACGTGCGCGCCGGGCAGCCGGCCCGCGGCGACGGGGCGTTGGGCCGTGCGGGCCATCATGCGGTCCTTGTCGCGCTCGAACCATTGGTTGAAGGCGCTGCCGGACCCGCTGGCCATCGCGCCGCCCACGACGGTGGCGACGATCTTCCACGGCGAGATGCCGGGGCCGGCGGCGATGAGCATGCTCGTGACCGCGGCCACGAGCAGGAGCATGAGGACGCGAGGCTTGAGGAGGCTCACGTAGTCGCCCAACACCTGCAGCGTCGTGCGTCTCGGGGTCTCCTCGGCGTCCCGCTGGAGGCGCGCGTGGGCGCGGTCGGCCGCGGTGGGCCGCCCCTCCGCCTTCCAGCTCAGCGTGAGAAGCGCGACGAGGAGGCCGAAGAAGCTCATCGCGAGGCCCTGGTGGACGACGACGGTCCACGGCGCGTTGCCCAGGTTGACGGTGGCGGCGCCCATGAGGACCTGCGCGAAGAGGAGGCCGAGGGAGGCGACGGCGAGCGTGAGGAGGTCGCCGCGGTCGCGGTAGCGACGGAACGCCACGACGGCGGTGACGAGGGTGAGGGCGCTCGTGAGGCCCGCGAGGAAGCGGTGGAACCACTCGCTGGTCATCTGCGCCTGCGTGAACTGGGGTTGGCCGTAGGCGTCGTTGGGGCTCTCGAAGGGAGGCAGGACGCGTCCGTTGCAGAAGGGCCAGCTTTCCTTGACGCAGCTCAGCCCGGCCCCCGTCTTGACGACGTAGGCGCCCACGAGGATGAGGAGGAACGTCGAGAGGACCGCGGCGAGGGCCCAACTGCGCAACTTCATGCCTTCACGGTCTCCGGGCCGGCCTTCGCCGGCTCGACCTCGTACGGCAGGGGCGTGGCGGGGGCGCGGACGCGTGGCATCGTCGCCCACTCGAGCGCCTTGGGGCCGGCGCGCCACGGGTCGGCGGACGCGTAGGGACCCTTCTTCATGCTCCAGAGCATGTTGATGAAGAAGAGGAGCGTCGAGAAGGCCAGGATGAAGGCCCCGACCGTCGCGAACTGGTTCATCTGCTCCAGCGCGGGATCATAGGAGGCATAGCGGCGCGGCATGCCCTGCAGACCCAGGAAGTGCATGGTGAAGAAGACCATGTTGAGGCCGATCATCGCGAGGGCGAAGTGCCAGCGCGCGAGCGACTCGGAGTACATGCGGCCCGTGAAGCGGGGGAACCAGTAGTACGTGCCCGCGAAGATGGCGAGCACGCTGCCGCCGAAGAGCACGTAGTGGATGTGACTGACGACCCAGTACGTCTCCTGCAGGTTGTAGTCGATGGGGATGCTCGCGGTGAAGACGCCGTTGATGCCGCCGATGACGAACATGCTCAGGAAGCCGAGTGCGAAGAGCATGGGCGCCTTGAACTGGATCTGGCCGTGCCAGAGCGTCGCGAGCCAGTTGAAGATCTTGACGCCCGTCGGGACGCCGATGGCGAAGGTCATCGCCATGAAGACGGCGCGGAAGTACGGGTCGAGGCCCGTCGTGAACATGTGGTGGACCCACACCATGAAGCCGAAGATGCCGATGGCGATCGTCGAGTAGGCGATGGCGTGGTAGCCGAAGATGGGCTTGCGGGCCATGCGGGGCAGGACCTCGCTGATCATGCCCATGCCCGGGAGGATGAGGATGTACACCTCGGGGTGGCCGAAGAACCAGAAGAGGTGCTGCCACATGAGGGGGTCGCCGCCGAACTGAGGCACGAAGAAGCCCGTACCATAGTTGCGGTCGAAGAGCATCATCGTGAGGGCGACCGTGAGCGTCGGCGTGCCGAAGGCGAGGAGGATGGCCATCGTGAGGATGGACCAGCCGAAGAGGGAGAGGTCGTGCCAACCGATGCCCTTGCGGCGTTCCTTGACGATGGTGACGATGAAGTTGATGGCGCCGAGGATGGAGGAGATGCCGAGGATGTGCAGGCCCATGATGAGCAGGTCGGTACCGGGGCCCGGGACGCAGACGCCCGGCACGTCGTTGACGATGCCGCAACCCGCGCCGTTGAGGGGCGCATAGAGGGTCCAGCCGCCTTGGGCGAGGGCCTCCTTCGGCATGACGTGGAAGACCTTCATGATGGAGCCCGCCAGCATGAGGAGGGCGCCGGGGATGAGGAGCCAGAACCCGAGGGCGTTGATGCGCGGGAACGCCATGTCGCGCGCGCCGATCTGCAAGGGGACGATGTAGTTGCCAAAGCCGGCAAAGAGCGGCATGACGAAGAGGAAGATCATCGCCAACGCGTGCAACGAGAACGCGTGGTTGTAAGTCGAGTTGTAGACGAACGTCTCGGCCTTGGAGTCGAAGAGTTCCAAGCGGACGAGGAGGGCCATGATGCCGCCGATGATGAACCCGACGAACGAGAACCAGATGTACATGAGGCCGATGTCTTTGTGGTCGCACGTCGTCAGCCAGCGCTTCAGGCCCGTCGGCCCCGCGTGGTACTCCGCCACAGTGGTCCCCTCAAGATGTACGGACGCGCGAAAAAGCGCGGCGGCGCGGCCAATCTAGGGTTCCTCCATATACTTTGCGACCGACTCGAACGAATCGCACACGCGAATCGGCGCACGCGACGACTCCGTGAAACCTTTTTATCACACCCCTGCTTCGCACCGCGTCCACGATGCGCCGGTGGGTTGCATTCTGCGTCGGGCTCGGTTTGTTCTCGCTAGTGGTCGCGTTGCCCACGACCCTCGCGCTCACGGACCCCGCGTCGCCACGCATGGAGTACTGGAATGGGCTCTTCATGCAGATCTTCTGGATCGCCCTCGTCGTGGGCATCCTCGTCTGGGCCCTGCTCGTCTACGCCATCATCCGGTTCCGGGCGCGCAAGGGCGGCCCCAAGGAAGGACCGCACATCCACGGCAACACGAAGATGGAGATCGCATGGACGATCGCGCCCGCCCTCGTCATGGGCTGGCTCCTCGTCGTCTCCTTCAACGGCCTCTTCGCCATCGACAACGGCCCGCCCCACGCGGACACGACGATCAAGATCACCGCCCAGCAGTTCACGTTCAACTTCGAATACGAGGACGGGACCGGCGGCAGCAGCCCCTCCGAATCCATCTTCATCGAGCAGAACAAGTACGTGATGTTCGACATCACGGCCGTCGACGTGATCCACGCATTCAGCGTGCCCGAGCTCGGGCTCATGAAGGACGCCATCCCCGGTCGCATCAACCACGACTGGGTGCAGGCCACCAAGCCCGGCAACTACTCGATCAAGTGCCGCGAACTCTGCGGCGCGGGCCACAGCCTCATGGTCGGCCAGATCGTCGTCTTCCCTGAGGGCGCGAACGGCGGCAAGGCCTACGGCAACCCCGAGGCGGCCGGCGGCTCACCTGCGGCCACCCCCCCGACGACGAACTCGACGTCACCCTCGCCGACGAACTCGACGGCGAACGTCACCATCCCCGAAGGCGCCAAGGAACTCGAAGTCAAGCTTGCGACGACCGGGTTCAACATCGAACCCACGAAGCTCACGGCGGACGTAGGGTCCGTCGTGTTCGACGTGACGAATGCGGGAGACGTCGTCCACAACTTCTACGT
>Ga0070694_100000215_pt1 | contig 30226 bp, 48 predicted proteins | sample KBSK1251metaG_FD_65470 | JGI IMG/M metagenome (GOLD analysis project Ga0070694, IMG submission 65470) | Corn, switchgrass and miscanthus rhizosphere microbial communities from Kellogg Biological Station, Michigan, USA - KBS K1-25-1 metaG | ecosystem: Host-associated > Plants > Roots >...
AAAGGGATCACGGATCATGGCATGTAAGACGGTGTTCAAGGTTCGCGCGCTGGTCACGGATGAGAAGGGACGCGTTTACGCGATCCGAGCCAACGATCATCACGTCCTACAGCTTCCAGGCGGCAGCCGGAAGCCGGACGAGAACCCCCGGAAGGCACTCCGGCGGGAGATCAGAGAGGAACTCGGTTTCACGGTCCGTATCCTCTCGGAAGTCGCAACGGTCAAGGTCAAGCGGAACGGTACGCGAGAGATCACGACGTTCTACCGGTGCGAGATCAAGAACCGGAAGGGTGCCCCTAAGCTGACGGCTGGGGAGTCGCGCCGTGGGCTCCGAGTGAAGCGGTACGAGAACGTGAGTGCCTTCTGTACGGCGCTGAGCGTGCGCGTAACGCGCTACGGTCGGTCGGCATGCATCCGAGACCACAAGCTGACGATGATGACGGCTCCGGCTGTCTGAGAGGTTCAACGGCTGTCTGAGAGGTTCAACGATGGAACTCGCACTAGCACTCGTTCTGATCATCGGGATTCCGATCGGTGCCGTTTTGCTCGGTATGGTGATCGGACACAAGATGTGGAACAGGCAATACCCGGACCACCGGTGGAATTCCTGGTTCCGCAAGTGAGGACGAAACGGGGGCAACCCCCGTCCACGGCTAAGAGCCGTGCTGATGAGTCCTAAGGAAAGGGATCAGGACATGGCATCTGAAATGCTGGTCTCGCTGCGCAAGCGTAAGCCACCCGTGAAGCACGATCACGCGGGAGACGCCGGAACGCTTTCAGCGGCAGTCTCGTACGCGATCATCAAGCTTGAAGTGACATTGGAGATGGACCACGATCACGAGATCTCGGATCACGTCCGGGCTCGGATCATGGACACGATCCGGAACCTGAACGATGCACTTCACGAGACGCGCACCGGGAAGCATGTGTGAGGACGAAACGCGCTCCGGCGCGTCCACGGCTAAGAGCCGTGCTGACGAGTCCTGAGAGGGAAAGGGATCATGAGTCACACGTCTGAGATGGTGGAAAAGTACCTGGACGGGTACGAGATCGTGTGCACGTGGGGACCACGGTTCAAGGGTCGGGAAGACGGGGCATGGCCCATGCTCTACATTCCGCGCTTCAAGACGGACCCCCGTCCATTCGTACCGGTCGGCACCTGGAACGACTTCAGCCCCCGTTTTTCCGGTGGGGAACTGAAGGCCGTTCCCACGGCGGGACAGAAGAACCTGAAGGCGGGATCATGAAGGGTCTCGACACGAGCGAAGTGGACGATGGAGCATGGATCTTCGTGTACTTCGTGATCGATCTCGCCGTGCTGGCACTAGATGCCGCGTTCATGGTCTTCATGATCTGTATCGAGATCGCATGTTGGGCAATGGCGGGAGGGTTTGACTTCCTGCTGAGCCTCATGGGTTTCGATGACGACTGAGTGAGGACGAAACCCCCGACAGAAAGGGGGTCCGGCGCTAAGAGCGTCGCTGACGAGTCCTAGTCAGACGATCGTATGAAGGGATCGATCATGGCGACCGAGAACGAGACCTACCGGTGGAACGGTGCTCAGCCCGTCAACCCCGGTGCCGTCACCCGGACCCTGAGCAACGGCCGGACGTCCTACCTGAACAAGGGGGTCCAGCGTGCCCGCCGCGCCGCACGTCGGCTTCAGGCTGAGGCACGGGACGCGCTGACGGCTCCGGAGCGACGCCGGAAGGCGGCTCGGGCGGCAGGCTTCCGGCGGCACTCGGACAGGGTGCGTGCGGGCAAGTGAGCGGCATCCAATACGAGGTTCAACCCCGTCCGAGCAAGGCGGGCACGCTGTACGCGCTGAACCGGCGCGGTATCAAGGGAGGTCTCAAAAACGTAACGGTCTACGTGGATGAGAACGTGGCACTGTCCGTGTGCGCCACCCTGAACGCTGCCCGATCACAAGAGGTATCCGGCCGCTGAGCAGGCAAGATGACCCGGTTTCAAGATTCTTTAAGAAGGTGCTTGACACCGGGTCATCTTGTACTAAGCTGGGTACCAGCAAGACAACAGCACAACGAACCGGAGCACCGGCGGACAAGGAAAGGCCGAAAGGCGCGTCCCCCGCCCGTGAAACAGACAAGCCCGGTTTGATGAACTCAATAGTGGATGATCAGCCAAGATCCCAAGAGGACGAAACACCCGGATGAACGCCTAAGCCCAATCGGGGGATGGTTCCCCGAGCGACTAGTAAGCGTGCAAGTACCTGAAGCCCCCGAGCAATCGGGACTAGTAAGGGAACCGGCTCCGGGTGTCCACGGTTCGGAACCGTGCTGACGAGTCCTGGTCAGAAGATCGAATGGGAGTCTGAAAATGGCGGGTACGAGCAACGGCACCGGCGGCACGATGACGGACGTCATGCGCTACTTCGGCATGAAGGCCACGGAGTTCCGTACCGAGTGGAAGGCGCTTAGCGAGACCGAGCGCGACGCGCTGAAGGAGGGTGTCGGCAAGGTGTCCCTGAACGCGGACAAGATGCCGGTCACGGACGAGCACGGCAACGTGGTCACGACCGGTTCCCTGACCTACTGATCTACCGCGCTCCGGCGCGTGAGGACGAAACCCCTGAAAGGGGGTCCACGGCTAACAGCCGTGCTGACGAGTCCTAGTCAGTCGCACGAAAGAAGGATGGGATCATGGCAAACACCGATCAGCGCGACGTGAACGCGGAATTCCGTCAGAGCAAGATGGACCAGATCACGTCAGCACTGGACGGCGCGAAGAACGCGCGTGACCGCGCTGAGAAGCTGCGCGAAAAGGTGGCGTCGGATGTCGCGTCCGGTGCCATGACCGATCTCGGGAACGGACTCTACCGGGTGAACACGGGATGGGACGCCGGTGAGACTCTCCGGCTCCGGACCGATCTCCCGACGCTGGACGAGAACGAGATCAAGAACGCGATCACCGGCGCTCACGGACTGGACACCACGGCGGACGGCCGGACGGCGCTGTACGTCGCCGGTGAACCGGCGTGGCATTCGCTCGGGACCCACTTCACGAAGCCCCTGACGAGCGTGGACGCCGTACTCAAAGCGTCCGGGCTTGACTGGGGAGTGATCAAGACTCCTCAGGGCGGCATCAACCCCGTCACGGGGGAGTTCGAGGAAGCGGGACCGGACTTGTTCCACACGCGGCGCGATGATCTCGGCACGGTTCTCGGGGCAGTCGGCAAGATCTACCACCCGTTGACGAACCGAGAGGGATTCGAGTTCCTGGAAGGTCTCTTCCACGGGTACGAGTTCCGGCCGGTGTCCGCCGGTTCGTTCCGAGAGGGACGGCGCGTGTTCATCACGGCGGAACTTCCGAATGAAATGATCGTGGACCCCAACGGGTTCGCGGATCACATCCGTCAGTTCGTGGCGATTCTGAACAGCCACGATGGTTCAAGCCCCATCACGGCAATAGCCACCCCGTGGCGTATCGAGTGCGCGAACACCGAACGGTTCGCCATGCGGGACGCGAAGCACAAGTGGACGATCCGGCACACAAAGAGCGCGAAAGACAAGCTCGCTCAGGCGAGCAAGACTCTCGGTCTGACCACGCAGTATTACCACGCGTGGCAGGAAGAGGAAATGGCGCTCGTGGCGGACCCGTTCCATGACAACGAGATTGACGCGCTGTGTGATCTGGTCTGGGGTGAGAAGCCGGACGCCAATGAGGCGAGCAAGCGCGCGGTCACCCTGGACACCGATCGACGTGACAAGGTGCGCGACGTCTTCCGGATGGAGCGTGACCGAGTCGGCAGTAACGCCTACGCCGCTGAGCGCGCGGTCACGGGGTACGTGGACCACTTCCAGAGTCTCCGGCCGCGTGGTGTCCTGAAGGGGAACCGGCTCGGGGCACTCGCTCAGGGCATCATGGAAGAGACCCTAGACGAGCCCAAGCACAAGGCGCACAAGGTGCTCATGGAGCGCGTCAACCGGTGACCGGACACTGAGATCAAGGCTGATCATCCACTACTGAGACGAATACAGAGAGCCCCCGACCGTGGACCGGTCGGGGGCTCTTTGCGTTGTGGATCAGTGCTTGTGCTGCCGCCGTGCTCGTGCGGCTTCCTTCCGGCGCTCATGCCGGTTCTCTCCGAACTTCAGCAGTCGGGCAAGCCACACGGACGGCGCTTGTGATCGCTCATCCTGGTATGCCTGCCGGACGGCTGCCCGGTGCTCCATGGTTCCGGCTCTCGTGCGTCCGGCTCGGACTCGTGCACCCTTGCTCATTCGTGGTGTCCTTTCCCGCGATGGTGTCTGTACGGCTCTCAGGGCAACAGAGACGGCACGGGAACCGTGATGGTTACCGTGACCCTAGGTCGGGGGAGATATCGCGTCTCCGTGGCTCTCACGGTTCGCGTGACGGTAACCGTGGGTTGGGGCTCAGCGGCGGCCGGTTGTGTAACCGTCCGGGTAGTCGTCACGGTCGGGGCAGGCTCCGGCCGGACCGGTACCGGTGCCGGACCTGAGGGGGACACCGTGACCGTGTGCGTGCCTGCCGGTGTCTGCGGAGCGCTCGGGGTGGTCACGGGCTCGGTCGCTGCCGCTGTGGGCTCAGGCGTCCGCTCAGCGCCGTCCACGGGCACGTCTGACGGCGCGTCATGGGGGCTCGGGGACACGGCGGCCGGTGCTCGGTCGGCAAGGCTCGGGGATGTACCTGGATTGGTAATAACCCGGATCAGGTACGCGGAGACGAGCGCGGTAGCCACAGCGGCAATCAGTGCTATCGATCCCCATACACGAGAGCGCCGGTGTCTGTGCTCCGGAAGGATCTCGGTAACGGGATCGATATGGATTCGGTCGGCATGACGCGCTAGGTATTTGGGTTCATGCTCGGTCGGGTCGGGATACTCAGATTCCAGGATGGGGGAATCTGAATGGCGGCCGGAGTGGCGTACCCACAATCCGAGCCACTTTCTATTCCCTGAATGCGCTCCCATTTCGGATCACTCCTCACAGCAGAGAGCCCACGGGCAGCGTACCCCGTGGGCTCTCGGTAGCCGGTGGACCGGTGATCACTCGTCCGAGTCGTCAGCCTCACTGAACGGGTCGGCAGCCTTCCGGCTCTTGTACCACTTGAGTCCGAGTGCCTTGTCTTCCGGGCTGATGTCCTTGATCAGTTGCCACGGAGCGTTCTTGCCCTTTTGCTTGGCACCCTGACCGAGACGAGCGAGCACCATTTCCCCTTCACGCTTGCGAAGCTGGGGGATCATGGAGCGTCCGAAGATGAGAGTTCCCTCGTACGTCTCACCGGCCAGTTCGCCGGTAAGGACGTGAAGGTCTGCCCGAATGGCATCGTTGTCCCCGTGCACGGTGGGGACCCCCTTCACGAACTCTTCCACTTCGATGACCAGAAGTTCGCCGTTGATGTCTTTCCAGTCCACGAACTCAGACGTACCCGGAGCGCTGAACGGGTCGTCATCGATGTTCGCGGCTGCCTTGCTCGTGGTGTCTGCCACTTTCTTTTCCTCTTTCTGTGCTCGGTCTCTTGCTCGGTTTGTTGCCGGTGATGATGATGATGATGATGATGATGATGGGGTCAGATGTTGACGCGCCGAACGGGCATCGGATCGTTGACCGCGTTGAACTTGAATGCGGTCTTGTAGTCCGTGGGGTCCACCTGATCGAGATCAGTCACACCGTCTCGCCCGGCTCCCATGATGGTTGCGATGATCCCGTTACTGAACTCCCAGATTTCCCCGGAATTCGGAACCGATCGCATGTCATCATTCGTCACGCGTTCTCTCCCTTGATCTCACGGAGCCTTTCCAGCCCGTAAGCCTGAAGGCTTTTGGTCCACTTCCTTTCAGCCTGAGCGTCTCGCCAGACAGCCGAGAGATCTTCCGCGCTCTTTGCTTCCAGGATGCGTATACGCCATTCGCGGTCATTCCGGCGCGGTTGCATGAACCCCTTTCCGATCTTTCGCGCCTTCCTGACGTTCATCGCGAGTCTAACACACTTCCAACCCCCGTCAATGTCCACATCGTAAATTTCACATTCCCCACCTTTGGAGGGAAGATGCATTACGATTGCTTTTTCCTGATCCATTTCCGGGAAATCGTCCCACTTTCCCGTCTCCTCATTCCAGATGTAATCCCCGTGGGCATAGAGAGCCAATTGCATGGCAATCTCTAGACCACCGAAATCCATCGTGGAACCGGTCTTGAGATCCCCGATCCGGGGGAGTTTCCAGAACACGGGATCGTTAAGGATACGGTCTAGCCGTCCCACGATTCCGTACTCGTAATTGAGAATGACTCGTTCCATGAGATCAGGTCTGGTTTCGAGACCGTATTCCCGCATAGTTTTCTGGTAACGATCAAGGGCACGGCGGGTGTTCGCATGCATGCCCTCAGCGCTGAGATCCTCACCACGGTCTACGCGCTCCGCATATGCATGGAGAGCCGTCCCCATGTTCGCCCCGACGTTTCCCCCGGCTGCCTCATGTGCCTTGTCTGCGATCTCCTGAAGCTCGTCACGGTCTTCCCGGATATCCAGGTTCGCGGCAAGTGCCACGAGATCGGGACGTATACCCATCCCTTTAGCGACCGTGCGCAGATGCCACCTGTCCAGATGGTATGAGTCCTGAAGGACTTTTGCGATGGTGCTTACCCGAGTCCATAGCTTTGTATTGCCCGTAACGGGATCGGGGAGTTCGTACCGTCCCGCGTGCCCGGTGCGGACTGGACCCGTCCAGCCGGAATCAGTGTCCGGCTCGGAGAATGGGTTATCGGTAACCGTCATCAGATAGTCCATTCCGGAGTGCAATCGTCTTCATCGTATTCCGTGATATCCCCGCGTTCCAGGAACATCGGTCCGCCTTCCTGAGCGCATTCTTGATGCTCCCATTCACCGGTACCGTCTGCCCGGATGGTGTCCCCCTTCCAGATCACGTCACCGTGAACGCACGGTGAAATGAAGTCGGCTTCCACGTACGGACCAGGTTCCCCGAATTCCCGGATATCACCGGGAGTGCTGAACGGGTCTCGTTCCCCTTGCATGGCTCTCCATTCATCCTCTCGTACTCGGTCCCATTCTAGCCGTTCGTGGGCTAGACGTTCTTCGCGTGAATTCATCGCCGGTTGCGCCTTCCCTTCAGGGGCTTGTCTAGAAGCCTGGAAGTCACCTTCACATCGATCATGTCCGAGAGTTCGCGCTTGGTCACGTTCTCGGGCATGTCCAGTCCGAGCCGACGCGCGTAGTTCACTTGCCCTTCCGATGGTGGCCTACGGCCGATGCGCCACGATGCCCTACGGCGTGCGGTCATGGGGTCCGCCGCCGTGGCTTCCTGTTCAGCCCATTCCATGGCCGTTTCGAGATCAACGTTCTTATGCCGCCATCCCCCCGGATCACGTCTCTGTCCTGATTCATCGTATTTCTTCAGAGCCTTGACACCGACGTGATACTTATCGGGCTCGGTTCCAGGCCAGATGAAATACACATCGTCTCGGGTGCTCACAAACCATATGCCTTCATAGGTTTGGAGCCATACCGCGCCGGACCGCTGGAATAGATCCACGTCCTGATATGTGACGATGTAATCCCGTAGTGCCGGGTTGCCTGCCTTACGTTCGCGGGCAACCGCTTCCGTCAGCGATTCCCCCTCTTGCATTATCTGGATACGGTTACTCGTCAGATCAGCGAGAGTCGCTAGCCGGTGCTCTTGTGTGGCTCCGACGATATCCAGGACGAGAGCCTTTTCTTTGCCTGGATACTTGCGCAGAATACGCCCCACCATTTGGACGTACAGAGCGGAACTCGTGGTGGGTCGCGCGATCACTGCTACTTCAGCGGCAGGCCAATCGAAACCCTCAGTGAGAACCATACAGTTGACGAGCACCTGAACACGTCCGGCGTGCGCGTCCCTGAGGACGTCTCTCCGGGCTTCCTTGTCCATCGCACCCCATACCATCCGGGCTTCCAGCCCACGGCGGGAGAGAGCGTCTGTGAAGGCTTCAGCCGTGGCTACGGACGGGGTGAAGACGATCCCCTTCCGGTCGGCAGCGTGCTCCATGTACGCGTCCGCGATGAAGTCCGGTGCGTCTGCCGACAGAAGCGCGTCGGACAGAGATCCCACCGAATAATCGCCGCCCCTCATGGCCACCTGAGAGAGCGAGAATCCATCTACGGTTACCATCTTGCCGGACACGTCCGTCAGGTACTTCGGAATCATGTCCAGAATGTCACGCTGGAATTCTACCGATTCCCAGATGTCCCCGAGAGCCTTCATATCGGATCGGGCAAGGGTGGCCGTGAATCCGATAGCGATCGTGTCGGCATCTGGATTGAAGCACCCGAGAGCGTTCAGGACGGTTACATAGGACTCTGCCGCCGCGTGGTGCGCTTCATCCACGATCACGAGCCCGATCCGGCCGGACTCCGTGACGTTGTCCAGCCGGTACAGCTTCCGAACGGTTTGGACGGACGCAACGATCACATGTGCGTTCTCGTGCTCGTCTTGATCTGCCTGGACAACTCCTACGTTCAGATGTGGCGCAATCTGTGTCAGCTTGTCCACGGTTTGGCGTACTAGTTCGTCACGGTGAACCAGGATCATTATTCGTCCTGGAAATCCGTAGTCGTTCCAGTGCCGGGAAAGGTGACTGAAGATTACGGTCTTTCCCGAGCCGGTTGGGAGCACTACCGCGAACCGGCGTTTCCCGTTGCTTGCAGCGTCCAGGCATGCCCGGATGCATTCGTTCTGATAGGGACGTGGACTGAGAGCCTCTCGGGGGTCGTCCTGGACGAGACCAGAAGATGTGAGATCTAGTTCCCCGTACGCGGTTCCGTACGTTGTTTCCAGACTGGTATTACTCATACTGGTTCCCGTCGCGACGTCGGTTCCGGTGTCCGGCTGGATTGTGATCCTTCAGTTCCGGATACTTGATCATGATCTGTCCCTGAACCTGTTCAGGTATCGGGCTCGGTTCCAGGTTGTACCACATCCGGATCATCTTACCCAAGTGCCAGTAATCGCAGAACTCGCACCGGTAGAGCCCTAGATCATAATCCGTCATGTTCGGCATCCGGTACGGAAGCGCGAACATCTCACGGAGCGCATCAAACGGATCGTCCCATGCGTACTTCCCGAGACATGCCCGCTTACGCTTCTCAGAACGGGCACGAGATGCCACGTCGTAAACCGTACGGCTGCCATTGTTCTTCGCCGAATCCACACCGGCTTTCCACCACGAAACTTCCACGCGATTATCAAACCAGTTAGGCCGGAGCGTCTCCGGCACCGGAACACCCCTGTATTCCTGGGGTCCCATTCTGATACCGGGGTGGCTGTCAGCCCATCCCCCGCTGAGATCGGACACGTCCCACATGCCCGGAAGTTCGTCCATCTCGGTCACGTGATCTTCCTCCCGTCCGGCTCGGTCTCCCCGGTGGGGTGACTCACTGTCATGGACAGGCTAGCATAGGTCCGAGCGATGGGGTACGGTCTGAACCCTCACCAGGTGGGGGAAGCCCCCGGACCAGAGAGGTATATACGCAGATGGATACGGTAACGGATGATCGTCCGCACGAGAGGGAAGGGAGGATCTTCAAGGGGTATCGGATCATGGCAAATATTACGCAGCGTGATCTAGGCAAGGAACTAGGCATCCCTCTCAGCATGATTAGGGAGTATGAACAAGGACGCTGTATGCCGGGTCCGGCTCGTCTCATCCTGATCGTCAACCGCCTGAGCATCCCCATGGACGCGTTCGCCGCTGTGGCGTCCCCTGAGGAGACGGCATGCTGAGGCTCGTCAGACCACCGGCGCGTGTCGCGGAGTCCGGCACGTTCCCTCTCAGCGGCTTCCAGGGGGCAACCTTCACTATCGGACGGGATGCCGTACTGGAAGACGTCCCCGAAATCATGCGTATTCCTGGCATGATCGCATGTGACATAGAGACAGCCGGTAAGGATGGACGCAAGCGATACGACGTCAAAGCCGTCATCATCGGGGACTCTGACCGAGCCTGGATTTTCGACCCCCGAGAGGAAGCGCAGTATCACGCCGTTAAGCGCATCCTGAATGAGGGAGACCGGAAGATTGCATTCCATAACTCCCCATTCGATGTCCCTATTCTGTCCATCATCGGGCTGTTCGATCTCGACACGATTTGGCGAGTGATCGATACTCTCATTTGGGCACGGCTTGCGGAACCGGATGAGAAGACCCGTAAGACGCTGACGAATGCGGCGGCAAAGCATCTCGGTATCGCGATCAGTGATCCCCTACCGGCAATGCTGAAGGCTCTCGGGATCAGTAAGACGGTGTGGTATCAGGATTTCGATCTCAACTCACCGGCGTACCGGATCATGGGAGCGACGGACACGATCCTTACCCACCGGCTCGTCACTCCGGTGAAGGAAGCCGCCTTCCGGCGACTCACTGAGGGACACCCCTTCACGCGGTACGGCGTCACGGGCTCGGAAGCGCTGGAACTCGTGGACCGAGAGCAGATCATCAACCGGCAGCACCTCAGGCGTACATGCCGGGGGTTCCTGGTAGATCCCGAATACCTGGACAAGTACAGGGACGCCACGGCGGCAGAACAACGAGAGATCGAACAACGGTTGGAAGCCCTGGACATCCGTCCGGGCAACACCGGTGATCTCACTTCTTATCTGGACGAGCGCGGACTACTCCCGGACGGCTACCCGCGTACCCCCAAGACCGGCAAGCCGTCCGGCGCGAAAGACAATCTGTCGCTTCTCACCAGTGTGGATATCGCACGTGATTTCGTGGTCAACAAAGAGGTCACGCACATCTTGCGTGACTACCTGGATAAGACCATGGACAACGCGGACGATGAAGGCCGTATCCATTCGAGTACGAACATGCTCGGGGCGGCAACCGGGCGGCAGTCGATTTCCGGGGACGCTCCACTTCATCAGTTCTCGGGTCCGGCTCGGGGAATCATCCTGGCAGATAACCACGATGAAGCCCGTAGACATATGGAGCACCCTGTTCTAGACGAGAATGGGGACCCGCATCCGTGCACGTGCAAGAACATGAAAGGTATGGTGTCAATTGACTGGTCACAGATTGAACCGGTCTTGGTGGCTAACATCGCCGGTGATATCAAGGCAGTCGAGTACTACGAAGCTGGGAACAAATTCTATAACGCGCTCGTGGAATTCGGGGGCATCCCGTACAAGGCGGCAAAGGTTACGCTACTCGCTCAGCTATACGGGGAAGGTATTCGGACGCTTGCCGCTGATCTCCGTGCGGATATAGAGGAAGCGGAACAGATTCGTGACATGGTCTGGAAGACGCTTCCAGGGTCGAAACGTCTCGTCGGTAAAAAGGGCAAGCTTCAGAACATCGCCAATCAGTACAAGCTCATATTCACCCTGTCAGGACGTATCGTCCCCGTACCGGCCGGATGGTGGCCATGCTGGGATGCAAAGGAACCGAGCCACGATATCGACAGGTGCAATAAGTGCAACAATCGCGGCATGATTTACAGTGTCGCGGTTCACAAGGGAGTCAACTACTTCGTTCAGGGATCAGCATACGATCTCCTAGCGGAAGCGGAAGTGCGCATCATCAAGGCTGGACTTGGGGACGCCATTTACTTCGCGATGCATGACGAACTGGTCACGGACGCTGAAGCGGCATACGATATCCGGCGCATCATGGAGACGCCACCTGAGCGGCTTTGCATGCTCGCTAAGCGAACTCCCAAGCTCAGAACAGACATGGCACATCTCGGAGAAAGGTGGGCGGCAGCCTAATGGAAAGCAACGGACTAGTCATGGATCTATTCGCACCGTGCCCGGAATACCACGTGGTTACCGGGCGGCAGTGCGAGCAAGAGCGCGGGCACCGGAACCGGGGACTACCGCACGTCTACACGGCTACTCGTGATGACGATATCTGGCCTGTTTGGTGGGACGAGAACGGAGACGTGAACATTCCCGGCTTCATCATCTGCCCGGTTAAGCAGTGCCCGGAAGTGGTACTAGTCCACGTCATCTCTCCGGACACGGCACTCATGACCATGATGTTCCACTTCCAGAACGAGCACCCTGAAACGGATCAGGTGGAACTACTGGACGCGATCAGGTGGGAGGAAGACGAATGATGTACGTACTCCCGGACACGGTCAAACCCCCGGCTATCCCCGCGTTCATGGAAGTGACCGCGAACCCGATCCGGTGCCGACTGGACGGCGCGATCGTGGACTACAGCGTGTATGACGGACGCGCATCCATTTATGAAGGTCCGTTCCCGGTGTACGAATTCGAGTGCCGTCTCTGCGATCAGGTGGACGAGATCTCATGAACAAGTATCGAGAGTACTTCATCGGCGGTCCCCTGGACGGACGAGACAAGGCGGGAGAGTTCCCCCGTATTCCGGAATGGGGAATGGTCCGGGCAATCGACTTCACCGGGGACGCGATCATCACACACGATGACAACGTGATCCGTGAACTGAACATCGAATGGAGCTACAGCCGAGACTATTTCGTGTTCGGTGGGCTCCGGGTTCCTTTCTGGACGGATTCCCGGTACATGTCCCGTGAAATGATCTCATGCCGACTGGCAGAACTCATCATGGAACCGCACATCGATCATCGGCCGGAACCATGTGTCTGTACTGATTCCGTGCATTCGGCATCCGGCTTCTGTCCATCCGAGACGGACAGCGAATACAACATGTGTCCCCGTAGGCGGCTTACCGAGTCGGAAATCATTCGGCAAAGCAACGGGCAAAAGGTCAACCTGGTGAAGGGTGCAAAGCCGTGATCGGTAAAATGGATTGGCTCGGTCAGATCGTCGGAGCCGTGCCGGATGGTGACGTGTCCTGGAACGGCAAGGTTGCCCGCGCTCTCATCCGTGAAGGTTTGGCAGTCGTCATCATCGAACCCAACGGGAAAAAGGCTGTCTGCACTCTCAACACCCGAGAGCGTAAGGCGGCAGACAAGGAAGCTCAGGACAAGGCGCGTGAAGCCGGGTCCCCGAACTGGGATCGTGTCAAGCACGATTGCGGGATCAAGCACGCGATCACGAATGAGCGGCTTCTCACCCGTACCCGGATCAAGACGCTTCTAGCGGAAGGCGCGAACCTCGCTGTAGCACTCGGTCAGGGTGAACGCCGGATCATGATCGTGGACGTGGACACGGAGGAAGAGAAGCGCGCATTCCTGGAAGACTGGCAAGGGGACGGCGCACCCGAGACGCTCACGGTGACGTCTCCCGGCACGATGAATGCGAGTGTGAATGGTGAACCTGTCTGGGTTCACAAGAACGGCGGGCATTTCTGGTTCGATATCCCGGAAGGTGAGGAACTCCCCGAGCGTCCGGGAAAGCTGACGTGGTGCCGGTGTCACGGTGTCCGGCAACCGGCGGGAGGATGCCGGAACGCTTGGGCCGCGTATTACGCGTCCGGCTACGTGCTGGTTCCACCGTCCTTCCGGCCGGAAGGCGCGTACCGGCTCACGGGGGACGTCCAGGCTGCCCCTGAGTGGCTCACGGCGCTTGTCCGGGATGCCCGGACGGACGAGCGGTCCGAACGCGCTGACGGCGCTCTCAGCGCTTTGGATCTTCCAGACGATCCGATCGACCGATGGAGCGCCGAGACGTCATGGTTTTCCATCCTGACCGAGGATGGTTTCACGCCACACGATCACGACAATTGCGGGTGCCCAACCTTCACGCGTCCAGGAGACGCGACGCATTCCAAGTCTGTGACAGCGCACGAATTCGGGTGCACGAAGTACAACACGGACAACGGACACGGACCGCTCCGTATCTGGTCTGACGCTCTGGGCTCCGGCACCATGTCCAAGCTCTCTTATGTGGCAAAGTTCCGGCACGATGGGGACACCGGTGCCGCGATGCGTTCACTCGGGATCGATGCCATGCACAGTGACGATGGTGATGAACTGTTCAGTCTGGGAGAGATCCCAAAAGAGAACGCCCCGGAAGGGGCGGCAAGTCGGGTCGAAAACGATGACCGATTCGCCCCGATCGATTGGGACGAGCTTTTCGCGGAAGACTTCACTAAAGCCAACCACCTTCCCGGACAGCTTCTAGAAGCTGGACAGCAAATCGCGATCATCGGGGACGGCAAGAGCGGTAAGTCACTCATCATGGCTGACTGGTGTGTGAACGCGATTCAGGGTAAGCCTTTCCTGACCGAGAACACGTGTGAGCCTCTCGTCATCCTGTATCTAGATGCCGAGAACTCCCGTAGGGATCTCGGTATGCGTATGGTCTCGCTCGGGGCGAATCCCGCGATGCTTAACGGGATGCTTATCTATCTCAGTTTCCCGCCGTTCAAGCCGCTTGACTCGGATGACGGCGCGAAGCAAGTCATGAAGCTGGTCCAGAAGTACCGGCCGAACGTCGTCATCCTGGACACCGTAAGCCGGTTCATTCAGGGCAAGGAAAACGATTCCGACACGTGGCTTGCCCTTTACCGGTTGCTTCACAAGCGACTGAAGGCCGCGAACGTCGCCGGTATCCGACTGGACCACTTCGGAAAGGATGCGGAAAAGGGTGGACGTGGATCGTCCGCTAAGAGTCAGGACATCGATCATGTGTGGGAGCTAACAGTTCAGGAGGAAGAACAGCGGCAAAAGGGCAACGCTACTGAAGTCGTCACCCTGCTTTCCCTTAAGCGGACGCACACTCGTACCGGGCTCGGGGTGGACTTCATGCGCATAGAACGAACTGGACTCAAGACAGATGACGAGTGGCTTCAGGGTGAAACCAGACACGTACTAGGGGACGCATTCGATGGGGGCTTTGCTGACCTTCCGGAAGTGACCAAGCGTCCTACCGCCGTAATGCGTCAGGTATGCGACGTCCTGAGGGGTGCGGAAAACGGTATGCCACTGCGGCAAATCAGAGATGCAATCAAGGCATCTAACGCAAATATCGACTACGCAATCGAGCTTCTTATCGAGGAAGGGAACGTGTCAAGAGAGAAGATCGGTCGGGCAAATGTCCACAAGCTTCTGAAGGAATTCGAGGATGGAAAGGAGTGAAAAAGATGTCTCACGATGTGGACGCTAGACCAATCAATGTGCCCCGAGCGTTTTCCCAGATCAACCCGCTAGACCACCTATCGTGCCCGAACGTGCCTGTGATCTTGGACGCTGACGGCGCTCACATCGTGAGATTGATCAATGACCGTGCCCCGAACGTGCCTGTGATCATGGTGCGAATAAACGCGCATGTCAAAGGCACAATCATTACGAGCAGTGACGAGAAAATACAACGTGCCCGAACGTGCCCGAATGTGCCTGAGGCACGGTCAAGGCAACCGTGCCCCGTGCCCCCACTCCGTAGGAGGGGGCACGTAGGCACGTTGACTGAAAAAGATCTTGAAAGGATTCCCCCGCTGTGGTGAGTGATCGAATCGGTTTCGTGGCTCGGATCATCGTCCGGGACAACCCTGAGGCTCCGGGCGGGAAGGCAGCCTTCCCGATCTACAGGGGCAGCCGGAAGAACGGGACGCGTGAATTCACGGGACGAGTAGCCGTGACGGATAAGAACGCTCTTACCCCGCTGTGGCGTAGGAGCGTTCGGGATGCCGCGCGGCCGGATGGGGTGGCAATCGTCCGGCCGGTGTTGGATCAACCGCTGATCGTGAAACTACATTTCACGATTCCAAGAAATACGAAAGCCGCGATGAATAGAGAGTTCCCATATGTGAAACCAGATGCGGACAATCTAGTGAAACCTACATTCGATGCGCTTACGGATGCGGGTATCTGGAAGGATGACGCACGAATTGTGCACCTGGTTTCCAGTAAGGCATATGCAAATGGATTCCATGCGGACGGAACTCCGGCTATGGATGAACCAGGATGCGTAATTGAAATCTTCAAGATCGTTCCTCCCTCAGCTTGACGGCTCGTCAGTGCTCGGGGAGACTGGACTTGAAGGCACGGAAGACCCCAAGATGAAAGGGTTCAAGTACATGAAGAACGGACACGGAGTCCCCGGTGAGACGAAAATCGTTGCGGGAACTGCGATGATTTCCAACGGGGAAAAGTGGCTTCCTTATCCGAGCACTGCTCACGAACTGATCTGTGAAGCTCAGAAGCTGGGATGGGGATTCGATGACGGGATTCCTGTCCGTCTCCGGCCGGAAACGCTGACGCCGTACGTCCGCATCCTGATCGGGCGGGAAGCCGGAGAGAACGCGGAGACGCCGGACGAGATGTCCCCCGGCATTCAGTTTCACATCACATGGAACGCACCTGAAAAGGGTGCGGATTCCCGAGCATCCTGGAAGCTCGGAGAGATCTACGTCCGGACGTCAGAGAAGCCGGAGTGGGAAACGGTCACGAGCATGAAGACCGTTCGCGCCACCATGGCGTCACATCCTGTCGTCAAGGAAAGCCGACACGTTCCGGTCAACGCATGAGACGGCGCTCCCTGGTACGGGTACCCAATCCCGTACCAGGGAGCGTTACCACGTCCAAAGGACTAGCGCGCAAAGGGGAAAGAAATGCGCATGACAGACGAGCAACTGAACCGGCTAGCCGATGCTGACGAGCCCATGGCTCGGATGTGCTTCCACGGGATGCGTATCATTCACGACTGTCCCGAGAACAACCATGAGCAGGAACGGCCGGTGTTCATTCTCCGGTTCGTGGGGCATCTGCTCTCGGACCACGATCCGTTCATGGATGCCGCATCGGAAGATGAAGTGCCGGAGCGGAACATCTTCAGTATCGATCTCCCGTTCCATCCCCCGACGCTTGCCGACGTGGCTTCCACCATGAGTGAGGCGGCAGCGCAAGCATTCATCTGTGACATGTTCACCGGTGCCAAGAACGGAAACGTGGTCTCGCTATTCGGGGATGGTGAGATGCCCAAGTTCGTCAGTGAGATTCCGGACGAGATCAAGAATGCCATGCCGCCATTTCTCCGGGAAATCCTTTTCGGGGATGAAGACGGAAAGGGTAACTGATCCCGATGGACCTGTTTGAATACCTGTCCCAAGATGTGATCTGGTTTCCGGCCGATGGTGGGGAAGTCAAGATCAAGGACATGACCCCCAACCACGCCGCGATGTGCGCCGAGTGGCTGTCCAGGAACGCAACCGGGCTCATTGGAGTGGTGGAAGCGTCCAAGAACGAAGCTGCCGCCGTGGGGGAAGGCGACGTGCGAGACGTCCTAGCGCTCGTGGCCGTGAGCCCCAAACAGTGGATGCATTCCACCACGCTTTACCGGGCTCTGAAGCGTCAGGAGAGCAGAGCATGAGTTCCGGGTATGACGTCACGGTCACGTTCCGCGTGGACGGCGCTGAAAGCCTTCCTGACGCGCTTCACCACATCGGACTACAGCGTATACCGGGTCAAGGTCCCAAGAGTCTCAGAGCGACGTTCAGCGCTCCGCAAGTCAAGATCCTGAACGTGTTCCCCATCCGGTGGAATATCCGGAGCCTGAAAGAGGAACACCGGCCGTGATCAGAGTCCAGGCACAAGAGAGCCCCACGAGCACGGGGAACACTCGTGGGGCTCTCGGACGGCTCCGCTCAGGGAGTACCAACGGGCTCGGGTTCAGGCTCCGTGTCGGCTACCGGGCTAGTGCCCGGTGGTGCGGTCCGTCCGGTGCTGAACACGTGCTCTCTCAGGTACGCCCCGAAAGCGTTACCGCCTTCCTGGTAGGCATTCATCGCCGGAAGGGGATCAAGCTCGAATGTGAGAATGATCTTTACCAAGAGATCCCCGGAAGGCAGACGCTTCCCGTTACGCAGATAGGACGCGTACGAGTCCGTAACGTCAACTCGTCCCGCGAATTCCTCGTTAGTCATTCCCATGACTCTCAGTATGTAGTATGCGTGACGAACCGTCAAAGGGTTGTCCGACATGAGGCATGAAATGGATCAGAACCAACTCAGGACCGTAGGCGGCATGCTTGACACGGCTCTCGCCCGGTGGACCCGTGCACGTGCGCTCTCTGCCGCCGTGGCTACCCACTCCGGCCGGAGTAATCCAGGATCTACATATGACATCCTGGGGACGGCACGGAAATATGAGACGTTCATCAAGGATGGAAGGGTGAATGGGAATGACTAGATTCAATGCTGATACGCCTATCGGTATCGGGGACGTTCTGGTTACGCGGGAAGGTCCATGGATCGTCTCAGCGCTGATCCGGCTCGGGGCAAAGCTGACGGGACTTCCGGCAAAAGTCAACCATGCGATCATCGTTCATCATCGGGACGAGCAAGGAATCATGTGGGGTATTGAAGGTCGCCCCGGTGGTGTGGGATGGCGTGACCTTTCCGTTCCCCTAACGGGGGTGCTGACGAATGCGAATAACGATCAGCCAAAGACGGAAGATCAGCGATACCTTATCGCGACTGCCGCTGAAGCCCTTTTCGCGACTCCGTATGACTGGAACGCGATCATGGATCACGTCAAGGAAGCGCTACGGCTCTGGTCCCCTCATGGTCCGGTCGAATGGACGGATGAAGAGGTACCGGCACACGTGGTGTGTTCCTCGTTCGCTGATTGGGCATACGAAAAGGTGGGGCTCTCGAATCCAGGTGGAAGCAAACTCACCCGGATGACTGCCCCTGGTGACTGGGATCGATTCATGATGCGAAAGGAATGGGAAAATGGGGCATGATCTGACGGACATGGCTGAAATGCTCGTGTTCGGGCTGGACGAGAACGATAAGGTGGAAGCGGCTGAGATCCTGAAGGAAGTCAGCACCGATGAAAAGGTGGTCATCGCTATCGAGACGGATACCGGTGAACAGTTCTTTGCGGAAATCATCCGAGCATGATCTGCGGGAAATGCCGTGAGCGACGTCATCAGGAATGCCGTGGCGGCTCATGGTGCGACTGTCAGCACAAGAGTTCGGCAACTGAAGCCCCAACGAAAGGGACGGATCAGAATGAGCACGACACCCGGAAAGAACCGACCTCCGACGTTTCTTCCCAACGGGATGATATTCGAGGATCGCAAAGGGAAGACACACGCAGTATGGACGGACACGGCTAAGCGTGCCGGAGCACCGTCCTACTTCAAGGCATGGATGTTCTTCCTTGCCGCTCTCGCTCTGCTGACGACGATCAGCGTCTCTGTACCCGTCTCGGTACTCGTTGGGGTTCCGGCTCTCGCTGTCTGGTATCTCTGCCGACGCGCCATACCGAGTCCAGCACGAGCCCCACAGCGGCGCGTACGAGAGCCTGAGCCACCCCTAGCGGGCAAGGTGGCACCGGTGTACCCCCGATACCTGGAAGGCGCTAACGAGCGAATCGGGGACGATGAACGGGATATCGTCCTGTTTGAACTCGGGGCACACTTCGCGGCCGGACGTCTGAAGCTGGACGAGCATGACGAGCGAGCGACTGAAGCACTGAGCGCCGTATACGCGAATGATTTGGTGCACGTTCTTCGCGAACTCCCCCACCTGGAACACTACGAACGGCGGATTCGATGACTAACGAGTCTTCCATGGCACCTGAACCGGTGGACCCTTTCGATAGCAACGCACCGGACCTTGAAGGGTGTACGAGTACGGCGCACTGCCACCGGAAGCGGTCATCACGGCAAGAGACGGCATATACGCCGGAAGGCAGGATTCGGGCATGCCATCGTCCGGCCGGATGGGGAACAAACCATCTAGGTACAGGAGGGTGCAAGTACCACGCGGGCAACGCCCCGAGTTCGGTAGCGGCAGCGCAAGCCGAGATCGCACGTAACGCCGTTCAGACGCTCGGGGTTCCGGTGGACGTGGGACCGGCTGACGCGCTGCTACAGGAAATCCAGCGGACGGCCGGACATGTCGCATGGCTAGGCCATGTCATTGCCGGGCTGGAATCCGGTGAACTCGTGTGGGGAATGGCTGAGGAAGTAATAGAACCCGATATCACGAGCAAAGATGGTGAGGCAATCATCACGCAAGTCACGGGGAAAATGCGTGCCGACTTCTCAGTCTGGTACAAGATGTACGCTCAGGAACGGAAGCATCTGGCGAACGTGTGCAAGATGGCACTAGATGCCGGTGTCAATGAGCGTATCGTCAGAATGTATGAACAAGTCGGAGACACATTCGTCACCATGATTGAAAACGTCCTGAACGCCGTAGGGCTCACGGACGAGCAACGGCGCGCGGTTCCTGCCGCCGTGGTGACCGAACTCCGGCGACTCACGGGGGACGCTGCCTGATGTACTCAACTAGACAGATGACAGAGCGAACCGGCGCGACCGGTCGGCAACTGGGCTCGTGGTCTGACAAGGGGTGGCTGTCCGGGCAGGCTGACAAGCCGGGTACCGGACATCATCGGGTGTGGTCTGAGGATGACCTACAAACCGTGACGCTGATGATGCGCTTTATTCGTGCGGGATTCAGTACCGGTAAAGCGTGGAAGTTCACGAGCGTTATCAAGAAACGGGACACCACAAAGGAAGGTGTCCGTATCCGCATCGGGGAAGACATGTGGATCATAGTGAGGGGATTGTGAGAATGGGACCCACCATGGAATACGAGACGCCTACCGAGTACCGCAACATTCCGACGCTGCAATTCAAGGACTACAGTAGTTCGGAATACCTCCGACTTCTAACCGCGATCAACAAGAACGAGTTCCCTACTCGTGTCGAATTCCAGACTGCCGACCCACTGAGCCCGAACGTTTGGGAACTCGTCATTTCGGTCACTGCCGAGACGCACGGATACCCGAGTGAAAAGGAACTCGCTATCCAGCCCGGACAACTCGTCATCTGGTTCGGAGTATGGATCTACGTCCTTTCATGCACCAAAGAAGGGACTACGCAGATGGACACGTATCGGCACCCTGACATTCAGGACGTGGACACCGGGGGACGGCTATGAGTGCGGGCAACGAGTGGGTTGACCGAGTGCTTGCCGGGCTCGGGGGAGTGGCAGCCTTCACGGCATGGGACTACTACCGGTCTGGCGACATGTTCGCGGGCACGGTCGGTGTGGTGCTCGTGCTCGCTGCGCTGTGGCTCTGTGCGCCCCTGAGGACGCGCCGGATGAGTCTCGGGGACATCCTGTCCGAGCATGAGCGAGAGCGCTTCATACGCAAGCTGAGCGCCGTATACGGGGTGGATAGCCAAGACCCCATCCTGTCAACGGTCGTGCCAGGAGGATGGGACCCGTTCGGCACTCCGATCGTGTGGTGTCGAGTGGATGCGCGTCATGAGCCCCATCTCTGGGAAAACCTAGGTCCCGCGTACGCGCCGGTTCTGTGCATGGGACATCAGTGCAGTAATCCAGACAGGCATATGGTGAGGTCATGAGAGACGGCATTCTCGGCAGGCACACAAAGGACGCTGCCGATAAGAAGAACGGGATCACCCTTGATGAGATGGAAGACTTCATCAAGGGTGCACGTGCAAAGGGAATTGCCGGTGGGACCAAGATTCAGATGTGGTCCACATGGCGGCAGTCGGCACACCGGGTACGAGTGGAAGGGCATGTGGTCCAGGATGGGGAAGGGGACACGGATGAAAAGCATTGACAGAGTCCGGCACTACCTGAAGCAAACCGGCCGAAAGAAGATGACCGCGCGACAGGAACGCCGGAATCGAAAGAAGAACAGGAAGACGCTCGGGTGACGCGAGTTATCAGCATCGCACACCGTGACGATAAGCGGGACGGGCACGCACACCGGCACAAGTTCGATACCGGCAGCGATGGTTATGTCATCGTCCAGGTATGGAGCGTTACGGGTGCGCTCGTCCCGCTTCCCGGTGCCGGACCTTCCATTCTGCAATTGCCGCCGGATGTAATGGTGCCGTGTCTTCATGAGTCCTATTACCCGCTTACAGTGGTGGTGACATCATGAGTGAAAAGGAAGACGCCATTCACGGTCTAGCTCTCGGTATGGTGGAACTGAGAGAGCTTGCCGCACCGGTAGAAGAGGCAGCGCGCGGATATCGGGCTGAGCTTATCGGGCATGGGTGGTCCGCGAATAGCGCCGATAAAATGGCGTGTGAATGGTACGTGCTCGTCATGACGAATATGCAAGCGTCAGCACTGGGGAGAAATACCGATGAAGATTCTACCGGGGATGTCGATTAGTCGCGTGGTTCAGTGTTGCACCGCAATTGAAGGGTGCCACTGTTCACGCGATACGAAGCGCTCATGGGTCAAGCCGTATTTCGGGGTGCGGTTCGGACATCACTGGTTCTTCCCTATCGGTACCGGAATGCGTCTGAATAAAGCGGACGCTATTCGGGAAGATGTGAAGTGGTTTCTGTGGGTGCTCGGGATCACGGGGTGGGTCAGGGCGGCAAGGGACGTGACTCGGGACGGCGCGCGACGTACGCTGTCCGCGACACGGAGTAGAGCCCGTTCTAGGGGATGATCAAGATGTGATCCTGCCCGGTGCCGGTGAGGTACCATTCCCGATCAGTGGGTGGGTCCCCACGCTGAGAGCCCCCGAGTTGCCGCCTACCGGCTCGGGGGCTCCGGTGTATCCTGGACCCTGACCACGCTCGGTCAGTCTCAGTCCGCCGGTTCTCGGCACCCTGGAAGCCCCCTACCACTGGGCTAGGTAGGGGGCTTCCGCATGTCATGATCAGTGCCCGCACTCAGTGCCGATGAAGGGGAGTCATTTCCCGCACGTTGACGGCGCACCGGTGGTAGCACCGGACCCGGCTCGGGCAGTCGCACGTGTAAGCGGTCACCGTGTAGACGTCGCGCCCGTTGCTGGAAGGCATCGCGTACCGGCCGCCCCCGATGAACCTGATCTTGCCCTCACGAAGCGCCGTGGCTGCCTTCATGATCTGTGCCCGTGTGTAGATCGCTGCCAGCTTCCGAGCGGCTTCCCTCAGGATCTCCTGACAACCGCGCCCGTAACCACGCCGGATGCTGTACTTGTTCGTCATGATCCGGCCGCATCGCATGCAACGGTGCTCGGTCTCGGGTGCGGTGTGCTGGTCCATGATCCTTGCCTCTCTGCCGGTTTCGCTTTGCCGGAGCCCTAATCATCTCACGAACCCTGACCGTGCGTCAATCTATCTGGGTACGTGGGAAGCGACGTATCTTGACATCTATGAGCGAACCGAGCCACAGCGAGATCGCGCACATGGATCAGGTGGACCGTGTGCCGTATGGTCCGACCGAGCCCGATGAAGCCGCCATTCTGAGCAAGTACCTTCCCTACGATGAAGAGACCGGTACGTATTCGGTCAAGGTAGGGGATGAAGACTAATGGCGAATACGGCGGCATCTGTTCTGAATGAAGCCAACAAGTACGTTGGTACAAAGGGACGGCCGAACACGTTCACGCGCGACTACGCATCTCGGCATGGAAACGACTTCCTTCGTGCCGCGTGGTGTGACATGTGGGTCACGTACGTGTCTAGGAAAGTGTCCGCTCCGGCGGTACTCCCACGGGGTGACCGTGCTTACACGGTCTGGCACGCGAACGACTTTGCTGGAATCAACCGATGGTATTCCGGCACGAAAGCCAACATCACAAAGCACGCTGCCCCCGGTGATGTCATCTTCTTTGACTGGAACGGGACGGATTCCAGGGGTGCTATTGACCATGTCGGTTTCGTGGTCAAGAACCTGGGTGATGGACGGGTCATCACCATTGAAGGTAACACGTCCGACTCTGTAGCCATCCGGGTACGTGGCTCGGACGTCATCACGGGATTCGGGCAACCGGCGTACAAGCCTGCCGCACCCGTGAAGCCCATCGGCAAGGCATGGCCGTACAAGTCCACAACCCTCATGCGGAAGGGGTGGATGAATTCAGCCGGTGTTAAGAAGGTTCAGGATCGGCTGAACGCACTCGGGTATAAGCCCGTGCTCGCTGAGGATGGGGATTTCGGGGCAAAGACTGAGAGCGCCGTCCGCTGGTTCCAGAAGCGCAGCAAGATTCAGGTTGACGGGATCGTGGGTCCCATAACGTGGGGAAGGTTGTTCCCGTGATCATCGATGTCTCTGAGGGTCCACACCTGACACGGAAGTACGAGATCACTACCGAGTCATTCAAGGGGATGCCGCGCGGTGACACCGTGGTCATGAACCCCAATGACCCCACAGTCAAGCGCGCTCTCAAAGAGGGTGCGCTACGGCTGATGAATGAACCGGCGTATGAAGATGACGATAACTGACGACGCCATTGCCGGTATCGCTCGTCACATGCTCCGGCATTACGAGCCCCCACCCCCGGAGCCTGAACGCAGATGGACATATCCGGGGGACTTGGCTGTCACCCTGGACCCGAGCACGGTACAGACTCCCGCGCTGAGGCTCATTGATTCCGAGTTGGCTAAGCTCACGGAATCCAATGAAATAGACCGGCTGATTATCAGCATGCCCCCTCAGGAGGGGAAAAGTGTACGCGTATCTCACCGTTATCCTGAATGGCTACTTGAACATAATCCGAATCTACGTGTTGCTATCATTTCTTATACTGATGAGATGGCACGTCGTCATGGTGCTGAGATCAAACTTGACGTTGAACTCTTCAATGGTGAAGACAACCCCATTGATCTCGGTATCGTTCTACGGCAGGACTCACGAGCGGCCGGACGTTGGCATATCCGCGACCATAAGGGCGGCATATATTGCACGGGCATCGGTGGTTCGCTAACCGGTAAAGCCGTTGACGTCCTTATCATTGACGACCCGATCAAGAATATGGAACAGGCACAGAGTGCCACGTATCGTCAGAAGATTAAGGACTTTTGGCAAGCTGTCTGTATTCCGCGTATGTCCCCCACTACCAAAGTCGTCATCATTCAGACCAGATGGCATGAGGACGATCTAGCGGGATGGCTTCAGGTCAACGAGCCTGGACAATGGCGCGTAATCAACATCCCAGCACAAGCGGAATCATGGGACGATCCACTAGGTAGACGTCCAGGCGAGTACATGGTGTCCGCGCGTGGTGCTCGTAACTGGCCACGTATCAAACGCAACGTAGGTAGCTACGTGTGGGCAGCGCTGTACCAGGGTGCCCCGACTCCGGCCGCCGGTGGTCTGTTCAAACGATCATATCTCCGGTATTGGTCCGACATGCCTTCCGATCCGTCCAGGCACGGTCAGATGCACGGTGCCAGAGTCGATCTCGGGGGACGTGTCGTATACCTAGATGATTGCTGGCGCTTCCTTACGGTGGACTTGGCAGCCACAGAGAAGACGTCCGCAGACTGGACAGCCGTAGGGGTGTGGGCTGTCAGTCCCGATGGTGACCTGATTATGTTGGATGGTGCACGTGCACGCATTGAAGAGATCCAACATTGGAACCTAGTCCGTCCACTTAAAGAGAAGTGGAATGCCGACGTCGTTTACGTCGAATCTTCCATGATTAAAAGCACGCTCGTTTATGATGCGGGCAAGGCTAAGATCATGGTCAAGGAACTGAAGGCAGATACGGACAAGGTCACCCGAGCCCTACCGGCAACGGTCCGGATGGAAAACGGGCGCGTCTGGCTGCCGACCGTAACGGCCATGCCGGAGATTACGAAGTGGACGGACGAACTTGTCTCTTTCCCGAATGCCGCTCATGATGACTGCGTTGACGTCGTGGCGTATGCTGCGCGTGTAGTGGCAACTGAATGGCTATCCCAACCTGACAAACAGTCAGCGACTCGCAGTCAGGGTAACGGACAGTCAGCCGATAAAATCGCGAATGCTTTCGAGTCGGCTACAGGGGCACCACCAAACGGCACAGATTACGGGAAACTAAGGTGGTGAAATGGCGACAGTCGGAAGCCCCCCGAGAACTTCAAGCGGATACATGTCCGAGAACCTCGGATGGAATCGCGTACTGAGTGATGTTCTCGAAACGGTTCCCGAACTTCTCTACCCCGAATCTGTCGCCACGTACGGCAAGATGCGGAACGACCCTCAGCTAACCGCCGTTCTGAATGCGTACACGCTGCCTCTCCGGCAAGCTCCCAAGTACGTTGATCCGGCAGGCTGCCGCTCAGAAGTCGTGAACCTCATTGCCGATGATCTGGGGTTGCCTGTTCTTGGCAAAGAAAACAAGCCGGGTCCCGCACGCCGTAGGGGTGTGGACTTCAAAGAGCATTTCCGTGTCGCTCTGCTGAACCTGATCTTTGGCCATATGCCGTTCGCTCAGCGGTACGAAATCATTGACGGCAAGGCACGGCTAGCCGAACTCGCTGAGCGCATGCCTACCACGATTACCGAGATCGTGACCACGGATGACGGCAAACTAGCGGGCATGCTGCAATTCGGGGAGAAAACCCCGGTACCGGCGAAAGATCTAGTCTGGTACGTCCACGAGCGTGAGGGTTCGGCATGGCAAGGAAGGTCCATGCTCCGGAGCGCATACGGACCATGGCTCTTGAAACACGAGATGTGGCGCGTACTCGCTACGTCTAATCGCCGTTTCGGTATGGGAGTGCCCACCGTCAGCGCACCATCCGGCGCGACGGGTGAACAACTGGAACAGGCAAAGCTACTAGCGGCAGCCGTCCGAGTAGGGGATCAGTCCGGAGTCGGATTGCCGGACGGTTTCGCGCTACAGCTTCAGGGCATTACCGGTAGCACCCCCGACACGCTTGCATTCATCAGGTATCTAGATGGGCAAATGGCGCAAATGGCGCTTGCCTCAGTTCTGAACCTGGACGCATCCCCGAACGGGTCACGGGCTCTCGGGGATACATTCGTGAATCTGCTACTCACATCGCTTAACGCGATTGCTGACGAGTTGGCTTCCACGCTCACGGCTCTTGCCGTACAAATGGTGGATTACAACTGGGGTGAACAGGAGAATGCACCCCGTATCGTCATTGGCGACGTGGGTTCGCGGCCGGAAGTCACGGCGGAATCCATCGTGGCTCTCATGGGTGCCGGAGCGGTCACTCCGGATGATGAGCTTGAAGCATGGGTGCGGGAACGCTGGACGCTGCCAGAGAAGCCGGACGAGCCGGAGCCCGCACAGCTTCCGCCGATTCCGGGTGTGCCTCCCGCGCTGGACCCTGAGACCGGTCTCCCTGTCCCTCAGGGACAGCCTGAGCCCGGACAGCCCGTGACCGGTGGTCAGGTTACCGCCGGACGGCGCTCACGCCGTAGGGGCGCGCTCAGAGCCACAGCGGCAAAGCGGCGCGAACTCACGGACGTGGAAGCGGCGGCATCCGTGGACCCTGATCGGATCGATAACCAGTGGTCCACTCAGCTTGATTACCTGGTTCGTAATTGGAGCACGATCAGCCGTGCTCAGCGTCAGGAACTATCCGATCAGATTCAGGCAGCCGTCAACGATGACAAGATTGACGCGCTTGCCGCTCTCGCCGTTGACAGCGACGATGCCGCCTTGATGCTCGCTGAGGCTATGGAAGCCATGGCGGAAGATGCGGCAGCCGAGATGAAACGGGAAGCGCGTCAGCAAGGCGTAGACGTCTCCGGGGAAGAGATCGACACGGACAGGCTGACTGAGATTGCCGCCGCTGTGGCGTCGCTCGTGGGTACCAGTCTGGCCACAAGCGCCGGACGGGAAGCCCTACGCATCTGGGCACCTGGTGATTCCGGCGCTGACGTCGCGGACGGTGTTGATGATCACATGCTGTCCCTGAGCGACTCCTATCTACGGGATCAACTGGGCAACGCGCTCAGTGCGGCACAGAACCATGGTCGGCAAGCTGTGCTGAGCGTTGCCCCACCGGCTAAGTATTTCGCGTCTGAAGTCCTGGATACGAATACGTGCAAGAACTGTCGCGCGATTGACGGGCAGCAATTCACGGACATGGATCAAGCTGAGGAAGCTTACGTGTCCGGCGGATACCGTCTCTGTCAGGGCAAGCTACGTTGCCGGGGTATCGTCGTGGCGGTGTGGGATGACTGACACGATTACCGAGATGGTTTTGCCCGCGCTCTCTGCACAACCAAATGTAGAGATTGCCATGACGGGGCAATGGGACATCAGTACCGGACGCGTCACGCTGACGGATGATGATTTCTCGAATGCCATTGCGGCTCTCGATTGTCCGGCTGTACGTAAGCCGGTCCTGAAGCTAGGCCATACGGATACGCGATTCAATCAGCCCGTGGGAGACGGACAGCCCACGGTCGGATGGATTGACAACATGGCTACCACGGACAGCGGTCATACGATCGTGGGGGATTACGTGGGTATGCCGGGGTGGCTCGGTCCCATCCTGCCTAGCGCGTATCCAGACAGGTCTATGGAAGCGACGTGGGATTTCATGTGCCAACTCGGGCACGTGCACCCGTTCGTTATCACGGCGGTTGCATTGCTCGGGGAAACTCCCCCTGGAATCGGCACGCTAGAAAGCCTTCAGGATGTCGCGTCCCTTTATGGTGTGGATATGGCGGCATCGCGCTCCATGCACGATAGGGGATTCTCTGTAAGTATCCACGCATCTAAGGGAGCACCGACGATGCCCAATCCGAATCCGAGAGAGGTAGCGGCCGGAGTCACTACGGAAGACATCCGTAGGACGTATTACGAGACAGCGCCATACTCCGTGTGGATCAAGGAATTTGAACTCGATCCGCTTCAGCTTATCGTGACCGATGAAGCTGACGGTTCTTATTCACGGATTCCTGTCACCCTGGAAAACGGGGAATTCACTTTCGGGGACGCTATCCCGGTCGAAATCGAGTACGTGGACAAGCCCGAAGATGCGAACTCAGGGACCACGGCGGCAGCGTCCGCCGGTTCCCGGATCGTGTACGCATCTCGGGACGAGTCGCGTCCCGCTACGGCGGGAAACAAGCCGCCCGTTCAGGCAGCGCCAAAGCCGGTTACTCCGGCTGAAGTCGCGAAGCGGGTACACGGTGCGCCTATCAAGGCAGCCGAAACAGGAAGGGAGTCGGGAGAGATGGACCCGGCAAAGATTCGTGAAGCGCTCGGGCTTGCTGCCGACGCTTCCGATGATGACGTGATTGCGGCGGCAACCGCACTCCGGCAGCCCAACACGGACCCGGCTCCGAACTCGGACCCGGCTCCGGCCGCACCGGTTGCCGCCGGTGCTGGTGTGGTCGTCCTGGATCAGTCCGTGGTGACTGAGCTTCAGAAGCAAGCGGAGCGCGGGAACCACGCTTACGAGATGATGCGCAAGAACGAGCGCGATTCCATCATCTCGGCAGCGATCAATGATGGAAAGTTCGCGCCCGGACGGCGCGAATACTGGGAAAAGCTGTGGGATGCGGACCCTGACGGTACGCGTACGCAGATCGAAACTCTCGCGAAGAACCTGGTTCCGCTTGCGGCTTCCGGTTATGCCGGTGCTGAAGGCTATGAACAGGACGAAACGTACTTCGCGATGTATCCGGAAGACCGTCCGACTCGGGAAGGGGTGCGCTGACATGAGTGACTACGTCCCCATTCACAGCCCTGGACACGAGATCACGCTTACGGCATCGGCAGCGATCACGGGTGGCAATACCCTTGCCATTTCCGGTGTGAAGACCGTTGCTCCCGCGATCTCTGCCAGTGCAAAGAAGTATGTCGGTGTCGCTGGACACGATGCCGCGAACGGCGCACCGGTCACGGTCCTTTCCGGTGTCGGACAGGTGCACGAATCGGTTGCCGCCGGAGCGATCACGGCCGGTGATCTCGTCATCGTCGGTGCCGTTGCTGGCACCATCGCAACCATCGGTGCCGGTACGTTCGATCAGGCAATCGGTATCGCTCTTACCACGGCTGCCGATACGGCGCTGTGTCAGTGGAAGGCGGTCCGGTAATGCCGCACACCTATCCCCCCGCCGCTCCGACCATTTCGGGCGACAATCTCACGATCTCTCGGTTCCTGAATTCTCCGGCGACGGTTCAGCGCCGTCTTAGGACGATCGCAGAGAACCGATTCATTGCCGACGTTCTTCTGAGCGGCCGGTATGAAGTGTCCGGCGGATCACTGCTCTATGAGCAGAGCGAGAGCATGTATACGTCTCGCGTTCCGAGCGCCGTCAATGCGGGTGCCGAATACCCGCGTGCCAGTGCGGCACCGGGTCCGGCCGCTCTCGCCGGTGTCACGAAGTGGGGACAGGACGTCCCTATCACGGACGAGCACGTGAAGCGCTACGGACGTCGCGCTGTGGACGTGGCCATGCAAAAGATCATCAACTACATGGTCAAGCAAGTGGACAGCGTTGCGCTTGCCGCGATTGCTGCTGCTGTCACTCAGACGCAAGCCGTTACGGCGGCATGGAACAACGCGTCTCGTGACATCTTGCTTGACATGATGCTCGCAAAGGCAAAGGTCCTGAGCAAGGATCAGGGCTATGACCCTGACACGTTCGTGACGACCGATGAAGG
>Ga0070694_100000216_pt1 | contig 30198 bp, 27 predicted proteins | sample KBSK1251metaG_FD_65470 | JGI IMG/M metagenome (GOLD analysis project Ga0070694, IMG submission 65470) | Corn, switchgrass and miscanthus rhizosphere microbial communities from Kellogg Biological Station, Michigan, USA - KBS K1-25-1 metaG | ecosystem: Host-associated > Plants > Roots >...
ATGAGCGTGCGCTCGAACTGGCCGGTGTCGGCCGCGTTGATGCGGAAGTAGGTCGACAGCTCCATCGGGCAGCGCACCCCCTTCGGGATGTAGGCGAACGAGCCGTCGCTGAAGACCGCCGAGTTGAGCGCCGCGAAGAAATTGTCGTTGTGCGGCACCACCGACCCGAGGTACTTCTGCACCAGCTCCGGGTGCTCCAGGACCGCCTCGGAGAAGGAGCAGAAGATGATCCCGAGCTCGCGGAGCTTGTCCTTGAAGGTCGTCGCCACCGAGACGCTGTCGAACACCGCGTCCACGGCCACCCCGGAGAGGCGCTTCTGCTCGCCCAGGGAGATCCCCAGCTTCTCGTAGGTCTTCAGGAGCTCGGGGTCGATCTCCTCGAGGCTCGACACCTGCTTCTTCAGCTTCGGGGCGGAGTAATAGATGATGTCCTGGTAATCGATCTTCGGGTACCGGACATTCGCCCAGGTGGGCTCGGTCATCGTCAGCCAGTGCCGGTACGCCTTCAGGCGCCACTCCAGCATGAACGGCGGCTCGTTCTTCTTGGCCGAGATGGCGCGGATGATCTCCTCGTTCAGGCCGCGCGGCACCGTTTCCGCTTCGATGTCCGTGACGAAGCCGTACTTGTACTCCCCCTTGGTCAGGTCCTCGAGCGTCTTGGTCGACGACCCGGCCATCACCGGCCTCCCTGGCCGCAGTCGACGCAATGGCCGGCCGCCGCGCCGGAGGCGCAGGCGACCGGGGCCCTCTCGTCGAGGACGGCGTGCATCGTCTTCTCGGTGCTGACGAGCTCGGAGAGCATCGTCCGGCGCAGGACGCGGTCGAGCAGATCCTCGAGCACGCCCCACAGCGAGCGGATCGAGCAGTCCCCCATGTGCGTGCAGATCGTGCGATCCCCGGCGTGCCTCTCGCAATAGTCGGTGTCGTACAGCCGGCCGCCGCCCAAAGCCGCCAGGACCTCGGCGAGGCTGGTCTGGCCGGCGCTCCGGGCCAGCGAATAGCCCCCCATCCGTCCGAGGACGCTCTTGACCAGGCCCGCCTTGCGGAGGGTGCGGATGAGCTTCGCCACGTGCGGGACGGTCAGCCCCTCCTCGCGGGCGATCTCGGCAAGCGTGACCGGCGCTCCCGGGCTGCCCGCGTGGCGGCGGGCGATCATCAGGATGCAGCGCAGTCCGTACTCTTCCTGGGCGGTGACTTTCACGTTCGTAACTCCCCCGGCCTCCCGGACAGGCGCTCGGCCGGCGATTAGAGAGTCTATTCAATGTGTACTTTATTGTCAACTATAATCTCGGCCCGGATTTGGTAGGATGGCGCCGGAGAAGGGCTCTTCGGCGCGGGCCTCGCGGAGCGGGAAAATGTCCGGAACCACTCGGGAAGTCAAGGGGTTCGACGGCCTCAGGGTCGGGGCATTCGAGAGCCGCCTGGCGGCCGAGATGTCCCGTCTGATCGAGAGCCATGGCGGCCGCCCCCTGGTCGCCCCTTCCATGCGGGAAATCCCCCTGGAAGAAAACCACGAGGCGCTGGCGTTCGGCGAGAAGCTCCTGGCGGGCGAGCTCGACGTCCTGATCCTGCTGACCGGTGTGGGGCTCAAGACCCTCGTGCAGGCGCTCGAGGTGCGCCACCCGAGGGAGCAGATCATGAAAGCCCTGGCCAGGGTCCAGCGGGTCTGCCGCGGTCCGAAGCCGGTCGCGGCGCTGCGATCGATGGGGCTCGAGCCGGGCATCACCGTCCCCGAGCCGAACACCTGGCTCGAGATCCTGAAGACCCTGGACGAGCAGGCCCCGGTCGCGGGGCGCCGGGTGGCGGTGCAGGAGTACGGCATCAGCAACCTCGAGCTTCTGCAGGGGCTCAAGGAGCGCGGCGCCGTGGTGACGCGCGTCCCGGTGTATCGCTGGGCGCTGCCGCTCGACCTGGCCCCGCTCCAGGCGGCCCTCGAGGCGGTCGCCGACGGCCGCGTGCCTGTCGTCCTGTTCACCAACGCCAACCAGGTGGAGAACGTCATGCAGGTGGCCCGCGACGGCGGCCTGGACGAGCGGGTGCGCGGCGCGCTCGCCCGCGGCGTCGTGGCGTCGGTCGGGCCGATCGCCAGCGAGAGCCTGCGCAACCACGGCATCGCGGTCGACTTCGAGCCGACGCACCCGAAGATGGGACCGCTCGTCCGCGAGGCGAGCCTGCGCTGCCACGACATCCTGAAAGAGAAGACCGGCGGCCCCGCCTCGGGCGGACCGGAAAGCGCGGGCCGATCGGCCGCCGCGGCCGCCTCGCCGGGAACCCTGGTCCGGGAGGGGGCCGTGCCCCGGACCGTCCGCGAGCAGGACGCCCTGCGGGACAGTCCGTTCATGCGCGCCTGCCGCCGCGAGCCGGTGCCGGTCACGCCGATCTGGCTGATGCGCCAGGCCGGACGCTACATGCGGGAGTACCGGCAGGTGCGGGCGCAGCGATCGTTTCTCGACATGTGCAGGGACCCTGACCTGGTGACGCAGGTGACCGTGTACGCGGTCGAGCGTCTGCGCGTGGACGCCGCCATCATCTTCGCCGACCTCCTCCTGCCGATCCTGGGGACCGGCCTCCGCCTGGCCTACAACAAGGGGGAGGGGCCGTCGATCGATCCCCCGCTGCGGACTCCGGAAGACGTCGACCGCCTGCGCGAGCCGGACCTTGAAGAGTCGGTCGGCTTCGTCTTCGAGGCGATCCGCCGCACGCGCCGGGCGCTGCCGCCCCAGGTGCCGCTCCTCGGCTTCGCGGGGGCCCCGTTCACCATGGCCTCGTACATGATCGAGGGGGGCGGTTCGACGCACTACGTGAAGACCAAGTCGTTCTTCACGAAGGACCCCGGCGCCTGGCACGCCCTCCTGGAAAAGATCTCCCGCATCACCATCGGCTATCTGCAGGCCCAGATCGCGGCCGGGGCGCAGGCGGTGCAGCTGTTCGACACCTGGGTCGGCTGCCTCGGCCCGGCCGACTACCGCGAGTTCGCCCTGCCGCACACGCGGCGGATCCTGCAGGCGATCGCCCCCAGCGCGCCGGTGATCCATTTCGGCACCCAGACCGCGAGCCTTCTCCCCTCGATCCGGGAAGCGGGAGGGGACGTCATCGGCCTCGACTGGCGGGTCGACCTGAAGGACAGCTGGGACCTTCTGGGAGACGTCGCGGTGCAGGGGAACCTCGATCCCACCCTCCTGTTCGCGCCGCGCCAGGAAGTCCGGAAGCGGGCCACCGATCTCCTGCGCCGTGTGGGCCGCCGGCCCGGCCACATCTTCAACCTCGGCCACGGCATCCTGCCCCACACGCCGCTCGACAACGTCCTGGCCCTGGTGGACGCCGTGCACGAATGGGATGGCGCCTGAGATGGCCGCGTCGCCCGGCGCGCGCCCCGGCGGCCGCGCGCACGATGCGGTCCTGCTCCTGGCGTTCGGCGGGCCGGTGCGGCCGGAGGACGTCCGGCCCTTCCTCGACAATGTCCTGCGCGGCAAGCCGGTCCCGAAGGAGCGCTACGAGGAGGTCGTCCGGCACTACGAAGAGGTCGGCGGGACCTCCCCTCTGAACCGGCTGACGTTCGCTCAGGCCGACGGGCTCCGGGAGATCCTGACGCGCGAGGGACCGGACCTGCCGGTCTACGTCGGCATGCGGCACTGGGATCCGTTCATCGCCGACACGCTGGCCGCGATGGCCCGCGAGGGGCGGCGCCGGGCGATCGGCATCGTGCTGGCGGCGCACAGGTCGGCCCCTTCCTGGGACGCCTACCTGGATGCGGTCGACGGGGCCCGGAAGCGTCTCGGCAACGAGGCGCCGGAGGTCGACTATGTTCCGCCGTGGTCCGACCACCCCCTGTTCGTCGAGGCCGTCGCGGCGCGCACCCGGGACGCGCTCGATCGGATCGAGGCGGAGCGCCGGGCGGCCGCCCGCCTGGTGTTCACGGCCCACAGCATCCCGGTCGGCCTGTCGGACGCGGCCGGCTACGCCGAGGGGCTGGCGCGCACCGCCGCCCTGGTCGCGCAGCGCCTCGGCATCGACGCGTGGTCCCTGGCGTATACAAGCCGCAGCGGAAACCCGCGGGACCCCTGGCTGGAGCCCGACATCTCCCAGGCTCTCGGCGCCCTCGAGCAGGGAGGGGGGCGCGACGTGGTCGTCTCGCCGATGGGATTCCTGACCGATCACGTCGAGGTGCTCTACGACCTGGACGTCGCCGCGCGCCGGACCGCCGGCGAGCTCGGGCTCGGCTTCTTCCGGGCCGGCACGGCGGGCGATCACCCCGCCTTCCGTCGCCTTCTTCTGGCGCTGGTGCGCGACGTGATCGCGCGGGCATGACGCCGGGACTTCCGACGGCGCCCGGCGGACCTCTGCGGGTGGTGATCGCCGGGGCGGGGATCGCCGGGCTCGCCTGCGCGCACCGGTTCCTCGCCGTCGCCCGCGAGCGCTCCGTCCCTCTCGACCTCAGGGTCCTCGACGCCGCGCATCGCCCCGGAGGGGTGATCGTCACCGAACGGATCGACGACTGCCTGGTGGAGGGGGGCCCCGACTGCTTCGTCTCGGATCGGCCGTGGGGGATCGACCTGTGCCGCCGCGCCGGCCTGGCGGACGAGCTCGTCGGCACCGGCGAAACACACCGCCGCTCGTTCATCCTGAGCGGCGGACGCCTCCTGCCAATCCCGGAGGGCTACCAGCTGCTCGCCCCGAGCCGCCTCCTGCCGTTCGCCGCCACGCGGATTCTCGGGTTCGCCGGAAAGCTCCGCGCGGCCTGCGACCTCGTCCTGCCGCGGGGACCGGCGGTCGACGACGAGAGCCTGGCGTCGTTCGTCGGGCGACGCTTCGGGCGCGAGACCCTCGAGCGCCTGGCGCAGCCGCTCCTGGCCGGCATCTACAACGCCGATCCCGAGAGCCTCAGCCTGCGCGCCACGATGCCGCGTTTCCTCGAGCTGGAGCGGCTGCACCGCAGCGTCATCCTCGGGCTCATCAAGGCCCGGCGCCGCGCACCGGCCGCCGCGCGCACGGGGGTGAGCGGGGCGCGCTACTCCCTCTTCGTCACCGTCAGGAGCGGCCTGCAGACCCTGACCGATCGCCTGGCGGCCACTCTTCCCGCCGGCGCGCTGCGGCTCGGGGCCAAGGTGGCGCGCCTCGATCCGGGCGACCGAAGGACGGACGGCTCCCCCGCGCAGGGGACCGCGGCGCGCTGGCGCGTGACCACCTACAACGGGGACTCGTTCGCGGCCGACGCAGTCGTCCTGGCGATGCCGGCCTGCACCGCCGCCCCCCTGGTGCGGCCGCTCGACGGCGGCCTCGGCGGCCTGCTGGCCGAGGTACGCTACGGCGGGGCGGCCACGGTCACCCTCGCCTACCGCCGCGCCGACGTCCCCCACCCGCTCGACGGGTTCGGCTTCGTGGTGCCGCGACGCGAGGGGCGCCGTCTCGTGGCCTGCTCGTTCAGCCACGTCAAGTTCCCGAACCGCGCCCCCGAGGGGACCGCCCTGCTGCGCGCCTTCCTCGACGGCCGGACCGCCGGGGAGGCCGGCCCCCCGGAGATCGAGCGGATCGTGCGGGACGAGCTGCGCGACATTCTCGGGATCACCGCCGCGCCGCGGTTCGCGCGGACCTTCGTCCACCTGCGATCGATGGCGCAGTACGAGGTCGGCCACCTCGCGAGAGTCGCGGCCATCGAGGCGGGCCTGTCGCGGCACGCCGGGCTCGCCCTGGCCGGGAACGGCCTGCGGGGGGTCGGCCTCCCCGACTGCGCCCGCAGCGGCGAGGCGGCCGCCGACGGCGTCCTGTCCGCCGCCGGAGTGATATCCTAGGATCCGTGACGAACGCACGCGCGCTCCGCCTCACCGCGATCGCGGTCCTGGTCTTCGCGGCCGGCGCCGCCCCGCTCCGGGCGCACGACTTCTACCTGATCCCCGAGACCTCCGCCCCCGCGGCCGGCGCGACGATCCGCCTCGCCCTGCACGTCAGCGAGGTCTTCCCGGGCGATCCGGTCGACTGGCGGGCGGACAAGACGAGCCAGTTCTTCCTGCAGGACGCGAAGGGACGGCTCGATCTCAAGGACCGGGTGCCCGAAGGGAAGCCGCTCATGCCGCGCGTGCGGCTGCGCGCGCCGGGCACCACCGTCATCGCGCTCGTCACCGAGCCCAGCTACATCGAGGTCGCGGCGGCCCCGTTCCAGGAGTACCTGAAGCACGAAGGGCACGCCGACATCCTGGAGATGCGCGCGCGGATGGGCGCCGCCTCATCCCCCGGGAGGGAGCGCTACCGGCGCTACGTCAAGACCCTGGTCAACGCCGGAGGGGCGGGATCGGACGCCGCCCTCGCCAACCTGGGTCTGACGATCGAGATCATTCCCGAGGTCCAGCCGGCCGCGGTGCGCCCGGGAGGGAAGCTGCCGGTGCGCGTCCTCATGGAGGGGATGCCTTTGGCGGGCGGCCAGCTGTGCGCCACCCACGCGGGGTTTTCGAAGGGGCACGACGCCTACGCCTGGTGCGGCCGGCTCGACGCACAGGGGCGGGCGTCGGTGCCGATCACGGCCGCCGGCTGGCAGATACTGAGGACCACGCGCATGCGCCCCCTCGCGGGGGACAATCGCGCCGACTGGGTCTCCTACTGGTCGGCGCTCACCTTCGAAGTCCCGGAGGCCCGATGAAGATCGCCATCGGCAGCGACCACGCCGGCCATCCCCTGAAGAACGCGCTCGTCGACTTCCTGAAGGGGGACGGCCACGCCGTGAACGACCTGACGCCCGCGCTCGATCCGCAGGACGACTATCCGGATGCGGCGGCCGCGGTCGGGCGGGCCGTCGCCTCCGGGAAGGCGGAGCGGGGGGTCGTCGTCTGCGGCAGCGGCGTCGGGGCCTCGGTGGCCGCCAACAAGATCCGGGGCGTGCGCGCGGGGCTGTGCCACGACACCTACAGCGCCCGGCAGGGAGTGGAGCACGACGACATCAACGTGCTGTGCCTCGGGGCCCGCGTGATCGGCGACGCCGTGGCGCGCGACCTCGCGCGCGCCTTCCTCGGCGCCCGCTTCAGCGGCGAAGAGCGGCACGCCCGCCGCCTGCGGAAGATCCTCGATCTCGAGAAGGCCTGAACCGGCCAGGAGCCCGGCCGGATAGTCGGGCCGTCTCCTAGACGAACAGCCGGATGAACAGGTAGGTCGCCGCGGAGATCGCCGCGGAGACCGGGATGGTCAGGACCCAGGCCCAGATGATTTTCCGGGCCACCCCCCAACGCACGGCCGACAGTCGGTGCGTCGCCCCCACGCCCATGATGGCGCCGGTGATCGTGTGGGTCGTCGAGACCGGAATCCCCCAGAGCGAGGCCCCCAGGATGGTGATCGCCCCCGCCGTCTCCGCGCTGAAGCCGCCGATCGGCCGGAGCTTCGTGATGCGCATCCCCATCGTCTTGACGATCCGCCACCCCCCCATCAGCGTGCCGGCCGCGATGGCCGCGTGGCACGTCAGGATGACCCAGACGGGGACGTGGAACTCCTTCATGTACCCGGAGGTGAACAGCAGGATCGTGATGATCCCCATGGTCTTCTGCGCGTCGTTCGTGCCGTGACCGAGGCTGTAGAAGGCCGCCGAGACGAGCTGCAGCCCACGGAACCGGCGATCCACGACCGACGGCAGAGAATAGCGGTGCAGGACGAGCAGCAGGAGCATGATGGAGAAGCCGATCAGGAACCCGATGATCGGCGACAGGACGATGAACAGGAGGATCTTCCCCAGCCCCTTCGGGAGCAGGACCGAGGTCCCGGAATGGGCCACGGCGGCCCCCGCCAGGCCGCCGATCAGGGCGTGCGAGGAGGAGACCGGCAACCCCAGCCACCAGGTGAGCAGGTTCCAGACGATGGCCCCGACGAGCCCCCCGAGAACCACCCAGCGGTCGATGGCCGTCGGATCGACGACCCCCTTCCCCAGCGTCGTCGCCACCTTCACGCCGAAGCCGAAGGCGGCGATGAAATTGAAGAAGGCGGCCCAGGCCACGGCGACGTTCGGGGACAGGGTGCCCGTGGAGACGATCGTGGCGACCGAGTTGGCGGCATCGTGAAAGCCGTTGAGAAAATCGAACACCAGGGCGATCGCGATGATGGCGATGACTGTGAGCAGGACGGTGTCGATGGGAGTCTCCCCTTCAACCGGACGCAGTCGCGGGCTACTGGTTCTTCAGGATGATCCGTTCCAGCACGATGGCGATCCCCTCGGCCGCGTCGGTGGCCCCCTCGAGGGTCTCGATGATCTCCTTCGCCTTGATGATGAACACCGGGTCGCGGCCCGAGTCGAGGATGCGCACCACCGCCTCGCGGAAGAGCCGGTCTCCTTCCTTCTCGAGCTGGTTGATGCGCGCGCAGTGCTCCATGATGGCCTTCGGGTCCTTCAGGCGCGTGACCGCCAGGCGGATCTCCTCCGCCTGCCTGTGGATGATGCGGGTGAGGTCGGCCGCGTCCGGGATCTCGCCGCCGACCCGGTACAGCACGGCCCGGCTGGCCGCGGCGTCGATCAGGTCGACCAGGTCGTCCAGGTGCGATGCGAGGTCGTGGATGTCCTCGCGATCGATCGGCGTGATGAACGTGCGGTGCAGGGCCTTCACCAGATCGTGGATGAGGACGTCGCAGCGGTGCTCGATGTCCTTGATGCGCGCCCCGCTCGCGGCCGCGTCGGTTGCCTTGCCGTTTCTGAACATCTCCTCCAGGACGAGCGCGGCCTCGGCCGCCCCCGCGGCCAGGGCCTCGAAGGTCTCGAAAAACAGGCGGTCGGTCTTCTTCACGCTCAGGATCATTCGGATCCTCCGGTATCCTTGCGGGACTTCGTCCGGGCCTCGGCCAGCTTGTGGTAGGCGCCGTCGCAATAGAGGAGCGGCCGCCCCTCGGTGTGGCCCGCCGCCTGGACTCGGCCGACGAAGATCGTGTGGTCCCCGCCGTCGTGGGCGGTCTCGAGGGCGCAGTCGAACCAGGCCAGGCAGTCGTTCAGGATCGGAGCGCCGGTCTCCGCCTTGCGATGCGCCACTCCGTCCAGCCAGTTCCCCTGCTCCCCCGCGTGGCCGGCCGCCAGCTCGGACAGGCGCTCCTGCCCCGCCTTGAGCACGTTGATGGCGAAGGCGCGGTGCTTCTCGATCAGGCCATGGCTCCGGGCCTTCCGGTCGATGCAGACAAGGACCAGCGGCGGGTTGAGGGACAGCGAGCAGAAGGAGCTGACGGTGATCCCCAGGATCCCGCCTTCCCGCCGCGTGGTGAGGATCGACACGCCGCTCGCCCAGCGGCGCATGGAATTCTTGAACAGGTCGGTCGTGACCGGCACCGGGCGGCTCCGAAGCGGCGTGACGCGCGCGCGCGAAGCGGAATATTATCCCGACTTCACGAATCCCGGGCACGGAACGGATGGGAGGCTTCAGTGGGGCGCGCGGGCCGGGGCGAGGGGATCTACAACGTCGTGGTCATCGGGGGCGGCACCGCGGGCCTCGTGACCGCGGCCGGAACGGCCGGCCTGGGGGGGCGCGTCGCCCTCGTCGAGCGCCACCTGATGGGGGGGGACTGCCTGAACTACGGCTGCGTCCCCAGCAAGGCGCTCATCGCCTCGGCGCGCACTGTAACCAGGATGCGCCGCGCCGGCCTTCAGGCGCTCGATCCCGCCGGCGTGGCGGTGGACTACGGCCGCGTCGTCAGGCGGCTGAAGGCGGTGCGGGCGAGGATCGCCCCGAACGACTCGGCCGAGCGGTTCGAGGGGCTCGGCGTCGACGTCTTCTTCGGGGAGGCCAGGCTCGAATCCCCGCACGCCGTCGCGGTCGGCGGGGCCGTTCTCAGGGCGCGCCACATCGTGCTGGCCGCCGGCGGCCGCGCCTCGATCCCCGAGGTCCCGGGCCTCCGGGAGGCCGGGTTCCTGACCAACGAGACGGTGTTCGAGCGCGAGGAGCCGCCCGGCCGTCTCCTGGTCATGGGGGGCGGGCCGATCGGCTGCGAGCTGGCCCAGGCGACGGCGCGGCTCGGGGCGCGGGTGACCCTGGTCGATCGGGGCGGGCAGCTCTTGCACCGCGAGGACCCGGACGTGGCCGCGCTGGTCCAGGCGGCGCTCGAGGCGGACGGCGTCCGCGTTCTCCTGCGCTCCCGGGTGGACTCGGTCGCCCCGGGAAGGGGCGGGCCGCACCGCGTCCGCGTCCTCCGGGGCGGGGACGGCGGGACCGCGGCGGCCCTCGAAGTCGAGGCCGACACGATCCTGGTGGCGGCCGGCCGCCGTCCCAACATCGAGGGCCTCGGCCTGGCGAAGGCCGGCGTGGTTGCGACCGGGAAGGGCGTGACGGTCAACGCGTTCCTGCAGACGACCCGGCCGAACATCTATGCGGCCGGCGATCTCTGCGGTCCGTACCAGTTCACCCACTTCGCCGAGTACCAGGCGCGCCTCGTCGTCCGCAACATCCTCCTGTCCCCCCTGGGCGGTCTCGGCAGGGCGAAGGCCGACTACCGCGTCGTGCCGTGGACCACGTTCACCGAGCCGGAGGTGGCGCGCGTCGGCCTGAACGAGACGGAGGCGGCACGGGCGGGCATCCCGTTCGACGTGCACCGCGTCTCCTATGCCCACCTCGACCGCGCCGTCCTCGAGAGCGCCGAGGCCGGATTCGCCAAGGTGATCGCGGCGAAGGGCAAGGAGACGATCCTCGGCGCGACGCTCGCGGGGGGGGCGGCCGGCGAGATGATCCACGAGCTGGCCCTGGCCATGCGGGAGCGGATCGGCCTGTCGCGGCTGTCGTCGCTGATCCACGTCTACCCGGCCTGGTCCCAGGCGGTGCAGAGAAGCGCCGACGCCTTCATGCGGACCCGGCTCACGCCGGGGACGCGCGCCCTCTTCTCCCGGCTCTACGCCTGGCAGCGGAGGTCGGTGTGAGCGCCGCCGCCGACGGGCCGCCCCGCCGCGACCCGTCCGGCGCGCGGCGCCTGATCGCGCTCCTGGCGGTGGCCGCGGCGCTCCTGGTCGCGGCGCGCGTGCTCCCGGCGGGAGCCTGGCTGGCGCAGCTGAACGGGCTCTTCACCCGGCTCGGTCCCTGGGGCATCGGCCTGTTCGTCCTCGTGTACGCCCTGGCCGCCGTCCTGTTCGTTCCGGGCTCGCCGCTCACGATCGGCGCGGGGGTCATCTACGGGCTCGGGCCGGGCTTCGCGGCGGTGTCGGCCGGCTCGACGCTGGGCGCCGCCTGCGCCTTTCTGGTGGCGCGCTACCTGGCCCGCGGGCGGGTCGAGCGCTGGGTCGGGGCCGACCCGAGGTTCCGGGCGATCGACGAGGCGGTCGGCCGCGACGGCGGGACGATCGTCCTGCTCACCCGCCTGAGTCCCGTCTTCCCGTACAACCTGCTCAACTATCTCTACGGTGTGACGCGCGTCCGGTTCTCCGCCTACCTCCTCGCCTCGTGGATCGGCATGCTCCCCGGCACGCTGCTTTACGTGTACCTGGGGTTCGCGGGGCGTACGGTGGCGCAGGCCGCCGCGGGCGGCCCGGCCCGCTCCCCCGCCGAGTACGCCGTGTGGGGCATCGGCCTGGTCGCGACGATCGCGGTGACCGTCCACGTCACGCGCCTCGCCCGCCGGGCCCTCGGCAGGCGCGCCGGGGTGGACGCGTGAGCCGGATCGAGTCGTTTTTCCTCCCGGGCCCAGCCGGCCGTCTCGAATGCATGCTGAAGCATCCGACCCCCGGGAGCGAGGGGGCCGGCGCGGCGGTGATCTGCCATCCGCATCCGCTGTTCGGCGGGACCCTCCACAACAAGGTCGTGCACGCCGCGGCCGAGGCGCTGGTCCTGGCCGGCCTGCCGACGCTCCGGTTCAATTTCCGGGGGGCCGGCGGGAGCGGCGGCGCCCACGACGGCGGCCGCGGCGAGCAGGACGATCTGATTACAATGATCGATCACCTCGAAGCCCGCTACCCGGGCAGGCCCCTGGTCCTCGCGGGGTACTCGTTCGGGGCGCACGTCATGCTCCAGGTGGCCTGTCGTGACGGGCGGGGGGCCGCCCTCGTCGGCATCGGGCTGCCCTTGACCATGATGCCGTTCGATTTCCTCGCCGGATGCGGCCGGCCGCTCACGATCATCCAGGGGGACAGGGATCTGTTCGGACCGCTCCCCCTGGTGATGGCGAGGGCGGCGACCCTCCCGCAGGGGGCGCGGGTCGTGGCGATTCCCGGGGCGGCCCACAACTTCGCCGGGCGGCTGGAGGAGCTGGCGGTCCGCGTCGGCGAGGCGATCCCGGCCCGGCTGGTGGGGGGGCGAGCGGAGTGATATGGTAGCTGTGGACAAGGAGGGACTTCCGATGAGACGCAGCCTGGTGGCAGGGACCGCGCTTGTGATGGGGCTTGGCCTCGCGTCGGCGCGGGCCGACGAGGGATCGCAACCGCCGGCCGAGCGGGGGCAGCAGGTGTACGCCGCCCAGAAATGCACGATGTGCCATTCGATCGCCGGCAAGGGGAACCCGAAGAACCCGCTCGACGACGTCGGCAGCCGGATGTCGGCCGACGATTTGAAGAAATACATCACCGCGCCGAAGTCCGTGAAGCCCGATTCGAAGATGAAGGCCTATCCGACGCTCCCGGCCGAGGACCTCGACGCGCTGGTGGCCTACCTCAAGACCCTGATCAAGAAGGGGTGACGAGGTCCCGGATGGCCCCTCGCATCCGGGTCGGGATCAGCGCCTGCCTCCTCGGCCTGGAGGTGCGGTACGACGGCGGGCACAAGCGCGATCGCTCGATCCTGGCGACGCTCGGCCGGCGCTTCGAGCTCGTCCCGGTCTGCCCCGAGGTGGAGATCGGACTGGGGGTGCCGCGCGAGCCCCTCCGTCTGGAGGGGAAGGGGACCGCCCCCCGCCTGGTCTTCCGCAGCTCGCGCCTCGACATCACCCGCCGGATGAACGGCTGGGCGCGGGGGCGCGTCCGGGATCCGGGGATCGCCGGCCTGCGCGGGTTCGTCCTCAAGAGCCGCTCGCCCTCCTGCGGTCTCGAGAGGGTCCCTCTGCACCGGCCGGGACGAGGCGGGGCGCCTTCGCTCCGGGGCCGGGGGCTCTTCGCCAGCGCCCTCATGGAGCGCTTCCCCTCGCTGCCGGTGGTCGAGGAGCTGCAGCTGCATGACCGCGCCGCCAGGGAGGACTTCGTGCGCCGGGTCCTGGCTTTCAAGGGAAAGGCCTGATGGACGAGTCCCGCCTTCCAGGGCGCGCGACCGGAGAGGCGACGCGCGCGCACCTGGCGGCCTTCACGGAGCACGCGCCCCACGGCCAGGCGGAGCTCGGGACGAGCGGCCTCCTGGTCAGCCGGATCGGCTTCGGCGGCTACCGGGTCGACGATGAGACGCCGGATCACCGGCTCGCCCTCCGCTCGGCCCTGCTCTCGGGCTGCAACCTGATCGACACGTCCACCAACTACACCGACGGCGGGAGCGAGCGCCTGGCCGGCGACGTGCTTCAGGAGATGACGCGCGACGGCCGCCTGCGCCGCGACGCGGTGGTCGTGGTCTCGAAGATCGGCTACGTCCAGGGAGAGAACCTGCGCCTGGCGATGGACCGCGAGCGGGCCGGCTCCCCCTTCCCCGCGATGGTGAAGTACATGGACGGATGCTGGCACTGCATCCATCCCGACTTCCTGGCGGACCAGCTCGAGCGCTCCCTGGCGCGGCTGCGGCTGCGGACGCTGGACGTCTGCCTGCTGCACAACCCGGAATACTTCTTCTCGGACGCGAAGAAGCACCGGGTCGGCGAATCGCTCGACGTGCTGCGGGGCGAGTTCTACCGTCGCCTCGGCGAGGCCTTCGCGTTCCTCGAAGAGGCGGTGCGGCGCGGCGTCATCGGCTGCTACGGCGTCTCGTCGAACAGCGTCACGGCCGCCGCCGACGATCCCGAGGCCACCTCGGTGTCGTTCATGCTGAAGGAGGCGGCCGCGGCGGGAGGTCCCAGCCACCACTTCCGCGTCCTGCAGCTGCCGATGAACCTGATCGAATCGGGCGGCGCGCTCCTCGTCAACACCGGTCCGGAGCGCGGGCAGACGGCCCTCGAGGCGGCCGCCGCGGCCGGCCTGGGCGTCCTGATCAACCGGCCCCTCAACGCCATCACGGGCAATCGTCTCGTCCGACTGGCCGGCGGAGCGACCGAGCCCGAGGGCGCAACGGTCGAGGACCGCACCGCGGAGCTGAAGAGCCTCGAGGAGGAATACCGCACCCGGATCGCCACGCCCGCGGGGACGCCGCAGGAGGCCGTCGATCCGTTCTTCGACCTCATCGACCAGCTCGCCGGGATGCCGGAACAGATCGAAGACCTCGAGCACTGGCGACAGGTGGAGCAGCAGTACGTCGTCCCGCGCATCAACCACACGGCGCGCGCCATGGGCCGGGAGATCCCGGCGGACCTGCAGGGGCGCTGGGCGCAATGGTGGAGCCGCTGCCTGCCCTCGCTCGAGGGCCTGCTGCAGGCGATTGCCCGCGAGGCCTCGAAGCGCAGCCGCTCCCGGACCTCCTCGATCACCGGCGCCATCGACCCGCTCCTGCCCGAAGCGCGGCGCGGCGAGCCGCTGTCCCGCAAGGCGATCTGGGTCCTCGACAGCACTCCGGGGGTGACGTCGGTCCTGGTCGGGATGCGCCGGACCGAGTACGTGCAGGACGCCCTCGCCGTCCTGGGCTGGCCACCGCACGGCAATCCGCTCGAGGTCTACCGTCGGGTCAAGCGGACCCGGGTGAAGTAGGCGAGCCGGCCGCCGCACCGAAGGCCCGCGCCATCGCGGCGAGCGGCCCGGCGAGCGGCGGCGCATGGCGCCTCGCCTCGGCGCGCATCCTTTCTCCCCCCTCGGCCCCCCCGAAGGCGGCCGATTCCGATCCCCCCGCGGCGACGAAACGGTCCACCATCTCCGGGGTCACCTCGGGATGGAACTGCACGCCCCAGGCGCGCGCGCCGAGGCGGAACGCCTGGTGCGGATACAGGCCGGACGAGGCGAGGAGGACCGCGCCCCGGGGCAGATCGAAGGTGTCGCCGTGCCAGTGGAAGAACACCGTCCCGGGGGCGAAGACGCCGAGGAGCGGATCGACACGACCCGCGGCGCTGAGCGTGACGGGAAACCAGCCGATCTCCTTCACCGGCCCCGCATGGACGCGGGCCCCGGCGGCCGCGGCCAGGATCTGCGACCCCAGGCAGATCCCGAGAATCGGCAGACCGCGTCCCAGGGCGTCGGCGGCCAGGGCGATCTCGTCCTTCAGGTGCGGATGCCGGTCCGACTCGTAGACACCCATCGGGCCCCCCATGATGACGACCCCGGCCGCTTCCCCCGCGGCGCGCGGCACCGGGTCCCCCGCGAAGGTGCGCACCGTGCGGACCGTCAGGCCGCACTCCGCAAGCGCCGGGCCCAGGAGCCCCGCCTCTTCGTGCTCCGCGTGCTGCACGAGGATCAACTCCCCCTTCCCGCGGATCCGGCCCTTCATGTCGGCATCCTGAAGTAGTATCGTGCCATGAAGATCCTCGCCTTCGCGGGGGCGCTGCGCGCCGGCTCGTTCAATCGCAAGCTCCTCGACGTCGCCCTGGGAACGCTGCAGGGGAAGGCCGACCTCGATCGGCTCGACCTGAACGAGATCACGATGCCCCTGTACGACGGCGACCTCGAGGCCCGCGAAGGCCTTCCGGAGGGGGCGCTGCGGTTCAAGCAGCGTATCACCGCCGCCGATGCCCTGCTGATCGCGACCCCCGAATACAACAACTCGGTCCCCGGGACTCTCAAGAACGCCATCGACTGGGCCAGCCGGCCGCCCGACAATCCGTTCCGGGGACGAGTCGCGCTCCTGATGGGCGCCTCGCCGGGCCAGTTCGGCGCCGTGCGCGGGGTGCTCGCCGTCCGCCAGGTCCTCAACTCCCTGAATGTCCTCGTCCTGCCCCAGACGGTGCAGATCGCCCGCGCGGACCAGGCGTTCGACGAGGCCGGCCGCCTGAAGGACCCGAGGAGCGCCGCGCTGGTCGAGAAGGCCTGCGCCGAGCTGCTGCGGGTCGCGACGCTGCTCAAGGCCCAGGCCGTCCTGGAGCCGGGGCGACCGCGTTGAGCGCCCAGTCGTAGTCGAGAAACCCGATCGACGGCTTTCCTCCCCGCGATTCGATGAACCGGGCGACGCCGGGAGACGACTCGCGCGCCACGTACGCCGCGATCGACGGCGCCGTCGCCTTCCAGCCGGCCGCCGTGAAATCCGATCCGTACCAGTCGAAGCAGCGGGACAGGAGCAGCCTCGATCCGTCGATCCGGACGTTCTGCGCGTCGGCCAGGAAGGCCCGCGCCCGCTCCTCGAGCTGCGCGTCGAGGCGGTCGCCGTCGTACGCCCAGCCCGGCAGCGGCGCGCACGACCGCGACGCGCAGTTCAGCGCGAAATGCAGCCGCGGGTCCCTGAAAAACGGCCGCAGGACCCGGTGCTCGATGTCGTCGAGGGTCAGGTCGAAGCCCCCGACCCGGTGCCGCCTTTTGGTCCAGACCCCCGGGATGTCCCGGATCGAGGAGACGTCCGGACGGTCGAGGATCGAGGCCACGGTCAGCGCGTTGTAGGCGTTGATCAGGAGCGCCTCCAGGTGGGCCGGGGCCAGCCGCTCCAGGGGGGCGTCACCGGCCGCCTTCAGGTAGGCGGCCAGGTCGGCCCGGTGATCGCGCATGAAGCCGTAATCGACCATTCCTCCGGCCGTCCCCTTCTCGAGGAGCCGTCCCCAGCCCGCGTGGTCGAAGCGCCCGGTCCCGCCGCGAAGCGAAGCCTCGACCGCCCGGGCCACCTCCCCCGTCGCCCGCTCGGCGGACGGCGCGCCGCAGGCGGACGACAGCCCGGCCGCCGACACGACGGCCGACGCCATCATCATGAAAAGGAGCCGGTTCAGGGCAGGGGCTGCGCGGGGGAGGGAAAAGCTGGTAGCGCTACGGGGATTCGAACCCCGGTCTGATGGCTGAGAACCATCCGTCCTAACCCCTAGACGATAGCGCCACGCCCGCTTTTGGTTCCGGGACAGGGATTCGAACCCCGATACCGTGGTCCAGAGCCACGTGTCCTACCGTTAGACGATCCCGGAATCCGCGCCGAATTTTAACGGACGACCCCGGGAGAGTCAACTTGGGAGTACAATCCTCCCAGGTTCGAATCCGGTGCATTCCGCCGCATCCTGGAAAACCTCCAACCCGGAGGCGGGACGTGAAAAACAACCGCAGAGGGCGTCGTCCCAAGGGGCATCCCGTCCGGGACCGCCGCTCGGACGACTCGAATGCGTCCGCGGGATCTTCCCTGCTCATCAGGGTGCGGTTCTGCGTGCTCTTCTTTGCCCTGATCGTCGTCTTCTCCTCCCTCACCTCGTCGCGGTGGGCCGGCTCCGTCCTGCACGATCGCCTCACCGTGCTGATCGCCCGGCTCTCCGCGTCGATTCTCGGCCTGTTCGGAGATGCGTGGGTCTCGGGACATCACCTGACGTTCAACGGATTCCCCGCGTCGGTCGAAGGTGCGTGCGACGGAGTTCAGCCGACGTACGTCTATCTCGCCGCCGTACTGGCCTTCCCGTGCCGGTGGCGCGACAAGGGATGGGGAATCCTGGTCGGGGTCCCGGCCATCTTCCTGATCAATTTCATCCGGGTGACGACCATGATGCTCTTCGGAGCCTATTGGCCGAACCTGTTCGAGTGGACGCATCTCTATGGCTGGCAGGCCCTCGTCATCATCCTCACGATGGGCGTCTGGATCTTCTGGGCGGAGCTCTTCGTCCGTCCGCGCGACCAGGCGACTTCTTAGTTTCCTCGCGCGTGTCGGGGCGCTGTTCGCCCTGACTTACGTGGTCTGGCTGCCGCTGCAGGGACCGTTCATCTGGCTGCTGGCCGCGGCGGCCGAGAAGGCGCTGCCGCTCGTCGAGCGTCCGCCCATCCTGGCCGCCCTCACCACCCGCGGCAACAGCATCCAGCTTTACAGCCACCTCACGGGAGCGGCGCAGCCTCTGACGAAGCTGGATTGCACGAACCTGCATCTGTCCGTCGTGGCCTCCCTGGCGCTGGCCCTCTCGGTGGCGGCGAAACGCTGGTCCGCCCGGGCCAGGGTCTGCGGGCTTGCCCTGTTGCTGGTCTTCTTCGTGATGCTCGCCGTGTGCATCGTGCAGCTGCAGTGGGCAGCGGAAAGCCATGCATCGGCCCGCCTCGGGATCACCCTGTACACGACCCGGGAGAAGGAGTTCCTTGATTGGGCGATCCGCAAGTCGAGCTTCGCCATGGTCTACCTGGCCCCGGCGCTGCTCTTCCTGGCCTCGTATCTATCCGTCTGGTCTGCGGCGGAACCCGCCGAGGCCGGAAGGTCCGGGAAGCACGGCGCACGGAAGCCTGGATCCATGTCGCCCTCCGGAACGAGATGGAGGAACGTCTTCGTCGCTCTTGCCGGATGCGCCGGAGCGGGCCTGCTCCTGCTGGCGACGCGGGCCGAGGCGGATGGCTCGGCCTACGTGGAGGGATTGAAGAAGGTCGTGACCTTGAATCCCGCCTCTCCCCGCGCGCATTACCGCCTGGCTCTCGATCTCGAGAAGGAGGGAAGGCTGGACGAGGCGCTGGATTCCTACCGGACCACGCTGCGGCTGAAGCCGGATTTCGTGGAGGCGCGCTTCGGCGAGGGAAACATCCATTTCAGCAAAGGGGACTACGCCCAGGCCGCACGATGCTACGGGGAGGTTCTCGAGCGCCAGCCCGGCAACGCGGAAGCCCGCTTCAACCTCGGCGCCACGTTTCTGAACCGGGGAGATTTCGAGCTCGCCGCACGGGCGTATGAGACCGTCCTGAGGGCAGACCCCGATCATGCTTCGGCCCACGAGGGGCTCGGGGAGGCACTTCTCCGCCTCAATCGGCGATGCGAGGCTCTGCCCCACCTGGTACGAAGCACCGAGCTGGACCAACGGCTGGCGATGGACACGACCCTGCGTGCGAACATCTCGATCCTGCGGACCCACTGCGGCCGACGGGAGTGAGAGGATCAGGATTCCGACGCGATGCCGAATTCTCTCAGCTTCCTGCGAAGCGTGGAGCGATGGATCCCCAGGGTACGGGCCGCCTGGCCGCGATGCCCGCGACAGCTGTCGAGCGCCCGCAGGATGATGTCTCGTTCGGCTTCTTTCATGTTCAGGCCCGCCACGCCGCCCGGGCCGTCCGGCCCATCGGGACGAGCGGGTGACCCGATGGAGTTCGGAGGCCCGACGTGCGGGAGGTTCAGGTGCCGGCGCTCGATGGCCCCTCCCCCGCTCAGCGCCTGGGCGGCTCGGAGCGAGTTGCGGAGCTGGCGGACATTGCCCGGCCAGGAGCAGCTCTCGAGGGCCGCCAGCGCCTCGGGGGACAAGAGAACCCCGCTCGCGCCGAGAAAATGCCGGGCGAGATGGAGAAGATCCTGGCGGCGCTCGCGCAACGGCGGCAACCGGATCTCGAGTCCGCTCAGCCGGTAGTACAGATCTTTTCGCAGGGTCCCACTCCTCAGCATGGACTGCGGCTCGCAATTTGTGGCCGACAGAAACCGCACCGATACGACCCGCGAGTCCCGCGAGCCGACGGGCCTGACTTCCCCATCGTCGAGGACACGGAGAACCTTGGCCTGGTGAGGGAGGCTCAGGCACTCGAGCTCGTCCAGGAAGAGGATCCCACCGTCCGCCTCCTCGAGGAGTCCCTTCTGGTCGTTCTCGGCGCTCGTGAACGAACCGCGTCGGTGCCCGAAGAACTGGCTCTCGAAGAGATCCGCCGGAGTCACGGCACAGTTGTGGGCCACGAGCGGACCGCGGGCGAGGCTCGACAACCGGTGGATGGCGCGGGCCACCAGTTCCTTTCCGGTCCCGGTCTCCCCCGTGATGAGGACATTCATGTCGCTGCGGGCGGCGAGGGAGACCAGGTGCCTGACTTGCAGCATGGCGGGGCACGTGCCGATGATTTCGTGCGCAGAACAGTTCTCCGTGTTCCGGACCTGCGAGGCGGTCGCGAGCGCCCGGGAGGCGGCGGCGCACAGAACGGCCGGAGACACCGGCTTGATCAGGTAGTTCGTGGCGCCCTGTCTCACCGCGTCGACCACCGTGGACACTTCCTGCTCGACCGTGACCAGGATGAACGGGGTCCCGGGCCAACGCTCCTTGGCGAGCGCGAGCAGCTCGAGGCCATTCATGCCGGGCATCCTGAGATCCGAAATGACCAGGCTCGGGGGCTCCCTCTCCATGGAGAGGAGGGCCTGCACGCCGCTCGAGGCGGACCGGACCTGTCCGAATTGCCGCGACAGCGCCAGGCTCAAGTACTGCAGCGCCGAGGGGTCGTCGTCGACCAGCAGGATGAGCTTCTCGTCCATGCCTCTGTCAGCTCCCGTGGACGGGCAGGTACACCGAGAAGATGGCTCCCCGGCCCCCCTGAGCGCTGCTGGTGAGGCTTCCCCCGTAGGACTCCACCAGCCGGCGGGCCAGGAAGAGCCCGAACCCGCTCCCATCCGGCTTCGTGGTCCTGCCGGGCCTGAACAGGCCTTCACGCATGTCCGGCGGCACACCCGGACCGCTGTCCCGAACATCGATCCGCAGCGCTCCGTTCTCGGTCAGGGTCTCGAGATGAACTTCTCCCGATCCCGCCACGGCCTCGGCGGCATTCTGGGCCAGCAGGAGCAACACCTCCCTGAGGAGGACGGGGGGCAAGGCGATCCTGGAGCACGCCCCGGGTCGCGGCCTGATCCAGCGCACGCCCGGATGCGCGCGGCCGACTTCTTCAATCACGTCCTCGATGGCCCGGTGAATCATCCCGGCATCCACAGGCTCGCATTCGTCCGGCCTCGCACGCGGCGGGCGCAGCGTCGTCCGCGTGAGCTCCTCGAGGCGTGTGATGGTCGAGCGCAACCCGTCCAGCGCCTGGCGATCCGCCGCAGACTCCGTCGGGCGGGCCTCCAGAAGGCTGGAGAACCCTCTGAGAGTGCAAACGGCGTTCTTGAGCCGATGGGCGACATGGACCAGATCCTCGCCGAGACGGCCCAGCAGGTTGGCATCCTCGAGCTCGACCTCCAGGCTCCGCAGGCGTCGGGATAGCCCGGCAGCCCGGGCCGAGAGCTCCTCCTGCCTGGTGTGCCATCGGCGCGCGATGTAGAGGGTCAGCGCCCCCGTCCCGAGGAGGAACCCCGTCTGCAGGGTCAACGGCCAGGGCGATGCCCCGGGGCCCGCGAGCCATTGCTGCGTCCAAAGGCCGGCAATCGAGCCGATCGTGGTCAAGGCGGTGTTCAGGGGAGTGAAAGTCAGAGCCGACAGGATGATCTCGAGTTCAAAGCCGGCGACGAATGGAGAGCCCGCCCCGCCGGTCATCCTGACGAGGGCGGACCAGCTGAACAGGCCGCACATCGACGAAACCACCCGGGCGAAGGTCGCGCACCCCGGGCGGTCCGAGAGGGCATTGGCGCCCACGTTCAGGAGGACGGCTGCTCCCAGGACCCAAAGAACGCCGTTCCCCGAACGGAGACTTTCGCGCAGGAGAAGGACCGTTCCCGCGGCGACGCAGATCGCAAGGTTTCGGATGAGGGAAGCGCGATCGAAACGCGCTGCCGTGAGCGAGATTCTCCGCGAAAACATCCTTTGATCCAATCCTTCCAGAAGGATGTGCGGCTCTTTCCATCTATTGTAACGGTGTCGAACGACCAGTTATATGGACGGATGAATACCCTGCTTTCTTGAAGTTGTCAAGGGCAACTCGACGGGATCGCAAACGGGGACGAGCGCGCCCACTCCGTGCGGCCTGAAGCAAAGGGGAGAGACCCGGAACGCCTCGTACGCTCCGGGTCCCTCCTGGTGGAAGTTCGTCGGCTCAGATCGCGCCCGATGTCATGCCTCCGACCGGCGACCTCCCCGGCGCAGCAGCCAGAGGGTCGACATCGCCAACAAAGACACGAGAGCGACCATCCCCCATGCACTGAGGGCCGGTACGGCAGGCGAGGAAGGAACGGGATCCGCGGTCTCCGTGACGAGCGTCTGGCCCGGCAGACCGTCGAGCTCGACCTTGGTCACGTTCGCCGTTCTCGCGTTCACGATTTCCACGAAGTTGGCGCCGGCGAAGGTCTCTGAAGCTCCCGAATAGATCCCCGCCTCGCTGGACGAATGATGGACAGCTCTCAGCCCGAGGGACAGCAGGTTGAGTTGCGTGGTGATCTCAGAATGGAGCGCGGCCGTATCGGGGAAGGAGGACGTATTCACCGTGATCGAGCGTGGATTGGGAGGACTCTGCGTGTGGTAGACGTCAATCGTCACGCTTCCGTTGATACCGTTCGGCCGAACCTGGAGCAGAACCCGCTCCAGAAGGTCGGGACCGTTGCTGTTCCCCACGGACGTGCGACAGTTCAGGTTCTGAATATTCCCGCCGGCTCCGTTTGGAGCCACGGTGAAGGAATCCGCGGTGGCGCTTCTCGTGAGATCGAAGCCCCTCGGGCCCGCGCCGAGACAGCTGAAGACCACGGTCTGGGCCGAGGTCGTGGCGCAGCATGCGGCCCCTGCGCACGCCCCCGGGCCGACGATGAATCCGCTGACGGTGACGCCCCCACCTGCTCCAGCGCATGCCAGGCAGACCTTGTTGACGGCCTTGGCCGCCGTCACGGGCCCCGTGTCACCCGCCACCAGGTCGATCGACCCGACCGAGTTCGTCTTGATGTTCGGGACCCCCGAGGCGACGACCGTCACATCCATGTCCGCCGCCGCCCCGCTGTTTTCCACGTTGCAGGTGTTGGGGCCCGTGCAGTTCGCATCGGTCGGAAAGTGGAGCGATGCCGTGTCCTGGGCGAGTGCCAGAGCGGGTACGGCCACGCAGGTGAGGATTAGACAGGCCAATCTGTTCGCTGCTCGCATACGAGCCTCCCATGAAGCACAGGACGTTGGAGTGCACGGATCAACTTGCTTGCATCAGGTGAAGCAAGCGGCGTGCCGATCGATGCGGAGTTTTTCGAAGGTGCCCAAGGGCTTCTGCGTCAGCGAGATGAATCACGCGATGGCATCTTCCCCCGTGGCCACGTGGAGCGAAGTCCGGGCGAAGATCGCGGCATCGCGCCGCTTTGGAGAGCTCCAACGCCCCTGTGTCCCATGAGTTAGGCACGCAACTCCCCCTGCATGGGGAGAATTGCGCCCGTGGCGCATTGTGCGCCCTGATCTGTGATTCAGGACACCGGGGCCCCGTCCGTTCCGCTCGAGGCGGCTTCGGCAGGCATCGTGGCGATGAAGCGGATCAGTCGGTCGAGCCTGCGGAGCATTCGCTCGCGGCCGACGAGGACGAGGACGGTGAAAATGCCCGGGCTGACGGCCGCTCCGACGAGGGCGACGCGCAGAGGGTGGATGTAGTCGGCCGGCTTGTCCCCCCTCGATTCGGCCAGCGAGCGCAGCGCCGCCTCGGTCGCGGGCTCGGTGAACGGCTCGATGCGGGCGAGCGCCTCCTGCAGGAGGCGCATGCGCGCCGCGACGGCCGCCGGCCCGCCCGACTTGCCACCCCCCTTCAGGTGCTTCTCGACCGCCTCCGGCCGGTAGTCGAACTCATCCGACAGGAAAGGGCGGACGTCGCGCGCGAAGTCGGGCAGCCGCTTCGAGCGGGCCTTGAGGGCCTCGAGCACCGCCAGGAACCAGGTCCGGCGAGCTCCGCCCACCTCGAGGTCCGGTGCCCAGAGGCGCTCGGCCTCGAGCGTCGCCCGGATCATCGTGGCCAGGAGATCGGCGGCCAGGTCGTTGATGTACTGGCTGTTGAGCCACTCGAGCTTCTGCTCGTCGAAGACCGCCCCCTTCCGGTTGATGTCCTCGAGCCGGAAGGCCGCGGTCATCTCCTCGCGGGTCATCTTCTCCCGCCCCTCGCCCGGCGACCAGCCGAGGAGGGCCAGGAAGTTGAACATCGCCTCCGGCAGGTACCCGTGGTCGCGGTACTCGGTCACCGAGACGGCGCCGTGCCTCTTGCTGAGCCGCTTCTTGTCGGGCCCGAGGATGAGCGGCAGGTGGGCGAACCGTGGGGGCGCCGCCCCGGCCGCGCGATACAGGAGGACCTGCTTCGGGGTGTTGCTGATGTGGTCATCCCCGCGGATCACGTGCGTGACCCGCATCTCGATGTCGTCCGAGACGCAGGAGAGATTGTAGGTAGGAGAGCCGTTGGAGCGCAGCAGGATGATGTCCTCGATCACCGCCGAGTCGAAGGTCGTCGGCCCGTGCACCAGGTCATCCCAGGCGATCGGCCCGTCCGGGACGCGGAAGCGGACGACCGCCGGCTCCCCTCCCCGATGGCGGCGCGCCGCCTCCTCGCCGGGGACTGCCAGGCAGGCGCGGTCGTATTTCCAGGGGAGCCCGGCCGCCTCGGCCGCCTTCCGCCTCGCGTCCAGGTCGGCCGGGGAGCAGAAACAGAGATATCCCTTCCCCTGCTCCAGCAGGCGCAGCGCAAGGGCGCGGTGCGTTTCCAGATTGCGCGACTGGAAGAAGGGCCCCTCGTCCCAGCCGATCGACAGCCAGGCGAGCCCCTCGAGGATCGTCCGGACGCTCTCCTCGGTCGAGCGCTCCGTGTCGGTGTCCTCGATCCGCAGGATGAAGGCCCCCGCGTGGCGCCGGGCAAAGAGCCAGTTGAACAGGGCCGTCCGTGCCCCCCCGACGTGCAGGAAGCCGGTCGGGCTGGGCGCGAACCGGACCCTGACCCCTCCGGGAAACACCTGATCGACCGCCTGATCTCCCATGCCAGTAGGGATTTAACCCGATCCCCTCCGGGGAACAAAGCATTTTTTTGATTGCAGTTCCGGGCTTCCGGGGGTATATGGTGATCTCCGTCATCGAGGGGCCGCCGATGAACTCCGCTTCGCCGCACCGGGTCGGGTCTCGAGTTCAATCTCTCATTGCCATAGCCGTACTGGGCCTGGTGGGCCTCATGCTGCCTTCCGGCCAGCCGCCCAGCGCCAAGGTGGCCGAAGCGAACCTGCCGGGGAGCGTTCCCCAGTCCCCGCCCTACGCCATCGGATTTCCCATCCCGTTCCCCCAGACGGTCGACTACCGGCCGAGGCAGGGGTCGGTCCTGGCCGCGGACATGAACGGGGACGGCCGTCGCGACCTGGTCGTTTCGGTACCGAACGGCCAGATCCTGGTTCTCAACCCCGACGGCACGCGCCTGCCGGGCTGGCCACGGACCTTCATGGACCTTCCGCAGCCCGCCTACCCGATGGGCGAGCCGGCGATCGGGGACCTCGACGGGGACGGCTCACCCGACGTCGTCACCTGCGTCGTCTCGGGGACGCCGATGCGACGCAACTTCCTGTACGCGCTGCGCGCGAACGGCGCCGACCTGCCGGGCTGGCCGATCGAGCTTCGCTCCGCCGGCACCGAGTACTACAGCTGCTCGAACGTCCCGACGCTCGTGGCCGACCTGACGGGGGACGGGAGCCCGGAGGTCATCCGCGGGATGAACCGCGGCGCGATCCTGGCGTTCAAGGCCGACGGCTCGGCGCTGCCCGGATGGCCGGTGCGGCTCGGTCCGGATCGCGATGGCCGGATCCGCGAGGTCAACGCAGGCATGGCGACGGCCGATCTCGACGGCGACGGTCACAAGGAGCTGATCTTCGTCGAGTCTTCCCTGGCGCCGCGGCTGGCCGTGGTGGGAGGGGACGGACGGATGCTCCCGGGCTTCCCGAAATGGCTGACGGAGATCGTCGACCAGCAGGCCCCCGTCTGCGCCGACCTGAACGGCGACGGTCGCCTCGAGATGGTGCAGGCGACGCTCCCCTTCGAGGGGAACGTCATTGAGCCGCAGCCCGAGCCGAGCCCCGGCGGGCCGCTGGTCCCCGCCGCGGTGCACGTCATCCGCAACGACGGATCGAGCTTCCCCGGGTGGCCGCGCCTGCTCCAGGCCGGCGCCCCGTGGGGGTCCGTGGTCACCGACCTGAATGCCGACGGTCTCATGGACATCCTGCAGCAGGACGGCGACGATCTCCTGGGGTTCGACGAAGAGGGCAATGTCCTTCCGGGGTTCCCCGTGTCGGCGCACCGCGATTTCGTGCGCTCGCAGTTCGTCGAAACGACGCCGTGGGTGGTCGGCGATCTGAACGGCGACCGTCGCCCCGACCTGATCCAGGCGGTGAGCAACCAGTACGCCGGCAGCTCCTACATGCGCATCCAGGGGCTGCGGGCGACGGGACAGCCGATCCGGGGATTCCCGTTCGACGCCCCGGGCCTGCTCGCGGCTTCCCGGCCGCTCCTGATCGACCTGAACGACGACGGCGTCAACGACCTGGTGATGCTGGGCTCCTACGGCGGGAACGGCGGCTGGAGCCTTGCGGCGTGGGACCTCGGGGCGCTGGCCCCCCGCACGAAGCGCTGACCGACTGCACCGTCTCCTAAGCTCGATCGAACAGGCCCGGCTGGTCCCCCGCGCGCGGCGGCACCCTGAATTGCGTCGTGTCGAGATCCATCCGGTTGCGCGACAGGCCGAGACGGCGGCAGGCGGTCTCGAACCGGCGGCGCAGCAGGTCGGCGTACGGCCCCGTCCCCTTCATCCTCTGCCCGAACTCGCTGTCGTACAGCTTCCCGCCCCGGGTCTCCCGGACCAGGTTGAGCACGTGCGCCGCGCGCAGCGGATAGTGGGCCTCGAGCCACTCGGCGAAGATCGACTGCAGCTCGTGGGGGAGGCGCAGGATCACGTACCCGGCCGTGCGGGCCCCCGCCGAGGCCGCCGCCTCGAGGATCCGCTCGAGCTCCGCGTCGTTCAGCCCCGGGATCATCGGTGACGACAGCACGCCCACGGGGATCCCCGCCTCGCTCAGGGCGCGCAGGGTCCCGAGCCGCCTTTCGGGGCTCGCCGCGCGCGGTTCCATGCGGCGCGCCAGGGATCGATCGAGCGTGGTGATCGAGATCATCACCGTCGCCAGCCGCCGCGCGGCCAGGGCGGCGAGCAGGTCGAGATCGCGCAGGACCAGGCTCCCCTTCGTGACGATGCCCACCGGGTGCCCGTGCTCCAGGAGCACCTCCAGGATGCTGCGCGTGATCTTCAGGTCGCGCTCCACCGGCTGGTACGGATCGGTGTTGGCGCCCAGGGCGATCACCTCGCAGCGGTAGCCGGGCCGGCGCAGCTCCTCGCGCAGAAGGTTTGCCGCGTCCGGCTTCGAGAAGATCTTCGTCTCGAAGTCCAGGCCGGGGGACAGCCCGAGGTACGAGTGCGTCGGCCGCGCGAAGCAGTAGACGCAGCCGTGCTCGCACCCCTTGTACGGATTGATGGACCGGTCGAAGGAGATGTCGGGCGAATCGTTCCTCGACAGGATGGTGCGGGTCTTTTCGGGGGTGACGGTGGTCTGCAGCGGGGACGGCGCGTCCTCCTCGTCCCCCAGGGCCCAGCCGTAGTCGCCGGGCGCGAGCCGGGTGGTCTCGAAACGCCCCTCCGGGTTCCCGACGGCCCCGCGGCCTTTCCCTGTCCCTACTCGTCGCCCCACGTCCGCACCACCGTCTGCTGCCCGAACTGGGTGATGTCCAGCTCGATGTGGGACTTCCCCACCGCGGCGACCTCCGTCTCGGGATGGCCGGGAAGGGGACGCAGCGGCGCCTCGATGTCGATGCGCAGCGTCGACGGGACGCGGGCACTGAGGAACACGCCGCGCGGAATCTCGAAGATGGCCTCGCCGGTCCCGCCCCCGCTGATGGCACAGAGGGTGTGCTCGGCGGTGGCCTTGAAGGCCGGGTCGGGGCCGTAGGTCACCTTGACGTCGAACCTCGCGAGGCCCCCGTCGATCGACTTCAGAACGAAGTCCCGCGTGACCTTGAGGGTGAGGGTCTCCAGGCCTGCGATGCTCAGCTTCGTGGGGATGGGGATGATGCGCTCTTCCTTGAGACTCTCCCCCACCTTCAGGTCCCGCGTCCCCTCGAACGCGGGGAAGATGCGATCGAGCTCGTCGATCGACAGGAGGGCGAACTCCGGATTCTCCTTCCCCGCGATCTGGTGCTTCTGCTTGAGGTTCCCGAACGAGTCGAAGAACCCCTCCCACACCAGCGTGACGACGTCACGCTCGATCGAGCCGGTCGCGGCATAGATCTGCCCCTGCTTCTCGAACTCCAGGTTGAAGCGAGGGATGGTCCGCCGGAAGGGCATGAGGCCGCTCGGCTCGGGCTCCTGCGTCATGGTCTGCACCTGGTAGACCTCGCTGCGCCTCTGCCCCTTCATCCGGCCGGCCCAGAAATTGAAGCCTTCGGCGTAGGCCGGCGGGGCCTCGAAGGTCACGTCCCGCGTGGTGATCTCGAAGCGGGCGTTCATCATGTAGGTGGACATCTTGCGCGCCTGCGGCGCGAACCGGATCGACGTCGCGGGAGGGGTGGGGGCCGGCGTCGCCGGCGTCCCCTGCCCTGCCGCGGCCTTGGACGGGGCCGGCGGGGCGCCCCAGGCCGGCAGGGACAGCAGTGCCGCCGCCAGCGCCATGACCGGCGCCCGGGCGGCGCGTGCCGCGTGGTGTCTCGAAGCCCTGCTCATCGTCGGGAGCCTGTCCGAGTATTCGGCATCACATCAGGTACTTGTCGGAGCCGTCGCCCGGACCGGGGTCCTCGCCGTCCTCCCCCTCTTCCGGGTGCTTCTTCCAGAACTCGTCGATCGCCCGGCGGATACCCGGCTCCTCGGAGACGCGCGTGTTGTGGATCGCCGCCAGCAGGAGGATCGCCTGGCCGACCTGGGCCATGTCCTTCGGGAGGTGGCTCCTCAGCGGGTCGATCAGCTCGCGCGATCCCAGAAGCGAGATCCAGCGCGCCGCGTTGCCCGGTCCGGCCGCATCGACGAAGAACTCGAGGTGCTCGAGCACCAGCTTGAGCGCCTCCGGTGTGCCGACCTCGCACAGGGTGATGAGCAGGCTGTGCCCGGCGTCCTCCTCGACGTTGCCCGCCGCCAGGCGGGCGCGGGCCGGCTCGATCACCGCGGTGTCGAGCCTGGCGAGGGCGTGCTCGGCCGCCTCGTACAGGTAGGAGTTCTCCTCCGTCAGGAAATCCATGATCTCGTTCACCGCCCCGACGGAGCGCAGCTCTCCGAGGGTCTCCAGCGCCATCCCCTGCGGGAAGAACGGCCCGCGGGCGGCGAGGATCGCCAGGCAACGGTCCTCGACCCGGCGCCGCGCCTGCGAGCGCGCGGGCGCGCCCGACTCCCCCGACGCCTCGATCGCCTTGCGGATCGCCTGCGGCAGGCTGTCGAGCAGGAACGAGGTCTCCTCCTCGAGGAGCGCCGCCAGGGCATCGAGGTCCGCGGCGGAGCGGCGCACCTCCAGCTCGTAATTCCGGTAGCGCGCCATCTTCACGACCGCGGCGATGAGAAACCCGATGACCCACTCGCGCAGGTGCGGACCAAGGCCCTCGACCAGGCCGACGATCTCGGCGTCCGCCCACGAGACCGCCACCTCGACGATCCGATCGGCCAGGTCGTCCCCCGGCGCGGGCCGGACGCCCCGGGCGCGCTCCTTGACGGTGCGCGCCAGGGTCGCCGCGCTGTCCTCGAACGCTCCCGCCTCGAGGGCCGCCGAGATGGACCGGACCGAAGGCTCCCCGAGGGCCGCACGCAGCTCGCAGTTGTAGGCCGATTCGATCGCCTTGAGGGTGCGCTCGAAGTCGATCCGTCCGCTCAGGTTGGTCCGGAAGCACCACCCGCAGTCGTCCACCTGAAGGTGATCCATCAGGACGCGGAACGCCTCGCCGGTGTCTCCGCCCGTCGCCCCCTTCCACTGCAGCGAGCGGATCCAGGCGAGGAGAAGCGCCCGGTACTCCCCCGGCTCGGTCACCTGCAGGGCGGACGCCAGGATCGAGGGGGACCCGACCCAGTCGGCCCGCCTCTTCAGGAACGCCAGGAGCTCCCGGCGGGCCGGTACGTCCCCCCGCTCGGCGAGGGCATCCAGGATGTACGACCAGCATTCCTCGTCGAAGTCCCGCCGGTCGAACGCGTCCCGGACCGCCTCGAGCGATTCCGGGGCGCGCAGGCGCACCAGCGCCTCGAGCGCCCTGGCCGCCGGCAGGCCGCGCAGCGTCTTCACGCCGCGCGCCAGGACGGGCAGGTGCGCCGCGCCGCCGTGCTTCCCCAGGTGGGCGGCCACCAGCTCGGGGGTCAGGTCGTGATCGTCGAACAGGTAGGGGGCCAGGAGGTCGGTCGCCTCGTGGGTAAAATGCCGGCCCAGGCGGTCGGCCGCCCAGTAGCGCACCTCGGGGTCTTCGAAGCGCAGGAAGCGCGCCAGATCGTTCAGCGACCAGAGTCTCTCAGGCATCGTGGACTGTCCGTCGACCCGCGGCGGT
>Ga0070694_100000221_pt1 | contig 29858 bp, 30 predicted proteins | sample KBSK1251metaG_FD_65470 | JGI IMG/M metagenome (GOLD analysis project Ga0070694, IMG submission 65470) | Corn, switchgrass and miscanthus rhizosphere microbial communities from Kellogg Biological Station, Michigan, USA - KBS K1-25-1 metaG | ecosystem: Host-associated > Plants > Roots >...
GGCGCCGTGCCACGAGGCGATGAGACGGTGCTGCTGGTCGAGGACCAGCCGGAGGTGAGGGACCTCGCCCGGGAGATCCTGGAGGCGAGCGGCTACCGCGTGCTCGAGGCCTGCGACGCCCAGGAGGCGGTGCTGATGGCAGAGCGCCACCCGGGCGCCATCCACCTGCTGCTGACCGACGTCATCATGCCGCGGCAGAGCGGGCGCGCGCTCGCCGAGCGGCTGCGGCCGCTGCGACCGGAGCTCCAGGTGCTCTACATGTCGGGGTACACGAACGAGGCGATCGTCCGCCACGGCGTCCTCGAGCCGGACACCGTGTTCATCCAGAAGCCCTTCACGCCCGCCGCCCTCGGGTCGAAGGTCCGCGAGACGCTCGACCGGCAGCGGCTCCGGCCCGCGTCAGCCGCGGCGCCCGCCTAGGGCCACCAGAGGTAGAGGAAGCGCGGTCCGTTCCCGCCGAGCGCGGCGGCGAACTGGGCCAGGGCGCTCTCCGCGGTCGCGGGCGCGGGAGTGCTCGAGTAGAGGTTGGAGCGGTACTCCTTCGGGCGGTGGTACATGACGACCCGCGCCTCGTCGAGCTTCGCCCCCTCCTTGGCCAGCTTGACCACGTCCTCGAGATATCCGATGCGGTCGACCAGGCCGAGCCGCAGGGCCTGGTCGGCGGTGTAGACGCGCCCGTCGGCGAGCGCGCGCACCCGGTCCTCCGGCAGCTTGCGCGACTGCACGATGAGCCCCACGAACCGGCCGTACATCTCGTCGATGATGTTCTGGAACACGGCCAGCTCGGGCCCGGTCAGAGATCGGAACGGGGAGCCCGCATCCTTCATGGGACCCGACTTGATCGCGAGCGGCGCGACCCCGATCTTTTCCATCAGCCCCTGGGCGTTGACGGTGACCATGACCACGCCGATGCTGCCGGTGATGGTGGTGGGGTTGGCCACGATGGTGTCGGCGGCGAGCGCGGCGTAGTAGCCGCCGGACGCACCCACGTCCATGATGGCCGCGATGACCGGGATCTTCCGGCGCTGCTTGAAGGCGAGGATCTCGTGGTAGAGGATGTCGGACGCGGTGATGGTGCCCCCCGGGCTGTTGATCCTCACGATGAGGGCCCGGACGTGATCGTCCTTCTCGGCCTTGGCGAGCTCCTCCCGCACGCGGGCCAGGAGCGGGACGCGCGGGGGCGGCGCCCCCAGCGAGAAGCTCGGGAGGTCCTCGGCGAGCGTGCCCGAGAGGTCGAGGAGCAGGATCTTGCTCGACCCCTTGCCCTCCACCGTCTCTTCCTCGAGGGGCCGGATCTTGGGCTGGAAGTCGAGCGTGACCAGCGAGCAGCCGGTCAGGAGGGGCACCGCGAGCGCGAGAAGCACCGCGAGGGTCAGCGAATGGAGTCCACGCATGGCTGCAGTATACGGGGCCGAGCCGGCCGGACCTAGCTCGAGCGGCGGTGAAACTCCGGGCAGACCCGCTCGGCCACGAGGGCGAGCTGCTCGAGCATGCGGTCGGGAGGGGAGAGCGGGCGCAGGATGAATTTCGACGCCCCCGCCTTCACGTACTCCTCCACCTTCTCGATCAGACGCTCGGCCGGACCGAACGCGGTGCACTGGCGCATGGTGGCCTCGTCCACGCGCCCGCGCGGCACGTAGGGCTGGGCCAGGGCCAGCGCGTTCGCCTCGGAGTCCGCGATCGCGTAGTTGATCAGGGTGCCGAAGTGATCCTCCGGCACCTGCCGGCCCGCCGCGGCGGCCAGGTCGTGCACCTTCTGGACCCCGGCTCGCATCTCGTCCGGGGTGATGAACGAGGGGATCCATCCGTCGCCGAGGCGCGCGGTGCGCCGCATCGCGGCCTCGCTCTTGCCGCCGATCCAGATCGGCGGCGGGGTCTGCCAGGGCTTCGGGAAGATCGAGATCCGGTCGAGCTTGTAGAAGTCGCCCTGGAAGGTCACCTCGTCCTGTGTCCAGAGCATGCGCATCACCCGGATCGCCTCGTCGGTGCGTCGGCCGCGCTCGGCGAACGCCACCCCGGAGGCCTCGAACTCGCGCGGCAGCTCCACCCCGACCCCCACCGCGGGGAAGAGGCGCCCCTGGGACAGCCAGTCGACGGTGGCCATCTCCTTGGCCGCCACCACCGGCGTGCGGTACGGGAGCACCACCACGCTCGGCCCGAACTTGAGCCGGGTGGTGCGCGCGGCGATCGCGGCGAGCGTGGTCATGACCTCGGGGACCGGCGCGGGGGAGGAGAGGCGATCCGAGAGCCAGATCGAGTCCACGTCGCTCCGCTCCAGCATGTCGCAGAGCGTCCACAGGAAGGCGGCGCCGTCGCGGCCGGGAAGCCACGGCCCCGGCATGATGCCGACGCGGTACTTGATCGTCATGGTGCGGCATCGTACGCGCCGGGGTCGGAGGCGTCAAGGCGAGCCGCTCGATCGCAAGAGTTGACAGGAAGGGCCCCGACACGTCAGGGTCGGATCACGCGCTGTGCCCGGGCCACGAGGCGGGCGCGAAGGGAGGAGCCGGGTGAGCGGTCACGATCGACGGGCGTTTCCCAGGGCGGCGGCGGCCTGGCCGGCCACGGTGGAATCGGCGGACGGCCGTGTGGTGTCCGGCGAGGTCGTCAACCTGAGCCTGTCCGGGATGAAGGTTCGGTCGGACACCGACGCGGCGGTGGACAGCATCGTCACGGTGCGGGTCACGCTGCCCGGCGAGGCGGGCCGGCTCGAGATGGTGGGGACCGTGGTGCGGCGCGACCGGGAGAGCATCGGCGTCGCGTTCCTCAAGATGTCGGACTCGCCGGCCGGCCGCGTGACCCCGTTCGTCTCGCGCGGCGACATGCGCCGGCGCTTCCCGCGGGTGGCGGTGAGCCTGCCGATCCGGGTGGAGGGGGGGTCGGCGGGAACCGCGAACGGCCACACCGTCGACCTCAGTGGCTCGGGCGGCCGCGTGATCACCGATCAGCCCCTCGTCGAGGGGGACGTGGTGGTCATCGAGCTCCCGGCCCGGCCCGGGCTCGATCGCCTGCGTCTGCCCGCGCTGGTGTGGGAAGCGTACGAAGGCGGCGCGGTGCTCGTGTTCGCCAACCTGGACTCCCGGGAGTTCACCCGGCTCCAGGAGTACATCGCGAGCTGTCAGTCGCGCGGCTCGCGGCCGACTTCCGTTTGACAGCCCCGGGACCGGCGCATAGAATGAACCGCGGTTCATCTCTTCCCATGCGTGATCCAGACAAGCCCCAGCAGATCATCGAGGCCGCGGTTCGGGTCTTCGCGCGGCAGGGCTACTTCAACTCGCGGGTGTCGGACGTCGCGCGCGAGGCGGGCATCGCCGCCGGCACGATCTACCTCTACTTCAAGACCAAGGAAGACATCCTCATCACGCTGTTCCGCGAGAAGATGGCGACCTTCGTGGCGTCCCTGCGCCGCGCCATCAGCGACGAGCCCGACGCGGTCGCCAAGGTCCGGCGCCTCGTGTATCTCCACTTCCACATGCTGGAGGAGGATCCCGATCTCGCCGAGGTGGTGCAGATCGAGCTGCGCCAGGGTCAGAAGTTCTTCCGGGGCGCCTCCAGCCAGGAGGTCGCGGCGTACTTCGCCCTCATCGGGTCCGTGCTCGAGGAAGGGGTGGGCCAGGGACACTTCAAGGCCGACCTCCCGGTGAAGGTGGCCACCAAGATGCTCTTCGGCTCCATGGATCAGATGGCCACGTCGTGGGTCCTCGGCAAGCGCGGCTACCGGCTCGCGGACACCGCGCCGGCGGTGGCCGACCTGTTCCTGCAGGGCGTGGCCGCCCGCCCCTAGCTTCCCACGCAGAGGAGATTCCGCCGATGGCGTACGAGACCCTCATCCTGACCCGCGAGGAGCGCTTCGCGATCGTCACCCTCAACCGGCCCCCCGCGAACGCGATCAGCGAGACGCTCATGCGCGAGCTGAACGCGGCGCTCTCCGAGCTCGAGCCGGACGACGGGGTCCGCGCGGTGATCATCACCGGCGCGGGCGACAAGATCTTCTGCGCGGGCGCCGATCTCGGCTCGGCCTTCCAGGGCGCGGACGTGGGCACCTTCATCCGGTTCGGCAACAGCGTGGTCCGGCGCATCGAGCGCTTTCCCAAGCCGGTGGTGGCCGCCATCAACGGCCACGCGCTGGGCGGAGGGTGCGAGATCGCGATGGGCTGCCACATCCGCATCCTGAAGGAGACCGCGCGAATGGGGCAGACCGAGTCGAACCTCGGGATCATCCCGGGCTTCGGCGGCACCCAACGCTACCCGCGCCTCATGGGCCGCGGCCGGGCCCTCGAGCATCTGATCCTGGGGACCCAGGTGCCCGCCGCGGAGTGCTACCGGACCGGGCTCGTCAACCGACTGTCGAAGGAAGGCGAGACGCTCAACGACGCTCGCGCGCTCGCCCGGGAACTGGCCAAGCGGCCGCCCATCGCCACCCGCCTCATCATCGAGGCGGTGGACGACGGCCTCCACGCCCCGATCGATCAGGCCATCGAGATCGAGGTGCGGGCCTTCCTGCAGACGCTGCGGACCGAGGACGCCGGAGAGGGCATCCAGGCCTTCTTCCAGAAGCGGCCCGCCGACTTCAAGGGCCGCTAGGTGGATCTCGGCATCGCCGGGAAGACCGCGCTGGTGACCGGCGGGGCGCGGAGCCTCGGCAAGCAGGACGCCCTCACCCTGGCATCGGAGGGCTGCCGGGTGATCGTGCTGGATCTCAACGCGGAGGGCGCGGCCGAGACCGCGAAGGAGATCGCCGACGCGGGCGGCACCGCGCGCGGCTACGCGGCCGACATCACGGACCGCGCGGTCCTGGCCGAGGTGGTCAAGCGCGCCGAGCAAGAGGTCGGACCCGTCGACATCTGTGTGAACAACGCGGGGTGGATCTACACGATGGGCCAGCTCAAGGACACCGCGGACGACGACTGGGACCTGAACCTCCGCATCAACCTCACGGGGACCTACAACGTCACCAAGCTGGTGTTCCCGGGCATGCGCGAGCGCCGCTGGGGGCGGGTGATCTGCATGGCCTCGATCGCTGGGCTGATGGGCGGCTTCGGGCAGACCGCATACTCGACCAGCAAGATGGGCGTGGTCGGCTTCGCCAAGTCGGTGGCGCTCGAGGGGGCGCGGTACAATGTCACCTCGAACGTGATCGCTCCGGGCATCGTGGGGCCCAATGCGAACATGTCGCCGCTGTACGACCGCATGGTCAAGCGGGTGGCCATGCAGCGGGAGGGGCAGCCGGAAGATATCGCGAGCGCGGTCGCGTTCCTGTGCTCGGAGCGCGCGCGCTACATCACGGGGGCCGTGCTCACCGTCACCGGGGGCATGGACCTCTTCACCTTCTAGGAAACGCTCGACACCGGAAAGGAGCAGCGGTCATGCCGACTGTGAAGGAGACCTTCGACAACATGGCGTCCCGGTTCCGCGCCGACAAGGCCGCGGGGGTGAACGCCACCATCCAGTACGACATCACGGGGGATCAGGGCGGGACCTGGAACGCGGTCATCAAGGACGGCGCCTGCAACGTGAGCCAGGGCGCGGCGACCAATCCCAACCTCACGCTCACCATGTCGTCCCAGGACTGGCTCGACATGACCGGGGGCAAGCTCTCCGGACAGATGGCCTTCATGTCGGGAAAGCTCAAGCTGAAGGGCGACATGGGCCTCGCCATGAAGGTGGGAAGCCTCTTCCAGGTCTAGCCGGCACGCCCCGACCGGCCCCTCCCCTTCCCGGGGAGGGGCGGCCTCCGGTGGAGCCCCACGCTTGACGCGAAGCGTCAAGCGGCGCTAGGATAGGAGCCATGAAGGACGAGCTCTTCACGATGATGGGAGAGATGCCGGCGATGTCGCCGGAGCTGCTGGCGCGGATGCGGGAGGAGGCCAGCCGCAATCTCCTCCGCCTGAAGCATTTCAGCGAGATGGTGATGAACCCGAAGGAGCCGGAGGTCGGGCCCACCCCGCGCCAGCTGATCTACCGGACCAACAAGTCGCACCTCTGGCGGTACGAGTCGAAGCGCACGGTGCGCACCCCGCTCCTCTTCGTGCCCAATCTCGGCATCAGCCGCCCCTACATCTTCGACCTCATGCCCAAGGGCTCGTTCATCGAGCACATGACCGGGCAGGGCTTCGACTTCTTCCTGGTGGACTGGGGCGTCTTCGGCGAGGAGGACAACGGCCTCTCCGTCGAGGACGCGGTCACCAAGATCCTCCCGCGGCTGGCCCGGAAGGCCCTCGAGGCCTCGGGCGCTTCCGAGATGTCGGTGCTCGGCTACTGCATGGGCGCCCCGCTCTCCGCGAGCTTCGTCGCCACCCATCCGGACTTCCCGCTGAAGAACTACGTGGACATGGCGGGCCCCATCGACTTCGCCCACGTGGGCCTGTTCGGCAAGTGGCTGGACGCGAGCGTCTTCGACGTGGACAAGTACGTCGACACCCTCGGGAGCATCCCGGCCGAGATGGTCAAGATGGGCTTCAAGCTGCTCAAGCCCACCATGGACCTCAACACCAACCTGAATCTGTGGTGGAACCTGTGGAACCCGGACTACGTGGCCGGCTTCAACGCGCTGAACAAGTGGGCCAACGAGTACCTGCCGTTCCCGGGGGAGTTCTTCCGTCACTGGGTCAAGGACTTCTACCAGCAGAACCGCCTGATCAAGGGCGAGCTGGTGATGGCGGGGCGACGGGTCGACCTGCGGGAGATCCGCTGCCCGGTGCTCGCGGTGGGGGCCAAGGAAGACAACATCGCGCCGCCCGCCTGCGTGAAGCCCCTCATCGACGTCGTGAGCACGCGCGACAAGGAATACGTGGAGCTGCCCGGAGGACACATCTCGCTGATCGCCGGACGTGGCGCCTCGGTGCATTGCTGGCCGAAGGTGGCGTCCTGGCTGGCCGTGCGGTCGTAGCGCGGCCGGGAGGCGGACGTCATGGCCGACAACACCAGCCAGCAGCTGCTCGACATGTGGAAGCGCCAGGTCGAGGAGGGCACGCAGGCCTGGCTCCGGATGATGGGGCAGGCGCCCGCGGCCGCGGCGCCGCCCATGGATCCGCAGGCCTTCTGGCGGCCGTTCATGGACCAGGGCATGGCCGCCTGGTCGAAGGTGATGACGCAGGGGAGCGCGCCGTCGCCGGACCTGATGGCCCAGTGGAAGCAGTTCCTCGACCAGTGGATCGCGGCGTGGTCGCGGGTGCTGGAGCAGGCGATGGGCACCGACACCTTCGCCAAGATGATGGGCAAGCAGCTCGAGGGCTTCCTCAACGTCTCCGGCCCCGTCAAGAAGGCGGCCGAGCAGCAGATCGACGCCTCCCTGGCCGGGCTCGGCATGCCCTCGCGCGCCCAGGTCGTCGCGCTGGCCCGTCACCTGGCCCAGGTCGAGGAGAAGATCGACGGGCTCGAGGACAAGCTGGACCGGGCGCTCCGTCGCCTCGACGCCGGAGCCGGCGGCCGGGAGCGCGCATGATCGGCCTGACGATCGACGACATCGCGGTGGGCGACAGCGCCCAGATCACCCGCCGCGTCAGCGACGGCGACATCGCCTCGTTCGTGGACGCGGTGGGCGACTACAATCCGGTGCACTCGGACCGGGCGTACGCGGCGGCGACCGTGTTCAAGGAGCCGATCGCGCCGGGAATCTGGACCGCGGGCCTCGTCTCCGCGGTGATCGGCACGAGGTTGCCGGGCCCCGGCGCGATCTACCTCTCCCAGGACCTCAAGTTCCTCAAGCCGGTGAAGGCGGGCGATTCGATCTCGGCCCGCGTCGAGGTGATCGACGTCAACCGGGAGAAGAACCGGATCCGTCTGCGTACCGTCTGCACCAATCAGCGGGCCGAGGACGTGCTGACCGGCGAGGCGCTGGTGATGCCGTCGCGCATCCCGATCGACTACGCGCGGCCGGTCCAGCCGATGGGCGCGCTCGCGCTCTGGACGCTGCAGCCCCTGGCGTGGATGGCCCAGGGGGCCACGGTCATGGGCATGCTCGGCCTCTCCGCGCTCTCCGCCGCGACCGCCGTCGCGTCCTCGCGACCGACTCCGAAGTAGTCGTCGCCCTCGCGCCTCGCGATCCCGTCGCGCGAAGCCGGCGCGCCTTGTCGGGGCTAGACCGCGGTGCTAGACTGATTTCGATCATGGCGTACGTCATCAAGCGCTACTCCAATCGCAAGCTTTACGACACGCAGGAGAGCCGCTACGTCACGCTGGAGGAGCTCGAGGAGCTGATCCGCGCCGGCCGGGAGATCTCGGTCGTGGACGTGTCGACCGGCGAGGATCTCACCTCGGTCACCCTCGCGCAGATCATCCTCGAGAACGAGCGGAACCACCGCGCCACGCTGCCCACCGCGTTCCTGCATCAGCTCATCAAGCACGGGGAGGCCTGGCAGGACTTCGTGCAGAAGTCGCTCCGCTCGAGCCTCGAAGGGCTCATGACCAGTCAGCGCGAGGCGGATCGCGTGCTGCGGGAATGGGCCTCGCGGGCGGGGTGGAACTCCGGGTCGCCCGCCGAGCCGGCCAAGACCGAGAAGCGCGCCGACACCGCGGAGGCCGACGTCCTGCGCGAGGAGGTCTCGGTGCTGCGCGAGCAGCTGCGCGCGCTCGAAGAGCGGCTCGAGAAGAAGCGCGAGAAGTAGCGGCGCGGGCCGGGTCGGGCGACCCGACCCGCGTGGAACAGGTCAGGCGAGCGGAGCGTAGAGCGACTGCACCTTGCCGGCGAGCTGCGTGAGCGTGGCCTGGATCTCCTGGCCGGCGTGCTCGGCGCTCACCTGAAGGCGCTCGGCGGACCGGGTCACGGCCTGCGCGGTGCTCTCGAAGAGCCGGAACGTCTTCTGCGCGCTCTCCACCGACTCGAGCGCGCCCTTCTGGTAGGCCCCGAGCGGATCGCGGGGCGCGTCCTGCATCGTATCCTGGCGGCGCAGCAGGTAAGCCTGGCCGTCCTTGGCCGCCTCGAGGGCGGAGGACTGGATCTCCGCGTAGAGGCGGACGCCCTCCTTCGCGGTGTTCGCGGAGAAATCCACCAGCTCCCGGAGGACCTTCTGGTTGGCGTCGGCCCACAGGGAGAACGCCTCCACCGTGCGGCCGGTCAGCCCGGCGATCAACTCGCTCATCTGCGTGGGATTGGTCATCGTTTTTCGCTCCTGGACGTCGATTCGACCACGACACGAGTGAGGATAACGCAGTGAGTCAACGTGGTCAAGCGTTTTATCGCGTTGCGTTACGTCCCACGTGATATACGGGTAACCTCTTGAAACACATTGCGAACTGGTGACCCGGCCGATGTCTCTCGCCCACCTGGCGGAAGAGAGCCTCGACAAGTACGGCGAGTACGTCGCGCTCGCCTTCGAGGGGCGCCGGTACACCAACCTGGACCAGGAGCGGGAGGCGTCCCGGCTGGCCCACGCCCTGCGCCGGCTCGGCGTGGGTGCCGGCGACCGCGTGGCGGTGATGCTGCCGAACTGCCCCGAGGTGACCCAGAGCTACGGGGCCATCCTCAAGTGCGGGGGCGTCATCGTGCCGATCATCTTCCTGCTGGGCGATCACGAGGTCGCCCACATCCTGGTCGATTCCGAGGCGAAGGTGGTGATCACCGCCAGCGACATGCTCGGGAAGGTCGAGGCGCAGATCGGCGTCCTGCCCACGCTCCACCACGTCCTGCTCGTGGACGGCGACGGGGACGGCAAGACCCTCTCGCTGGCCGCCGAGAGGGCGGGGGAGCCGGACGCCTTCCTCGCGGTGGACCGCCGTCCCGACGATCTCGCGGTGATCCTGTACACCTCGGGGACCACCGGCGTGCCCAAGGGGGTGGCGCTCTCCCACGACAACCTCGAGTCCAACGCGCGCGCGGCCGCCTCCCTCAACGAGCTCGGGCGCGAGGACTGGGCGGTGGCGGTCCTGCCGCTGTCGCACTCCTACGGGCTCACGGTCATGAACGCCGGGCACATCCTGGGCTCGCGGGCCGCGCTGCTCCGGTGGTTCCAGCCGGAGGCGGTGCTGCGGACCATCGAGGAGTTCCGGGCGGTCTCGATGTCGGCGGTGCCCACCATGCTGGTCTACCTGCTCAACTTTCCGGACGCCGACCGCTTCGATACCCACTCGATGCGGGTCTGGGGCTCGGGGGCGGCTCCGCTGCCGGTCGAGATCGTGGAGCCCTTCGAGCGGAAGTTCGGCGGCCGGATCCTGGAGGGCTACGGCCTGACCGAGGCCTCGCCGGTGGTGTCGGCCCACCGGCTCTCCAGCCCGCGAAAGCTCGGCTCGGTGGGCCGCGCGATTCCCGGCGTCGAGATCTCGATCCAGGACGATCTGGACCGGCCGCTGCCCGCGGGTGAGCTCGGCGAGGTGTGCGTCCGCGGGCGGAATGTCATGGTCGGCTACTACCGCAACCCGGAGGAGACGGCGCGGACGGTGCGGGCCGGGTGGCTGCACACCGGGGACATGGGGCGCCTCGACCAGGACGGCTTCCTCTTCATCGTCGAGCGCAAGAAGGACCTGATCATCCGCGGCGGGTTCAACATCTACCCGCGAGAGGTCGAGGAGGTGCTCTACGCCCACCCCAAGGTGGCGGAAGCCGCGGTGGTCGGCATGAAGGACGAGCTCATGGGCGAGGACGTGCTCGCGTTCGTGGTGCTCCGGAGCGGCGAGCGGGCGTCCGCAGAGGAGATCGGCGCGTTCTGCGAAGGCCGGCTGGCCCGCTTCAAGTGTCCGAAGCAGATCCGCGTCGTGGAGTCGCTGCCCAAGAGCCCGATCGGCAAGATCCTGCGCAAAGAGCTCCGCACACACGCGTGAGGAGGCGACCATGGCCCACGTGACGCTGGCGAGCATGTTCTGGCACCGGGTGGAGAAGGACGGCGACCGACCGGCCCAGCAGTGGAAGGAGGGCGGAGCCTGGCGCACGCGCAGCTGGCGTCAGGTCGGGGAGATCGTGCGGGAGCTGGCCACCGGCCTGCTCGCCCTCGGCCGGCGCAAGGACGAGGCGATCGGCATCCTCTCCGGGAGCCGCGCCGAGTGGGTGCAGGCCGACTTCGCGACCTTCTCGGCAGGTTGCCGCACGATTCCGATCTACCCGACCTACCCGCCGGACCTGATCCAGTACATCGTCAACGACGCGGGGGTGAAGACCCTGTTTGTGGAGGACCCGGGACAGCTCGCCAAGGTCCTCGAGGTGCAGGGGAAGATGGAAGGGCTCGAGCAGATCGTGGTCATGCACGGCTATCAGGGCGAGCCGTCGTCGCACATCATGACCTGGGACGGGCTGCGGCGCCTCGGCCGCGACAACCTCGAGCGGCTCCGCAGCGAGCTCGCGGGCCGGGTGGCCGCGGTCGGCCCGGAGGACATCGCGACCATCGTGTACACGTCCGGGACCACCGGCCCGCCCAAGGGCGTGGTCCAGACCCACGGCAACCACATGGGCACGCTGGAATCCGCGGCCAAGATGTCCGGCATCCAGGACGGGGACACCCACCTGCTGTTCCTGCCGCTCGCGCATTCCTTCGCGCGCCTCGAGTCGTTCATCGGGGTGCACCGGGGCCTCACCACCGCGTTCGCGGAGAGCATCGACAAGCTCCGGGAGAACCTGCCCGAGGTGAAGCCCCACTTCATCTGCAGCGTGCCCCGCGTGTTCGAGAAGGTCTACGCGGGTGTGCTCGCCAAGGCGGAGGCGGGATCCCCGATCAAGCGCAAGATCTTCAGCTGGGCGGTCGGGGTGGGACGGGAGGTGTCGAAGCGGCAGCAGGCCCGGCAGCCGGTGCCGGCCGCGCTGGCGGTGAAGCATCGCATCGCGCACGCCCTGGTGTTCGCCAAGCTCCACGAGGCCCTCGGTGGGCGGCTTCGCTTCGCGGTCTCGGGCGGCGCCCCGCTCTCCAAGGAGATCGCCGAGTTCTTCCACGCGGCCGGCATCCTCATCCTGGAGGGCTACGGCCTCACCGAGACCTGCCCGTCGCTGACGTTCAACCGTCTCGAGCACTTCAAGTTCGGCTCGGTCGGGCAGGCGCAGCCCGGCATCGAGATCAAGATCGCCCCCGACGGCGAGATCCTGGGCCGCGGGCCCAACATCGCCAAGGGGTACTTCAAGAAGCCGGAGGCGACCGCCGAGGTCTTCCTGAAGGACGGGTGGTTCGCCACCGGGGACATCGGCCGGCTCGACGAGGACGGGTTCCTCTACATCACCGACCGGAAGAAGGACCTCATCGTCACCGCGGGGGGCATGAACATCGCGCCCCAGAACATCGAGAACTTGCTGAAGGGCGACCCGTTCATCAGCCAGGCGATGGTCTACGGGGACAAGCGGCCCTACCCGGTGGCCCTGCTCACCCTGAATCCCGAGGAGCTCGCCAAGTTCGCCAAGGACCAGGGGATCCTCGATACCGACCCGGCATCGCTCGCCCGGAACCCGAAGGTGGTCGAGCGGGTCTCGCGCATCGTGGAGGAGCGGAACGCGGAGCTGCAGTCCTACGCGAAGGTCAAGAAGTTCATGATCCTGCCCGGCGACTTCACGGTCGAGAACGGGCTTCTGACCCCGACGCTCAAGGTCAAGCGCCGGATCATCACCGACAAGCATCGGGAGCTGCTCGATTCCCTCTACCGATAGCGGCGCCCTCGCGGCGATGCGGCTCGACGGCCGCGTGGCCATCGTCACCGGCGCCAGCCGGGGCCTGGGACGAGCGATGGCGGTCGCGCTCGCGGGGGCCGGGGCCGACGTGGCGCTCGCCGCGCGCTCGCAGCCCGATCTCGACGAGACCGCCCGCCTGGTCGCCGCGACCGGTCGCCGGGCCCTCGCGGTCGTCACCGACGTGACCGCCTACGCGCAGGTGGAGGCGCTCGTGGAGCGCACCGTGACCGAGCTGGGGGGGCTTCACGTCGTCGTCAACAACTCGGGGATCGCGCGGGTGGCTCCGCTCGCCCAGATGTCGCCCGAGGACTTCCGGGCTGTCCTCGAGGTCAACCTGATCGGCGCCTTCAACGGCTGCCGGGCCGCCGCGGCGCACCTGATCGCCCAGAAGTCCGGCAAGATCGTCAACGTCGCCTCGATGCTCGCGCAGGTGGGCCTGCCCGGCTACAGTGTCTACTCGGCATCCAAGAGTGGGATCACGGGTTTCACGCGGGCTCTCGCCGTGGAGTGGGCCCGCCACTCGATCCAGGTCAACGCGATCGCGCCCGGTTGGTTCGTGACCGACATGAACGCGGACGCCTTCGGCGATCCCCGCGTCCGGGAGCGGCTCCTCCGCGACGTGCCGGCCCGCCGCACCGGACGTCTCGACGAGATCGGGCCGCTGGTGGTCTACCTCGCCTCCGCCGCGTCGGACTTCATGACCGGGCAGACCCTCTTCCTCGACGGGGGCCACTCCGCGGCCTGAGGCGGCGGCCCGGGCGCTAGCCCGGCCGACGAGGCCCCGCCGCGCGGTCCACCGATTCCCAGAAGGAGAGCTCCGGCTCCCTGGGGGCCGCCTCCACCCGGCAGCGCCGGTCCAGGATCATGGTGCGGCGATGCGCGCCGTCGTAGCCCGGCCAGTCTCCGATCCCGGGATGCGCCGGCCGGCCGGTGCGCGCGAAGGCGATCCAGGCGTCCTGGATGCGCTCGGCCAGCGCCACCGCCTCGGGGCCCCGGCCGACGAGCGGGCGGAGCAGCCGGTGCTCGAGCGTGCCGAAGACGAAGGGCAGCTCGAGCGCGTGACACGAGCCGAGCATGCCGCCCAGCACCGGCGAGGGCCAGGTGAAGAGGTAGGCGTAGGTCTGCGGCTGGTGCGCGGCCTGCCGCGCAGCCAGGCTCATCGCGGGATGGCGCATGGTCCGGTCGGTCTCGATCGCGAACCAGAGCTCTCCGGGCTCGACCCGCTCGCCGCGGGCCGCCCGCGCCGCGCGGTAGACCTCGACCGCCCGCCTCCCGACGCCCCCGGCGTCGACACGGCCGGCCCCGATCGCCTCCTCGCAGCGCGCGACCAGGCCCGCCTCGTCGAGGCTCGCGGCCTCCGGGTCGAGCGGGGCGAAGAGCTTCGATTCGTCGAGGTTGGTACCGATCAACAGGGGAACGTGATGGGCCGCGCCGGCGGCGACGGCGGCGAGCGGGTCGTCGGGGATCAGCTCGCCATCCACGACGGGCTGGAAGGGCAGGCCCCGGGTGCGCAACCCCCGCAGGGGCGCCATCGCGTCCGACGGCCCGGGCTCCCGCCGCCGCCCGCGCCGCTTGAGGACGTCGACGAGGCTGCGCGCGAGGGGAGAGGCGATGCGGCCGAACCGCCGCTGGGCCAGCGACAGGCCCAGGAACATCGCCCCGGCCACCCGCTGGCCTCCGGGCGAGAGGCCGCCCAGCACGTGGTCCTCGCCCAGCAGCAGATCCCCGAAGAACCGCCGCTGGACGGCCAGGATGCGGTCGGTGCCGAGGGCCAGGAGCGCGTCCGGCGACCCGACCCCGAGCTCGTCCAAGACGTGCTCGGAGAGGCGGGCGGCGATCTCACGGGGCCACACGAAGTTGGCCCCGCCCGACTGGAGGATCGCGCGGTGGAAGAGGCCGCGGGCGCGCGGCAGGCCGAGTAGGGTGGCGCAGCTCATGGCGCCCGCCGACTCGCCGAAGATCGTGACCTGGCCCGGGTCGCCGCCGAAGGCCTCGATCTCGTCGCGCACCCACGCGAGCGCGGCGAGCTGGTCGAGGAGGCCCTCGTTGCCGCCGGCGGGCAGCCGCTGACCGAAGCGGTCGCGCAGGCGCAGGAAGCCGAAGGCGCCCAGGCGGTAGTTGATGGTCACGACCACCACGTCTCCGCGCCGGGCCAGGGCCGCCCCGTCGTAGAGCATCTGGGAGCCCGCGCCGAGGACGAACGCGCCGCCGTGGATCCACACCAGGACCGGTCGGCGTCGCCGATCGGCCGCGGGCGTCCACACGTTGAGGTAGAGACAGTCCTCGCTGGTGCGGCCGATGCCCAGGCTCATGATCGGGCCGATGAGCGCGCCGTTCTGCGCGGCCGAGGGCCCGAAGCGGGTCGCGTCGCGCGTGCCGGACCACGACTCGGCGGGCTCCGGGGGGGCGAAGCGCCGCGGGCCGATCGGCGGCCGCGCGTAAGGGATCCCGCGGAACACCGCGAGCCCTCCCTCGGCCAGGCCGCGCACGCGCCCGCGCCGGGTCTCGACCAGGACGTCCATGGCCCCTATACTAACGTTCCCGATGAGCGTCACGCAGCCGTCCGCGGCCGAGGGATGCTGCCGGTCGCCGTCCCGGCTGTCGGCCAGGGGAAGTCGTCAGCGGAGCAGCAGCTCCAGCAGGAGATGAATCGCGTAGAGGCCTCCGCCCGCGAGGCCGCCCACCACGGTGCCGTTGACCCGAATGTACTGCAGGTCGTCTCCGGCGTGCTCCTCGATCAGCCGCACCGCGCCTTCCGGGCCGAGGGCGTGCACGCCGCGCTCGATGAAGCGCGCGATCCGATCGTGATAGCGCTCCACCGCCTCGGTGAGGCGCTCCTTCAGCCATCGGTCCAGGCCCTGCCGTAGTTCCGCGTCCTCGGCGAGCGCCCGCCGGGCGCGGTCGAGCCGCGCGGTGATCCAGTCCACCACCTCGGAGGAGTCGCTCTGCAGGTCCGCCATGATCGTTCGGCGTAGCCCGTCCGCGACGTTTTCGACCAGTCGCACGAGGGCCGGGCTCGCCAGTAGCTCCTCCTTGGCAGTCTCGAGCCGGGCGGCCAGGCCCGGGTCGGCCCGGAGGCGGCCGGGCAACGCGGCGAGCGTCTCGGTCAGGCGGACGCGCAGGGGATCATCCGGATTGCCGGCGATCTTCTTGAGGGCGTCGTGCAGCGACGAGACGATCCGCTCCCGGTCGATGAGCCCGAAGGTGCTGGCGAGGCCGATGAGGAAGCGCGGATAGAGGCTCATCTGGGCCCGATACCCGGCCAGGACGTCGTCGACCACGTCGCCGACCGCAGTCCGGAAGTCCGGGCGGTTGAGGGCGTCCATCAGCGCCTCGGCCAGCGCCTCGATCAGACGCTGGTCCCAGCCCTGCTTGCGCGCGATCTCCAGCGCGGTAGCCAGCACCGGCGCGATCGGGTGAGCGCGCACCACGCGGGTCAGCCACCCGGCGAGGTCGCCGGTCGCCGCCGGCGAGACCTCCTGGGCGACCCAGCGCGCCACTGCGCGCACCGCAGAGGCGAGATCGGGGGGTCGCAGGCGCTCGGCTCCCCGGGCGAGCAGCTCGGCGAGGTCGAAGCGCGCGACCTCCCGGCGGACGTAGTCCTTGGTGAGCACGCGATCGCCTACCATCACTCCCACGCGCTCCGCCATCAGCTCCCAGTTCGTGGGGATGATCGCGGTGTGGGGAATGGGCAGTCCGAGCGGATGCCGGAAGATCGCAGTCACCGCGAACCAGTCGGCGAGCCCACCCACGATGCCCGCCTCGGCGATGGCGAGGATCCACCCGCCCCACCACGTCGCGCGGAAGGGCACGGCCGCCACCCCCAGAGCCACCGCCGCCAGGAGCACGAGCAGTGCCAGGCGTCGCTGGCGCGGCGGCCGCCTCTCTTCGGATGCATCCCGGCCGTCCACGCTCGGAGCCTACTACGGAAGCGGAGTCCCGCAAAGCTCGGCCAAAGCTCACGCACTGGTACTTATGTCGTTAAATAAGACAGTTGGGTGATCGAAGGTTATTGAGGGGACGAGACCCGGCCACGTCCGGGATAACGCCCTGCGGCAATCTATATCTTGACTCGATGACGCACCGTGTTAATCTGATCACTGTCATGGGGCAGTCACGGGATCCTCAAACGACCGGAGATGGAAGGGGCAGTGTGATGGCGATCAATTATCAGTTCGACGGCATGCAGGGCAAGGTGCTGGAGGCGGTGACGGCGCTCACCCAGGCCAACGAGCGGGTGGTGGGGCAGCTCATCGAGCTGTCCTCGAACGCTGCGCGCGAGAGCCTGCGCGCAATCGGCGAGCTGCAGGCCGCGGCCGTCGACACCGTCCGCACGGCGCCGATGCCGAGCGCGGTGCCGACCGACACGCTGCCCGAAATCCTGGAGAACCTGCGGCGCGACCCGTTCGCCTGGTATCGCAAGGGATTCGAGGCGATCGCGGAGTCGACCCAGCGCGCGGCCAAGCTGGTGGAGACCAACATGCAGATCGTAGCGCGCAATGCGGAGCGGCTGCAGGCCTCCGCGGCGGCATCCGCGAAGGAGATCGAGCAGGCGGCGAGCGGCTACGCGAGCCGAATCAAGGACATCTACACCCGCGCCTAGCGGCTCGCGCCGCGGGGGCCCGAAGGCCGGGCCCCGCGGTCTCCGCGGCTGCTGCCTTGCCTCCGCGCGGCCGGGTCCGCTACGATAGCGATCATGATCGCCGCGGTGCTGCGGGGCCCTCGCACGCTGGCGCTGACGACCGTTCCGTCTCCCTCTCCGGGGCCCGCCGACGCGGTGGTGCGCGTCAAGGCCGCCGGCCTCTGCGGTACCGACTACCGGATCTGGACGGGCGAGCGGCCGGTGCAGTACCCGCGCGTCATGGGGCACGAGTTCGTGGGGACGGTGGCCGCGGTCGGGCGTGACGTCCGGCATCTCACGGTCGGCCAGACGGTGGCGGTGGAGCCGAACTATTCCTGCGGCACCTGCCCGCTCTGCCGCGAGGGCAACCGCAACCTGTGCCTGTCGCGGGTCGCGGTGGGCATCGACGTGGACGGCGGCTTCGCCGAGGAGGCGACCGTGCCCGCGCGCTGCTGCTGGCCCGCGCCCGACGGGCTCGGCGACGAGCGGCTGCTCCTGGCCGAGCCCCTGGCGGTGGTGGTGCGCGCCGTCGGACGGGCCGCGCCCCAGGCCGGCGAGACCGCGGCGGTGCTCGGGCTGGGCTCGCTCGGGCTGCTCGCGGTGCAGACGCTCCGGGCGCGCGGCGTCCGAGTGCTCGCGGTGGCACGCTCGACGCGGCGCCTCGGGCTGGCCCGCGAGCTCGGGGCCGAGGCGGTGGCACTCTCCGGCGCCGACGACGACACCGCCGCCGCGCGCGCGTTCTCCGGCCGGGAGGGCGTCGATCTGGTCATCGAGACCGCCGGGACCGCGCTCGCGGTGGAGCAGGCCACCAACCTCTGCCGCCCGGGCGGGCGGGTGGTGCTGACCGGCCTGCCCCACGAGCCGACCTCGCTCAACTTCTTCTGGGTCGTGCGGCGCGAGCTGCGCATCATCGGCTCGATGATCTATCAGGACGAGTTTCCGGAAGCCATCCGGCTGCTCGCGACCGGCGCGGTGCGGGTCGAGCGGCTCCTCTCGCGGACCTTCCCGCTCGCCCGCATCGACGATGCCTTCCAGGCCCACCGCTCGCCCGACTCGATCAAGGTCGCGGTCATTCCCTAAGCTGGGCCGCAAGCCGGGCACCAGGCCGGGCCCGGTCCCGGGCCGCGGACCGACCGGCCCGCTCTCTCCCCCTGTAAACGTTAAGATACGGGGAGACGTCTGCTCGGGAGGAGGCGGCATGCGACAGGGGCTGGGCGGTGCGGTGGCGATCCTGGTGGTGCTGCTGGGGGCCTGCTCCTCCGCGGCGCCCCCGGCGGGCGGACCGGTCCCGGTGGCGGGATCCGTCCCGGCGGCCGCCCCCGTCCGAGCCGGGCGCGTCGTGACCCTGCCGGCCTCGCCGCTGACGCCCGACCAGCAGATCCTCCACGCGCTGAACCGGCTCGGCTACGGGCCTCGCCCGGGCGACCTCGAGCGCGTGCGGCGGATGGGCCTCGCCGCCTACATCGAGGTGCAGCTCGACCCGAGCGACCTGGCCGATCCCGCGGTGGCGCGGGCCCTGCCGGCCTATCCGGTCCTCGCGCGGAGCGCGGCGGAGCTGGTTCGCGAGTACCCGGTGCCCTCGCCCCAGATCCGCCAGCAGCTCGCCTCGGGACAGATGACCCGTCAGGTGGTCGTCCAGATGTATCCGCCGGAGCGGCGGCCCGCGGTGATCACGGCCCAGATGCAGGCGGCCCGGATCACCCGGGCGGTGCTGAGCGAGCGCCAGCTCGAGGAAGTGCTGGTCGATTTCTGGTTCAACCACTTCAACGTGTACGCGCAGAAAGGCGCGGTGCGGTGGATGCTGCCCGCCTACGAGCGTGAGGCGATCCGGCCGCACGTGCTCGGCCGCTTCCGCGATCTGGTCCTGGCCACCGCGCGGCATCCCGCGATGCTCTTCTACCTCGACAACTGGCTCAGCACCCGGGCCGACCTGGTGGTGCCCCGCGGGCCCAACGCGGGCCGGCGCGCGGGCCTCAACGAGAACTACGCCCGCGAGCTGATGGAGCTGCACACCCTCGGGGTAGACGGCGGCTACTCCCAGCACGACGTGGTGGAGGTCGCGCGCTGCTTCACCGGCTGGAGCATCGACCGGCCCCAGCAGGGCGGGGGCTTCGTCTTCCGATCGCTGGCTCACGATCGCGGGGAGAAGCGCGTGCTCGGCCAGGTGATCCCGGCCGGGGGCGGGCGGGAGGACGGCGAGCGCGTGATCGACATCCTGGTCCGGCAGCCCGCGACCGAGCAGTTCATCGCCACCAAGCTCGCGCGTCGGTTCGTGAGCGACGATCCGCCGCCGGCGCTGGTGGAGCGTGCCACCGCCACCTTCCAGCGAACCGACGGCAGCATCCGGGCGGTGCTGATGACGATCTTCACCTCGCCCGAGTTCTGGTCCGCCGAGGCCTACCGGGCGAAGATCAAGACGCCGCTCGAGGTGGTGGCGAGCGCGGTGCGCACGCTCGACGGCCGTCTCGCGCCCGGCGGTCCGGATCGCGGCGGGCTCGGCGACGGCGGGACGGCGTTGGCCCGCGAGGTGGCCCGGCTCGGCGAGCCCCTCTACGAGGCGCAGCCGCCCACCGGGTATCCCGACCGCGCGGAGTCGTGGGTCAACACCGGCGCGCTGCTCGGGCGGATGAACTTCGCGCTCGGCCTCGCCCACAACCGCCTGCGCGGCGCGACCGTCGATCTGCCCCGCGTCGTCGCGGGGGTGGACCGCGGGCAGCCGGCCCAGGTGCTGGAGCGGCTGCTGGTCGCGGTGCTCCACGGGGAGGCCTCGCCGGAGACGCGCGCGGTGCTCTCGGCCCAGCTCGAGAGCCCGGAGATCACCCGCGTCACCGCCTACGACCGGGTGGCCAAGGACACCGACGTGGAGAAGCTGGCCGCGCTGGTCCTGGGCTCGCCCGAGTTCCAGCGGAGGTAGGGACATGACGGACTGCACGCGTCGGTCGTTCGTGAAGGGCGGCGCGCTGGCGCTGGTCGCGCTCGGCGCGGCACCCCGGTTCCTCGTGCGCACCGCGCTCGCCCAGGAGCGGGCGGGGCGGCCCAAGGTCCTCGTGGCGATCTTCCAGCGCGGCGCGGTGGACGGCCTCAGCATGGTGGTGCCGCACGGCGATCCCGACTACTACGCGGCCCGCGGCAGCATCGCGATCGCGCGGCCGGCGAACGGCGCCGCCGACACCACCGTCGACCTCGACGGCTTCTTCGGCCTGCACCCCTCCCTGGCCGCGCTCGAGCCCCTGTGGAGCGACGGGCGCCTCGCGGTGGTCCACGCGTGCGGCTCCCCGGACACCACCCGCTCGCACTTCGACGCCCAGGACTACATGGAGTCGGGGACGCCCGGGGTCAAGAGCACGCCGGACGGCTGGCTGGCGCGCGGGCTCGCCGCCACGCCGGCCCCGGAGCCGGCCTCGCCCTTCCGGGCCGTCTCGCTCGGGGCGGCGCTCCCGCGCATCCTCCGGGGCGACGTGGGTGCGGTCGCGATGAGCAGCGTGGCCGACTTCGACGTGAAGGAGGGCGCGGCGGCCATGGCCGGTGCCCCGGGCGTGCGGCAGGGCTTCGAGTCGCTCTACGAGAAGGGCGTGCGCGATCTCCTCTACGGCACCGGTCGCGAGACCTTCGAGGCGGTGAAGATGCTGAAGGCCGCCGCGCCCCAGCGCCTGGCGCCCGCCAACGGCGCGGCGTACCCGCGCGGCCGCTTCGGCGAGAGCCTCCGGCAGATCGCCCAGCTCATCCGCGCCGACGTGGGCCTCGAGGTGGCCTTCGCCGACGTGGGCGGCTGGGACACCCACGCCGGGCAGGGCAACGAGCGCGGCCAGCTCGCGGCGCGCCTGCGCGAGTTCGGCGGGGGGCTGGCCGCGCTCGACCGCGATCTGGGCCCGCGCATGAGCGACGTGGTGGTGCTCACGATGTCCGAGTTCGGCCGCACGGTGCGCGAGAACGGCAACCGCGGGACCGACCACGGGCACGCCACCGCGATGCTCGCCCTCGGCGGGGCGGTGAAGGGGGGCCGGGTGTACGGCCGCTGGCCGGGGCTCCGGCCACACCAGCTCTTCGAGGGCCGCGACCTGGCCGTCACCACCGACTTCCGCGCGCTGTTCACCGAGGTCGCGACGCGCCATCTGGGCGCGCCGGCGGGGCCGCTGTTCCCGGGCTACCAGTCCGCCGCGCTGCCCGGCCTGATCGCCTAGCCGAGGCGCATGCGGCGGAGGCGCGCGCCCGCGCGCCGGCCCTCGGCGGCGAGCCGTGTCGCGAAGCGTGCGGCGGCGGCGCCCCGCCGGAATCCCGGCCGGTGCACCAGGGTCACCGCGAGCGCGGGCACCGCCGCCCGCTCCCACTCGTAGCCTCGCCGCCCGCGCCCGCCGGCCGATCCGCCCTCGGCGAGCGCCAGGGCGGGGGCGAGCCCGACGCCCAGGCCGCCCGACACGTAGGCGAGCAGCAGCGACACGCTCGGCACGTCGATGGTCGACACCGGCTGGATCCGCTCGCCGGCCAGGAAGTCCTCGAGCAGCCGCCGACCCTGGCTGCCCGCGCCCAGGCGGAGCAGCGGCTCGCGGGTGAGCCGGTCGGCCAGCGGCGTCCGGCCGCGCCGCCGCGGCCCGACCCAGACGAACGCCTGCTCGAAGAGCGGCGCGGTCTCGATCCCGCGGGGGGCCTCCTGGCCGGTGACCACCGCGCAGTCCACCTCGCCCTGGCCCACCAGACGGACACTCTCGCGGGAGTGGGTGGTGGTGATCTCGAAGCGCAGGCGCGGCTGCTCCTCGAGCAGCTCGTGGAGCACCGGGACCAGCAGGGCCCGCCCCAGATAGTCGCTCACCGCGACCCGAAGGGTCGCGGGCGGGCGGCCCGAGATCTCCGCGAGCTGGGCGAAGAGCGCCTCGGTCTCGGTGCCGAGCTGGAGGATACCGGGCAACGCGGCCTCGCCGGCGGTGGTGAGCCGCACGCCGCGGCCGGCCCGCTCGAGGAGCTTCACGTCGAGGTGGCGCTCGAGCTTGCGGATCTGCTGGCTGATCGCCGAGGAGGTGCGGTGGTGCAGGCGCGCCGCCGCGCCCACCGATCCGCTGCGGGCCACCGCCAGCAGGCTCAGCAGCGCGGGGAGGAGGGCGGCGTCGATCATTAGCGGATCTTACGCGACCGGGAAGAAGATTTCACTATACTTAACGGTCAGGCCGCGGCACACTCGGCGGCCACGGAGGAGATGCCAATGCCGTCATCACTGCTCGAGAAGGTCTGGAACGCCCACACGGTGCGGACGCTGCCCTCGGGGCAGACGCAGCTCCTGATCGGCCTCCACCTGATCCACGAGGTCACCTCGCCGCAGGCCTTCCAGGCCCTGCGGGAGCTCGAGGTTCCGGTGCGGATGCCGGCCCGGACCTTCGCGACCCTCGACCACATCATCCCGACCACCGCCCAGCAGCGGCCGTTCGCGGACGAGATCGCGGAGGAGATGACGGTCCACCTCACGCGCAACGCGCAGCAGAGCGGGGTGCCGTTCTTCGGCCTCGACAGCGGCAAGCAGGGGATCGTGCACGTGATCGGCCCCGAGCTCGGCCTGACCCAGCCCGGCATGACCATCGCGTGCGGCGACAGCCACACCGCCACCCACGGCGCGGTCGGGGCCATCGCGTTCGGCATCGGCACGAGCCAGGTGCGCGACGTGCTGGCCACCCAGTGCCTCGCCATGGCCAAGCCCAAGCTGCGGCAGGTTCGGGTGGACGGCGCGCTCGCCCGGGGCGTCTACGCCAAGGACGTGATCCTCGCGATCATCCGGACCCTCGGGGTGAACGGGGGCGTGGGCTACGCCTACGAGTACGCGGGGCCGGTCATCGACCGCATGACCATGGAGGAGCGGCTCACCCTCTGCAACATGTCGATCGAGGGCGGCGCGCGCTTCGGTTACGTCAACCCGGACCAGGTCACGTTCGACTACCTGCGCGGGCGTCAGTACGCGCCGCCGGGGCCGGCGTTCGACCGCGCGGTCACGTGGTGGAAGGGCATGGCCTCGGACCCGGACGCGAAGTACGACGACGTCAAGCGGCTCGACGGCTCCGCGATCACCCCGATGGTGACGTGGGGCATCAACCCGGGCCAGTCGGTGGGGGTGGGCGAGCGCATCCCGAATCCGGAGTCGGCGCCCGAGCAGGAGCGGGCGACCTACCGTGAGGGCCTGGCCCACATGGGTTTCGAGGCCGGCCAGCCCATCGCGGGGGCCAGGATCGACGTGGTCTTCATCGGCTCGTGCACCAACTCGCGCATCTCCGATCTGCGGGTGGCCGCCGAGGTGGCCAGGGGCAACCGGGTGGCCAAGGGGGTGCGGGCCATCGTGGTGCCCGGCTCGCAGCAGGTGGCCAAGGCCGCCGAGGCCGAGGGGCTGCACGAGGTCTTCCGCGAGGCGGGCTTCGAGTGGCGCAACGCGGGCTGCTCGATGTGCCTCGGCATGAACGACGACAAGCTGCGGGGCCGCGAGATGAGCGCGTCCACCAGCAACCGCAACTTCATCGGGCGGCAGGGCAGCCCCACCGGGCGCACCCTGCTCATGAGCCCGGCCATGGCCGCGGCCGCCGCGCTCCACGGCGCGGTCACCGACGTGCGGGAGATGCTCCAACCGACGAGCGGGAGATAGGGCGATGACCGAGAGCGCGCGACGGCAGGTCGCGGGGCGGGGGATCCCCGTGCCCGGCAACGACATCGACACCGACCGGATCATCCCGGCGCGGTTCCTCAAGACGGTCACCAACGAGGGCCTGGGGCTCCACGCCTTCGAGGACGCGCGCAAGCACGATCCCGAGCACCCCTTCAACCAGAAGGCATATGAAGGCGCCTCGGTGCTGGTGGCCGGGATCAACTTCGGCTGCGGATCTTCCCGCGAGCACGCCCCCGAGTCGCTCAAGCAGTGGGGCATCAAGGCCATCGTGGGGGCCTCCTTCGGCGAGATCTTCTTCGGCAACTGCACCATGCTCGGCATCCCGTGCGTGAGCATCGACAACGAGGACGTGCTGTGGCTGCAGAAGACGGTCGGGCGCGACCCCCGGCAGTCGGTGACGGTGGACGTCGAGAAGCAGGAGGTGCGCGTCGGTGATCGGGTGATCAAGGGCCGCATTCCCGACGGGGCGCGCAACCAGCTCGTGTCCGGGGCGTGGAACGCCACCGGCGTGCTGCTCGAGGCGGGGGACGCCATCGAGGCCACCGCGAAGCGCCTGCCGTACGTGAGCGGATTCTAGCCCGCCCGCGGCCGCGGTGGCGACCGTCCGCACGCCGACCCTCGAGATCGGCTACGAGGAGCACGGCCCCGCGGCCGGTCCGCCCGTCGTGCTGCTGCACGGCTTCCCGGACGACGTCCGCGCCTGGGACGGGGTGACCGGCCCCCTGGCCGCCGGCGGCTGCCGGGTCCTCGTGCCGTACCTGCGCGGCTACGGGCCCACCCGCTTCCTGGATCCGGCCGCGCCCCGGATGGCCCAGCAGGCCGCCATCGGCCAGGACCTGCTCGACTTCATGGACGCGCTCGGGCTCGAGCGGGTGAGCTTCGCGGGCTACGACTGGGGCGGGCGTGCGGCGTGCATCGCGGCGATCCTGGCTCCGGGGCGGGTGCGGGCGTTGGTCACGATCGGCGGCTACAACGTGCAGAATACCCTGGCGGCGCCGCGGCCGGCCGCCGCCGAGGACGAGCGGGGCTACTGGTACCAGTGGTACTTCAACACCGAGCGCGGGCGCCTCGGCCTCGAGGCCAACCGGCGCGACATCTGCCGACTGCTCTGGCGGGACTGGTCGCCGGGCTGGCGCTTCGACGACGCCACCTTCGAGCGCACCGCGGGGTCCTTCGACAACCCCGACTTCGTCCCGGTGGTGATCCACTCCTACCGCCACCGCCACCGCAACGCGCCGGGCGATCCCCGCTTCGACGCGATCGAGCGGCGCCTGGCCGAGCGGCCTCGCATCGAGGTGCCGAGCGCGATCCTGCACGGCCGGGACGACGCGGTCGACCGCCCGCGCAAGTCGGAGCGGCACCCGGCCCTGTTCCCGGACGGCACCGAGCGTCGCGTGGTGCCGGACGCGGGCCACTTCCTGCCCCGCGAGCAGCCCGGGGCGGTGGTGGAGGCGCTGCGCTCCCTTCTGGCGCGCACGCGCTCCACGCCCCCGTGACGTGGCTCCTCCTCGCGCTGGTGGCGGCCCTCTGCCAGGTGCTGCGCAACACGGTGATGAAGCGCCTCGGGCACTCGCTCGACGAGTACATCAACGTCTGGGGGCGGTTCACCTTCCTGCTGCCGTTCGCGGCCGCCTTCGTGCTGTGGAAGGGCGTGCCGGTCATCAAGCCCGGCTTCTACGCGGCGTGCGCGGCCTTCGCGGTCTGCCAGACCATCTCCACGATGGCGCTCTCCAAGGCGCTCAAGCTCTCGGAGATCTCGATGGTGACCGCCTTGTGGAAGGTGAGCCTGCTGGTGCTGGTGGTGCTCGGCTACTTCGCCCTGAGGGAGCGGCCGACCCTGCTCGGCATCCTCGGCATCCTGATCAGCATGAGCGGGGTCTACCTGCTCAACGTGAACCGGGCCCACATCGCGTGGTGGGCGCCGCTCGCGGTGCTGTTCACCGACCGGGGGCTGCGCTACACGCTGCTGGCCGCGCTCTTCTTCGCCCCGTCGGTAGTCACGATCAAGTGGGCGATGCAGTGCTCCGACCAGTACATGGGCACGCTCGGCGGCTACCTGGCCTCGAGCCTGCTGGTGACCCCGATCGTGCTGGTGACCTCGCGGCGGCACTTCGTGGAGATCCCGCGCTACTGGAAGGCCTTCGTGAGCTTCGGCCTCTTCGCCTCGCTCACCACCGTGAGCCAGGGCACCGCCTACCTGATGACGCTCTCCTCCTACGTGGAGGCGGTCAAGCAGGTGGAGATCCTGTTCGCGATGGCGATCGGGACCGTGATGTTCCACGAGAAGCAGAAGGTGCGGGACATCGCCCCGGGGGCGCTGGTGATGCTGGCCGGGGTGGTGCTGCTGAGCCTGGCCGGCTAGAGCTCCGGGCGCTTGCCGTGGGTGGCCCGCACCACGGTCTTGATGCCTCCGCGCACCGTGAAGTCGCCCACCACCTCGATCCACCTTGGAGCCGCGGCAGCCACGAAGTCGTCCAGGATGCGGTTGGTCACGTCCTCGTGGAACGCGCCCTCGTTGCGATAGGACCAGATGTAGAGCTTGATCGCCTTGAGCTCGAGCAGGTGCCGGTCCGGCACGTAGCGCACCCGGATCGTCGCGAAGTCGGGCTGGCCGGTGCGCGGGCAGACGCAGGTGAACTCGGGGATCTCGAGGCTCACCTCGTAGTCGCGGTCCGGGTGCGGGTTCGGGACGACCTCGAGGGCCTTCGACGGCTGGCTGGGCATGACGCGACGCTACCGCGGGGTGTCCCCGGCGGTCAAGCGTCGCCCCTCACCCTGCCCTCTCCCCGGAGGGAGAGGGAGAGCGGCGGACGGTGAGGCCGATGCCGGCCGCGACCATGAGCGACGAGAGGAGGAGCAGGGGGCTCAGGCGGTCGGCGGTCACCACGGCCGCGATGAGGACGCCGAAGAGCGGGGTGGTGAGCGAGCAGGTGGCGAGCGCGCTGGCCAGGTAGACCTGGAAGAGGTACGAGTTGACCACGAAGTTGAAGCCGGCGATCACCGCGCCCTGGTAGAAGAGCGAGGTGGCGAGCCTCCACGTGTAGCGGGTGGGGGCTGCGCTCTCGAAGACGAGGCTCGCGATCAGGAAGCAGGCGCTGCCGATCGCGGACTGGAACACGAGCAGCTTGATCGGGTCCAGACGCTGCACCGCGCGCGCCATGTAGACGACCCGCTCCCCGAGAAGCACCGCGCTCCCCATCACCACCAGGTCACCGAGCAGGGTCGCGCTCTGGAAGGAGAAGTCGCGCGCGAACAGCAGCACGATCCCCGCGTAGGCGACCAGCACCCCGCCCACCTTGGCCGGGGTGAGGCGGTCGCCCGGGATCATGAAGTGGGCCAGCACCACGGTGTGCACCGCGTAGGAGTTGAGCAGCACCGCGCCGTGGGCCGCGGTGGTGAGACCGATCCCCACGTTCATGGTGCCGATCTGGATGGAGAAGATCACTCCGAGCGAGATCAGCACCCGCCACTCGCCCGGCCGCACGTCGAACACTCCGGGGTGACGTCTCCACCAGGCGTAGGCCAGGATGGCGAGGCCGCCGAGCACGAAGCGGAAGAAGGCCAGGCGCAGCGGCGGCGCGTCGACGAGGCCGATCTTGACCGCCACCGGATTACCGCCCCAGAGGGCGGCGAGGACGAGCGCGGTCGAGGCGCCGCGCCAGTCGAGCGGCCGGAGCGGCCGCACTAGGACGCGCGCCCGCGGCGCCGGGGGACGACCATGTCGGCGGCTATGGTAGCATGGCGTTCCATGAAGATCGGGCTGATCGGCCTTCCCAAGAGCGGCAAGACCTCGCTCTTCAACCTGCTGACCGGCGCGAGCGTCGCCACGTCGTCCTTCGGCACCGCGCGCGGCGAGATGCACGCGGGGGTGGCGCGCGTGCCGGACGCGCGCGTCGATCGCCTGGTCGCGCTCTTCAAGCCGAAGAAGACCACCCTCGCCACCTTCGAGGTGGTGGATCTGGCCGGCATCGCCAAAGGCGAGCGGCAGGGGCTCGAGGCCAAGGAATTCCGCAACGCCGACGCCCTCCTCCACGTGGTGCGCGCGTTCCCGGACGCGGGCGGCGCGGCGCCGGACCCGGCGGGGGACATCGACGACCTGGAGACCGAGCTGATCCTGGCCGACCTCGAGGTGGTGGAGCGCCGGCTCGAGCGGCTCGAGGCGCAGATCAAGAAGAAGCGCACCGACGCCGACGTGCACGAGCAGGCGGTGCTGCTCAAGATCAAGCCCGAGCTCGAGGCGGGGCACCCGATCCGGGCGATGGGCCTCTCCGACGACGAGACCCGCGCGATCCGCGGGTTCACCTTCCTGTCGCAGAAGCCGATCCTGCACTGCCTGAACCTGGCCGAGAAGGAGATCGGGCGCGGCGCGAGCGTGGTGGAGAGCTTCGGTCTCGCCGCGGTGGTCGCGCGGCCGGGCACGCGGGTCGGCTGGGTCTCGGCGGTCATCGAGTCGGAGGTCGCCCAGCTCGAGGGGTCGGAGCAGGCCGCATTCCTCGCCGATCTCGGCCTGACCGAGCCGGCGATCCGGCGCGTGCTGGAAGACTGCTACACGCTGCTCGGCCTCATCTCGTTCTTCACGGTGGGCGAGGACGAGGTGCGGGCCTGGTCGATCCCCCGCAACACCCGCGCGCAGGACGCGGCGGGCGCCATCCACTCCGACATCGCGCGCGGCTTCATCCGCGCGGAGGTGGTGGGCTACGACGAGCTCCTGGCCGTCGAGGGCTCGATGGCCGCCGCGCGGGACCGCGGGCGCCTACGCCTGGAGGGCAAGGACTACCAGGTGCAGGACGGCGAGATCTGCCACTTCCGCTTCAACGTCGCGAAATAGCCCTCATCGCCGCGCGTCGGTAGCCGCCCCGCGCGGGCAGCCCAGCGGCCAGGTCAGCGCGAGCCGGTCGGCGGGATAGGCGCGTCCAACCTCGAAGCAGCCGGCGATCAGGGGGATCGGATCCTGGGTGCCGCGGAGGTCCCCGTCGCGGTGCGAGGCGCACGCCACCGTGCACAGCTCGAGGTGCAGGTGGGGGACGTTGGCCGAGTTTCCCGAGGTGCCGGAGAGCCCGATGGGCTGCCCGCGGGAGACGGCCTGCCCGGGCGCCACGAGGGCGCGGGTCAGGTGACAGTAGGCGGTCCAGCGCCCGAACGCGGGATGGGCCAGCACCACCCCGTTCCCGCAGCCCAGCTCGTAGTCGATGAGCAGGGACACCGTCCCGTCGGCGGCGGCGAGCACCGGCGTGCCCACCGGGGCCGCGAGGTCGACGCCCGCGTGGAGTCGCAGGCGGGGCCGCGCGTTGGCCCCGGCCAGGGAGCGATACGGTGAGAGGATCATCACGTCCGGGCCGTCCTGGGCCCGTGCCGCGGCGGGGACGAGCAGGAGCAGCGCGCCGAGCATCGCCCGCGCGAGGGCCATTGCGCTACTGGGGCCGGATGAAGCCGAGCTTCGGGCCCCCGCCGAGCGCCCGGATCACGCTCACCAGGGTCGCATCGGAGACGCCGCTCGGCAGGACGCAGCCGCCGCCCACGATCAGCCCGCGTCCGCCGGTCTGCTCGATCGCGTCTCGCGCCTGCGCCTGCGCCTCCTCGGCGCTCCCGTCGCGAAGCGTGGCCCACTGATCGAGGCCGCCGATCACCGCGCCGGGGACCCGGGCCGCGGCCTCGCGTAGCGACGGCCCCGCGCGCCGGTCGTCCCAGTTCCAGGCGTGGGCGGGTAGGGTGGCGAGCCGGTCGAACATCAGGTGGTCGCCGTGGGCGTGCACGATGGTGAGCCTGGAGCGGACCTGCACCGCCTCGAGGATGCGCCGGTCGTACGGCTCGCCGAAGCGGCGGTACTCCTCCTCGGTGTGGAAGTCGGTGCTGGCCGCCTGGATCGAGTAGAAAAAGCCCTCGGTGCCCTCGCGGAAGCAGGCCTCGGCGAAGGCGAGGACGGTCTCGGTGATCGCCTCGAGCGCGTCGGTCACCGCCTGCGGGTTCTCCTTGAGATCGTAGTTGAGGCGGTCCCCGGAGAGCTTGCGGGCGAGGGACAGGGGGCT
>Ga0070694_100000222_pt1 | contig 29819 bp, 23 predicted proteins | sample KBSK1251metaG_FD_65470 | JGI IMG/M metagenome (GOLD analysis project Ga0070694, IMG submission 65470) | Corn, switchgrass and miscanthus rhizosphere microbial communities from Kellogg Biological Station, Michigan, USA - KBS K1-25-1 metaG | ecosystem: Host-associated > Plants > Roots >...
TCGGATTACGCGCGCTTTCGTCCCGCAAGACGACTTCACCAGTCACCGCCAGCACGTATTCACCGCGCACGTCCTTGGCTTTCGCGTGCGCCTCGCGTGCGTTCTCCTGATTCACCACCACCTGGGTGATGCCATCACGATCGCGCAGATCGACGAAAGTTAGTGGACCAAAGTCGCGCCGGCGCCCGCACCAGCCCATCAGGGTCACTCGCTCCCCGGCATTTTCTTTTCGCAAAGCACCGCAGGAATGCGTGCGCTCAAGATTGTTAAGGTTTTCGATCATAAATGCGGTACGCACGCCTCCGGCGTGCTGCTTACGTCTCTCTTTCGGTACGCACGCTTCGGCGTGCCAGCTCTCTTCTTTTTGTTCTTGGGTTTAGCACGCCGGAGGCGTGCGCACCTTAGAACAGCACCGTTCCGCCATCCACATTTATCGCCTGCCCGTTGATGCCGCGTCCTTCCTCTGAGGCCAGCAGCACTGCCAGCGCGGCAACTTCTTCGGCGGTGACCATGCGATTTTGCGGACTCATACGCTTGAGCGCGGCCAGTGCTTCTGCTGCCGACTTCCCCGTTTTCGCGACGATGTTTTCGATTCCGCGCGAAGTCATCTCAGTATCGACATAGCCGGGACAAATTGCGTTCACCGTTATTCCCTGCGCCGCCACTTCCAACGCCAGCGATCTGGTCAATCCCAAAACGCCGTGCTTCGAGGCCGCATAAGCTGAAACGTAAGGCGCGCCGGTCTTGCCAGCGATGGAAGCGATGTTAATGATGCGCCCCCATCCTCGTTCGATCATCTCAGGAAGTCCGGCATAAGTGCAGCGCCAGGTCCCACCCAGGTTTGTGTTGAGATGACGTTCCCACATCGGCTCGTCACTCTTGATGAACAGCTGAGACTCGGCAATGCCGGCGTTATTCACGACGATGTCGGGCCCGCGACCAAAGTGTGCGCGAAACTCTGCGAAAGCGTCGTTCACCCAACCAGTATTTTGCACGTCACATTTAAGTGCCAGCCCCTTGACGCCCAGATCAGTCACTTCCCTGGCGACCGCTTCAACCTGGTCGACGGTGCGCGCCGCCACCCCAACCGACGCGCCTTCGCGCGCAAACTCGAGAGCGATGGCGCGACCGATGCCACGTCCGCCGCCGGTAATGAATGCGAGCCGGTTTTTGAGTTTCATAATCAAATTTGGAGTGCGTTGGCAAGCGTAGCGCGACACCGCTTCGGATCATCGCTCACCTTGCAGACAATCCAAAGCGCCGTCGCCGCTTCGCTCTGCCGGCGCACTCCAAAATCACCGTCCAGTAAATTGCGGTGGCCGCTTTTCGAGAAACGCACGCACCCCTTCGCGACCATCCGCAGATTCGAAGCACCGCAGTTGCGCATCAACTTCGTATTGCAGCATTTGCTCGAGGGTGTCGTGCTGGCTCGCGTAAACTGCCTGCTTGGCAGCGCCAATCGAAACAGCCGGGCCGTCACGCAGCCGCTCTGCCAGCTTGCGGGTCTCACTCGCTAACTCTTCCGGAGCCACCACGTAATTGACCAGGCCCAGTTCCCGGGCTCTCTGCGCATTGATGGCATCGCCGAGAAAAAACAGTTCGCAGGCAATATTTGACGGCACCATGCGCGGCAGAAAATAAGTGCCGCCCCAATCCGGATGAAATCCCAGTTTGACGAACGATTGGCTGAAGCTGGCGGTGGACGATGCTATCCGCATATCGGCTGCCAGGGCGAGATTAAATCCGGCGCCCGCACAGGCGCCTTCAATCGACGCGATCACCGGTTTGGTCATGTGCCGAATCGTTAGGATCACGCGGCGGGCGGCGCCTAGTAGCCGGGTGAACTCTTCGGCTTCGCCTCGTTCGACCAGCTCAGCCATGAAGTTCACGTCGCCCCCGGCGCAGAAAGCTCGCCCTTCGCCGCCGAGCACTACCACACGTACATGCGGATCGCTTCCGGCTTCTTCCAGGGCTTCCGCCAAATCACGCCGCATGTGCCCGACGAGAGCATTGAGACGCTCGGGCCGGTTCAGCGTGACTGTGACGATGCCATCGTCTTCGGCGACTTTGATAAGTTCGTCTGACATTACATCCATTACCTGGCCACTGAAGTCAGTACCGGGAGCGGTAGCGACCGGGTATAGCTACCGAGCATGACAACGAGCGTTACCCGTTCGCTACCGCTCCCGGTACTGACCTCATGGCTAGACGGAACAACTCGAAATCGAACCAGAAACTCGAAACTAAGTTTTTATTTCCCGGTGAATTCCGCCTTACGTTTGTTAACGTACGCGTCCAATCCTTCTTTCGCGTCTTCCGATTGAAACAGTTGCTGCTGCAATTCGCGCTCAAGCGCCAATCCCGATTCAAAAGGAATCTCGCTACCGGTCTGCACCGCACGCTTGATCCTGCCGACGGCCCGCGCGGCTTTACCGGGTGTGGTGAATTTGCGCGCATAGTCCGCAACCTGCGCCAGGAAGGCTTCGCCGCTTTCGGCGTCAAAAATCTGGTTCACCAGGCCGAGACGCTCACCTTTCTCAAAATCAAACAATTCGCCCACTGCCATCAACTCTATCGCCTTTGATTTACCGACAATCCGCGCCAGCCTTTGTGTTCCCCCGGTCCCCGGCAGCACGCCGAGACTAACTTCAGGCAAACCCATCTTGCCGGCGTTGCGCCTCGCAATTCGCAAGTCAGCCGCCATTGCAACCTCTAATCCGCCACCGACACAATGCCCGTTGATCGCGGCAATCACCAGCTTTGGCGTCTGCTCAAAACGCGAAAGCGTTTCGTTGGCATGCAGGCAAAAATAGTATTTGAATTCGGGCGCAACGTTGGCCAGCATACTGATGTTCGCGCCGGCGCAAAAGAATTTTTCACCGCTGCCGGTGATGACAATCACCTGAACGCTTTCATCCATCCGCGCTTCGAGAATGCGCGCATCGAGTTGCTGCATCATCTCGTAGGAATAGGTATTTGCCGGCGGATCGCTGAGCGTGATCGTGGCGACGCCACCGTCGACGTTATATTCGACAAGGTTCCGTTCCGTCATGAGTAATAAATTGAAGCCGCGGCTTCAGGTGTTAGAGTACCAACTTCAGTTGGGCTTTTCACTGGCGCAGAAAATGCCCGACTAAAGCCGGTACTCTAACGCCCGCTTGCTTGCGATGTGCGCCAGACGCTTACATTCCCACCCGTTCGCGATTTCGCCAAAGCGAACGGTTCGACATCGGCAGAAAGGAAGCCGTTCACAAACAGCCGGGTCATATTATCGACGAGTTGATTAACTGACAACTTGCCTGAGCTATCGTACCAGTTGTAAATCCAATTCATCATCCCGAACAGGGAGTAAGTCGCTACGGTTAGATCGATTCGTGACTGGCTATTCGTGGAGGCGGCCGTTGCCCTCCCTGACGGTCGGGCTTCTGAAACACTCTGAATCTCGCGCAGAATCTTACGCGCCTGCTTCGCATACTTTTCTTTCTTGCCCGACACATGCTTGTGCATATCCCCCGCCAGCGACTCGGCTTCGTGCGACAGCACTTTCATCTCCGCCATATTGGCGGCAAAAAATGAAAGATGGTTGTCGATAAAGATGCGCAGCTTTTCGAACGGATCGTCAACACCCTTGATGCGCTGCTCGAAGCGTGACAACACACGGCCAAAACAATGGTCCTGGATCAGAAACAGCAACTCTTCTTTCGATTTGCAGTAGTGATAAAGACCGGCCAGACTCACGCCCGTCGCCCGCGAGATGTCGCGCATGGAAGTCGAGTGATAACTCTTCTCAGCAAAAATACGCGCAGAGGTGCGGAGGATCAGCTCGAGCTTTTGGTCGTAGCGACTGAGATCGTTGGTCATTTAGAACTGCTCATGCCCAGGGAAGAATTTAGCCGCAGATGGACGCGGATTTACGCAGATAATAACTTGAAGAATTCTGATCCGCGCTTATCTGCGTTCATCCGCGGCTAATTGCTTAAAGTCTTACGTACTCAAATTCGAACGGCTTGCCCTTGATTCCTGTCGCCGGTGGCGCAATCCAGTTCGCTATCTTCCCGGGTTCGGTTACCGGCGTCATCAAGCTCCCGACGTATTCCCGATCTTCGATGGTCGGCAGCCAGTCGGATTTCTTCTGCTCGAACTCTTCTCTCGTTATCAGTTGGCCCTCGAGATCGAAATAGTGACCCGCGTATTCGCCGACGTGCCGATGAAAACGCACGTTCGGGAGATACAGCCGCTGCGCCAGTCCCTCATCAGCCAGGGCCTTGTTCCAGCGCGCCAGCCCCTTTTCGCAATCCTTCACATATTCACCACGCAAAATTTCGTTGAGAGCATTCCGCAGAGGCACCTCGCGCGGCACCAGCTTTCCATCTTCGACGACCAGCATCGTGAATGATCCTTCAGCCGCGACGTGATCGGTGTATTGCTCCTGCTCTTTGAATCGTCCTTTTAGTCCCGCGGCGAAAAAGTCTGCGGAGTTCGAGCTGATCTCGCCGCCAAACAGATCGAGTGAATAGCTGAACCAGAAGTTGATGTACTTCTGCACAATGTCGAGCGGAATGCCGCCCAGCGAGCGCACATCTTCCGAAGGGTTCTGTTTCATCAGTTGCGCCGTGCGTTTAACGACCCGGCTCAAACCGGTGTCGCCCACAAACATGTGATGAGCTTCTTCGGTCAACATGAATTTGCAGGTGCGCGCCAGCGGTTCGAATCCGGACTCAGCCAAAGCCGAGAGCTGATACTTGCCGTCGCGATCGGTGAACATGGTGAACGCGTAAAAGTTGAGCCAGTCATCGCACGGTTGATTGAAGGCTTCGAGGATGCGCGGCTTGTCAGGATTTCCGCTGCGTCGTTCAAGTAGAGCGTCGGCTTCGTCGCGACCATCGCGGCCAAAATATCCGTGCAGCAGATAGACCATCGCCCAGAGATGCCGGCCCTCTTCGACGTTCACCTGAAAAAGATTCCGCAGGTCGTAGAGCGACGGGCAGGTGTGGCCCAAACGACGTTGCTGTTCGACTGACGCAGGCTCCGTGTCACCCTGGGTCACGATGATTCGCCGCAGAGAATTACGAAACTCGCCGGGCACTTCCTGGTAAGCCGGAGCGCCGTAGTTATCGCCGAAACCGACCTTCGCGTTTGCCTGCGACGGTTCGAGAAAAATACCCCAGCGATAATCCGGCATCTTCACGTAATCAAAATGCGCCCAGCCCTCAGATCCGACGTCCACGGCGGTGCGCAACCAGACATCTTTCTGCTGAAAACCTTCCGGCCCCATGTCGTGCCACCACGAAAGAAAATTCGGCAGCCACTTTTCCAGCGCTCGTTGCAGGCGCTTGTCTTCAGAAAGATTTACGTTGTTGGGAATGCGATCGTATAAGTTCATGATTTGTGGCACAGACTTCAGTCTGTGGGTCCTCCGCTTCGTTCAAACACAGACTAAAGTCTGTGCCACTAGGTCCTTTTGTAATCAAACTGCGCCTTCGTCGGCTTGCCGTAATTAGTCAGGGCTCCGTTGGGCCCGACCGCATTCGGTCTTTGAAAGATCCAGTTCTGCCACGCTGTCAGCCGTCCATAAATCTTCGTATCCATTGTTTCCGGCCCGGCAAAACGCAGCGATGCTTCCATTCCCGTCAGCGCGTCGGGTGAAAGTGAAGTGCGCTCTTCAATCGCCAGTCGAATCTCATCGTCCCAATCGAGATCGTCCGGCGCGAAGGTGACCAGGCCCGCCGTTTCCGCCGATTCGGTGTCGAATCGATTACTGGCGCCAAGTATTTCGTCGACTCTTTCCGGCTCAGCCAGAAATCTCGACTGCAACCGCGTCAAGCCGTTGTTCATTGGCAGCGCGCCCGCGTTCAGGTGGCTGGTGGCCAGTTCAATCTTTTCATCCGGATCGTTGAGCATGTAGCTGCGATCCGAGGCCAGCAAAAGCTCCAGCAGATTGCCGGCAAAACAACTGCCCGGCTCAACAATCGCGAAAAAGCTCTTGGCGGTCAGATCCAGACGGCGCAGTGTCCGGGCCATCTGCAAAATGATTTCCCGAATCAACCAGTGATCTCGGTTGGCGACGAGAGTTCGATCGACGGCCAGCACGTGATCGGTGTTTCCTTTGGTGCGAACACAGACCAGCCCGACTTCCGGTTCGTTCACTCGCAAATGCAGCAGCGCGTCATCCAGTTCACGGTAGACACGCAGCGGCCAATAATTGTCGCCCAACGCCTGGATTTCTTCGACGCTTTCCGGCGCCATGCCCTCAGGGCCCAGGATCGTCAAATCCGCACAGCGCTTATCACGGTGAAGTTTCAGCTTGACGTACTGGTAATCCCGACGATCAGCGGCGCTCTCGACCATCAACGGGTTAAGGATGATCCCGGAGGGTTCCTCTCCACCATTGGTCGAACCCACAATTTGCCCCACGCGATGGTCTACAGATTCCTGAAACTTCGTCGTCGGGAACGTGTCGTCAATCAGCCCCCACTCTTTCGCGCGCTTTCCCTTCAAGCCTTCAGCCAGGGTCGAAAACACATCGGCCCGATCGCGCCGCACTTTTCTTTTATCAACCAGTCGCGTCAGACCGCCGGTGCCCGGCAGCACTCCGAGCAGCGGGACCTCAGGCAGCGACACGGCCGAGTTGCCGTCATCAACCAGGTAGATTTCATCGCAGGCGATCGCCAGTTCGTAACCACCACCTGACGCCGTGCCGTTCAGCGCCGCAAGATAACGCCGCCCGGAATGATGCGAATCATCTTCGATTGCACAACGAGTCTCGTTCGTGAATTTGCAGAAGTTAACCTTGAAGGCGTGTGACGAGGTGCCCAGCATGTAGATGTTTGCGCCCGCGCAAAAAATGCGCGGTTTCAAACTGGTGACGACGACCGCGCGAACCACCGGGTGCTCAAAGCGCAGCCGCTGAATGGCGTCAGCCAGCTCGATGTCGACGCCCAGGTCGTAGGAATTTAGCTTTAGTTTGTAGCCGTCATTTAGTGTCTGGTCTTCCTGTACGTCCATGGTCAGACGAGCCACGCGGCCGTCGATGGAAAGCTTCCAGTGTTTGTACTGTTCGGGTGAAGTTTGAAAATCAATCATTATTATCTCGCGCGTCTCCCCCTGCGGGAGGCTTCTTCCTCATTGTGCCGTTCGAACGTTCGTTCGGAAATGGAGATAGTAAAGGAGGCACACCGAAGAGATCAAGTGGGGGTTCGGAGAAACTTATGCTCCGTGCAAGGTCCCGGGCCAAACTCTCATTCACACCTCGCTTCAGCGAGGTGACACAGCCGAGACGAAACTCACCGAGCCGTTTTAACGGCTTCTAATCAGAAAAACCGTTGAAACGGTTGAATAAGAAAGTGGCCAGCTGTCAACACCTCGCTGAAGCGAGGTGTGAATGAGATGGATTGTCTTGATTGGCACGCGCAGATGGTACGGGCAGTACGTAATGGTCACCGTTATTTTGGCGGAGGCGTGTAGGAATCGAACCTACCTGAGCCTGCTCTCGCAGTCTCACTAACGGTTTTGAAGACCGCGCCATTCACCAGAACAGATGCGCCTCCGTATTTTTAGCAAGTACTGGCTACCAGAGCGTAGAGAGTACTTTGTCACGCTGATTAAGCGCAAACGAATTTCCGCCGCGATCTGATGCTACCATTTGTCGACTTTCACCTGGTCAGTAGTTCGTAATGAAAGACTGGATCGCTCTCAACATGACTCCCGGCGTTGGGCCGCGCGTCACGGCTCGCCTGCTGGAACATTTTGGTTCAGCGGAAGCAATTTTTGACGCTCCGCGGCGCGAGCTGGCGTTGCTGAGACTGACACCTGAGTCGATCGAGAGTATTGCCGCCCGTGAATTGTACGACCGGGCCGAGTCTGAAATCGGCAAGGTGCGGCAACTCGGCGCCGAGATTCTGGTGCTCGATGATGGCGTCTATCCGACTTTGCTGCGCGAGACTTACGATCCTCCGGTCGTCCTCTATGTAAAGGGCGCCTGGGCGGAATGTTTTGATCGAGCTTGCGTTGCGATTGTCGGATCGCGTCGTTGCTCCACGTATGGCCAGAACGCGGCCCTGATGTTGTCGCGCGAGCTGGCCCAGCGCGGCGTGACAATTGTTTCCGGATTAGCTCGCGGGATCGATGCGGCGGCCCACCGTGGGGCCCTGGAAGCCGGCGGCCGAACGGTAGCCGTAATGGGAACTGGCCTGGATCAGGTTTATCCACGCGATCACCGGAAGCTGGCGGATGAAATTCTGAAACATAATGGGGCACTCATTACACAGTTCCCGCTCGGCACGCCGCCCGTCTCGGAAAACTTTCCCTACCGCAATCGCGTGATCAGTGGACTGAGCCTGGGGACGCTGGTCGTGGAAGCTGCAGAGAATTCCGGCTCACTGATTACGGCGCGTCTGGCGATGGAGCAGAACCGCGAAGTGTTTGCCGTGCCGGGCAACATTACCTCGCGCAATTCATTTGGGACCAACTATCTAATCAAAGGCGCCGGAGCCAAGCTGGTCCAGCAATGGCAGGATGTCGCCACTGAACTGCCGGCTGAGATTGCCGCGGAACTGCTGCCGCCGCCGAGTCGCAAAAAGAAAAAGGGCGAGCTGGTTGATCAACTTCAGCTCACCCCGTCAGATCTGAACGAACACGAACGCGCGATATTCAAGTTATTAACAACCGACACCCCTCAGCAGATCGATGCGCTGGCGGAATCGACAAAGCTTTCCATTACTCAACTCACCGCCGCATTGCTCAGCCTGGAAATGCGCGAGTTGATTCGAGCACTGCCGGGTAAGTGCTTTGTGCGAAAGTTATAAACTTACGCTTACGATTTTTGCAGTTCGGCCAAAGCTGCCAACACTTCAGCACTGTGCCCGCCAGGCTTAACCTTCAGGAAGACCTTCGCGATCTTACCCTGCGGATCGATGATGAAGGTATTCCGAGCTGATAATTTCATCCCGTTGTATTCCATCAATGAGCCGTAGTTGTCTGATACTTTCGTGTCGACATCGGCCAGAAGCTTGAAGGCCAGTCCTTCTTTCGCGCAGAAGCTTTTATGAGATTCGGCGGTATCCACGCTAACGCCAAGAATCACACTGTTCGCGGCTTTGTACTTATCAAGGTCGGTCTGGAAATTATGGGCCTCCAAAGTGCAGCCACTGGTGAAGTCTTTCGGATAGAAGTAGAGCACCACCCACTTCCCACGAAACTCTTTTAGCGCCGCCTGATTACCTTCGTTGGTGGTCAGGGTAAACTCAGGAGCTGCGCTGCCGACTGCCGGCGGATCTGCGGGAACGAATGCCAGTGCAACGGAAGCGCACATCGTCAGGACTGCAAGAAACAGTACGATCTTTTTCATAGCTACTCACTTTCAGAAAAGAATAGTTCGGGCACAAACAATATATAACGGGACCAATTGCACGGCTAAGCGCGATCACGAGCTCTCCCAAAGAACCGCGGACCTTTGTACCGCAGAATGTCCAGTCTGCGCCTTTCCCAACCACGGTTCAGGACACCACTCTACGCGGCTGAACAGCCTGCGGTACATTTGATCGGCCCTCAAGGAATACAGAAATAGCCAACAAAAACGGCAATGTTGCCGCTTGCAACAATGAGCAGTTTGACGGCTAGGGCACTCTTAGTGTTATTTTCAAGGCCGCCCAAAACTCTTTCAGCATTTTCGTTGGAAGCAACCCACAGGCATCGAAGTGTCATCAGTGCGTGACCGGAGCAGCGGCCGAGATGCAAACAAAACATATCGTGAGTTTAGTATGACACAATGGAGATAACTCTGGTCGACAAGCCAATCTCGCGACAAGATCTCAAAGCTGCGGCGCGACCTTATTATGAAGAAGTGGTGAAGGCGGTCGTGGATGTCGAGAAAGGAATCATGGCAATTGGCGGCGAGTTGCATGCCGACGAAGAGAAGTTTTTGATCGAGGTGGAATCGAAGCAGGAGCACTTGTGGGGAATCAATTTATTCACGGACCTCGATCCGCCGGACATGGTTGAGTTCGACTCAATGATCAATATTCGACCGAGTCACAACAATCGCTCCCGAGGCGTTGAGGACGCCGGTATTCGTGAACGAATTCTCGAGATCGTCGGGCGTCTGATTCACTAAGGTTATGACGGAACCATTGCATCCAGATCTTACTGATGGGCGTTGGCATACTATGACGCTGGCCGAGCAACTCGGCAATGTTGGCAGTGAATATGAGCGCGCGCTCCGATGGAAACAAAAGGGTAACGCAAAATACTTTGATGGAGCATTCGCACGCATGCTGGAATTGCTCGACCTGACAATTGCTGATCCGCGATGGAGAAATCATCGTCTCAAGGAACTTTGCCGACTGCGAGAGTTTGTTTGCGATGAGCTTTGGAATGACGTGAGAGAGTATCCTGATCCGCGCGATCTGAAAAACTACTTTTACTTTTTCGCTTACACGGCGCGCAAAGATAGATAGATAGATAAATGACCAAGAATCTCGTAATAGTTGAATCGCCGGCCAAGGCGAAAACGATCAATAAATATCTCGGCAAGGACTTCATCGTGATGGCCTCGATCGGGCATATCAAGGATCTGCCCTCAAAGGGCCTGGGGGTCGATGTCCAAAACAACTTCGAACCGGAATACGAGATCATTCCCGATACGAAAAAGCGTAACAACAAGAAGATCGTTGCCGATCTGAAAAAGACTGCGAAGGGCGCCGACGCGATCTATCTCGCAGCTGACCCTGATCGCGAAGGCGAAGCCATCTGCCAGCATCTCGCCGAAGAGATTGTACCCAAGAAACCGGCCGTTCCGGCGTTTCGGGTGATGTTCAACGAGATTACCAAACGCGCCGTCCAGGCAGCCTTCGAGCATCCGAAACAGATCGACGCTAACCTGGTTGATGCGCAACAGGCACGGCGCGTGCTCGATCGTCTGGTGGGATACAAAGTCTCGCCGCTGCTCTGTCGCACAATTGGCGGCCGCTTGAGCGCAGGCCGGGTGCAATCGGTCGCGCTGCGCATGGTTGTGGAACGCGAGCGTGAGATTGAAGCCTTCGTCAAGACCGAGTACTGGACCATTGCGGCGAACGTCTCCGGCAATCAGCCGCCGCCGTTCGATGCGCGACTACTGAAGGTTTCCGACCAGACAGTCAAGACCAGTGGTTTCGATCAGGAGCTGAAAAAGTCTGAAATCCTGATCGGCACGGACGCCCTGGCTAACGAAATCGTCGCGGAGGCAAAGAACCAGACTTTTGTCGTCGATGACGTCACGACCAAAGAGCGCAAACGCAATCCCGTCCCGCCCTTTATCACTTCAAAGTTGCAGCAGGAAGCATCCCGCAAGCTCAGCTTCCCGGTGAAGCGGACGATGATGATTGCGCAGCACCTTTATGAAGGCGTCGAGATTGGCGAGGAAGGTCCGGTCGGTCTGATCACTTACATGCGTACCGACTCGACCCGCGTCGGTGAAGCGGCGCTCGATGAAGTGCGCGGGTTCATCCAGGGTCAGTACGGCGCAAATTATCTACCTGAAAAAGCAGTTCATTATCGTTCGAAGAAAGACGCGCAGGACGCGCACGAAGCGATTCGTCCTACCGACGTCACCCGCACACCGGATTCGCTCGCCAAGTATCTGAAACCGGAAGAGCTGAAACTCTATCGATTGATCTGGCAGCGCTTTGTCGCCTCACAAATGATGCCGGCACTGTTCGATCAAACAACGATTGACATCAAAGCGGGACGGTTTGTATTCCGGGCCACCGGATCGGTACAGAAGTTCGACGGTTTTCTGAAGATTTACCAGGAAGGCCGCGACGAGAAGCCCGAGGACGATGAAGACGAGCGCACTTTGCCGCTGGTAGTAAAGGGCGAAACTCTGGCGCTCAACAAAATCGATCCTGAGCAGCATTTCACTGAACCGCCGCCGCGTTTCACCGAAGCCACCCTCGTCAAAGTCCTGGAAGAAAAGGGAATCGGCCGGCCGTCAACCTACGCTGCGATCATGACTGTGATTCAGGATCGCGAGTACGTGGAAAAGAAGGAAGGCCGCTTTCATCCCACCGCGCTGGGCAAGACTGTGAACGACGTTTTGATTGAAGGCGGATTTGACGATCTCTTCAACGAAACGTACACCGCGCGGATGGAGCATGAGCTGGATGAAATCGAAGAAGGCAAACTGAAGTGGACCGATGCTCTGAGAGAATTCTATGACAAGTTCAAGGACGATCTCACAAAATTTACGAAGTACGCCAAGGACATCAAAGAGAAGGAAACGCCGACCGACGAAGTCTGTCTGAAGTGCGAGACACCCGGCATGGTGCAGAAGCTCGGGCGCTTCGGAAAGTATCTCAAGTGTAATAACTGCGGCGCGACCCGCGATGCGGAACCGGTAGCAGTCGATGGATCCGCTTCAGCCGAAGGTTCCGCAGAGGGTGAAGAGGAAATCGAAGCTTGCGAGTTGTGCGGCAAGCAAATGCAGCTCAAGCGCGGACGCTTCGGCCCGTTCTATGGTTGTTCCGGTTATCCTGAATGCCGCAACATCCGCAGGATTTCGAAGAGCGGCAAGGTGAACGCGCCTCCAGTGCCGATTGACGAGAACTGCCCGTTGGACAATGCGCAACTGGTGAAGCGACAGGGTCGCTTCGGCGAATTCATCTCGTGCTCGAATTATCCGAAGTGCAAATACATCAAACAGGAAACCACCGGCGCTAAATGTCCGCGTCCCGGCTGTGGCGGCGACATCGTCGTGAAGAAATCGCGCCGCGGAAAACTTTTCTACGGCTGCGCCAATTATCCGAAGTGCGATACGGTTTACTGGGACAAGCCGGTCCAGGAAAAATGCCCGCAATGCGGCAAGCCGTTCCTGCTGGAGAAGACTCTCAAGAAAGGCACCACTCGCCGTTGCGCTGATGAAGAGTGCGGGTATAAGAGTGATTTGGTGCCGCCTCAAGCGAATGCGCCGGATTCACAAGAGAAGCGAGCTTGAAATAAACGCCCTCTAATTATTCAATGGCTCTTTCGAGCAGCGCTTCTCCCATCACAGCTTTGCAACCTTTTTGCAGAATTCGTTAAGTCGTTGCCTGAATTCTGACTCTAAGAATCCCGGTTGCGGCCGGGGTTTTCCGCTAGAATCCTCCACTCAAATTCTCTTCAGATCTTGTTAATCATGTAAATGCTGTCCATTTATCTTTGCTTCAATTTGGAATGAAAAAGCAGGTTTCAGTGTTAAGCGACAAGAACCGATCAACGAAACTCCCCATGAACAAACCCGAGGCCGAGTCGCTCCTACGGCAAATGCTCGGCTCTGACAAATCATTTCGTGAAGGACAATGGGAAGCGATTCATGCGGCTGCGGATCTGAAGCAGCGCGTGCTGGTGGTTCAGCGCACGGGCTGGGGCAAGAGCATCGTTTACTTTATCGCGACTAAAATCCTCCGCGACGGAGGCTCAGGCCCGGCTTTGCTCATCAGCCCTCTGCTCGCGCTGATGCGAAATCAAATCGAAGCCGCGCGCAACATTGGCTTGCGGCCGTTCACAATCAACAGTGAGAACCGTGACGACTGGAACCAGGCATACGTCGCGATTACAAAAAACGAGTGTGACATCCTGCTTGTCTCGCCTGAACGACTGGCAAATCCTGACTTTCGCAGCACGGTCTTATCGCGAATCCAAAACAGCATCGGTCTGTTCATCGTCGACGAGGCGCACTGCATCTCTGACTGGGGACATGACTTCCGCCCGGACTATCGCCGCATAGTACGCATCCTGCAACTGCTGCCGGCAAAGGTGCCGGTGGTCTGCACGACGGCAACAGCTAATAACCGCGTTGTCGACGATGTGGTTGTGCAGATTCCGAACCTGCAAGTGCAGCGGGGTCCCTTGACGCGCGCCTCCCTGAAGCTTTTTAACATCAGACTAGCCGACCAGAGTGAGCGCCTCGCGTGGCTCGCTGAATTCGTTCCGAAGCTTCCGGGCAGCGGCATTATTTACTGCCTGACAATTCCAGATACGCGACGAGTTGCCGAGTGGCTCCGGCAGAAGGGGATAGAGGCCCGCGCATATCATTCGAACCTCGAGAACGAAGAGCGTTTGGAAGCAGAGCGAATGTTAATTGCGAATGAATGTAAGGTTCTGGTTGCCACAGTCGCGCTCGGGATGGGTTTTGACAAGCCCGATCTCGGTTTCGTGATCCATTTTCAACGGCCGGGCTCAGTCATCGCTTATTACCAACAAGTCGGCCGTGCCGGGCGCGCCGTTGACGAGGCCTACGGCATTTTGCTGAGCGGCCGTGAGGATGATGAGATTCAAGAATATTTCATTCGGTCCGCGTTTCCGCCTGGGGAAACGATGACGCGTGTTTTGCAGGCGGTCGAACAAACCTCTGGAGTGACCGTCCATGAACTGCTGTCGCAAATGAATTATCGCCGGGGGACGATCGATAAGGCTTTGAAATTGTTGGAGGTGGATGGCGCTGTTATTCGTGATGGCCGTACTTATGTGCGCACGACCAATGCCTGGCATCCGGACTTGATGAGATCTGCTCAAGTGACACAGAACCGCCGTAATGAAGTAGACGAGATCAGGCGCTACGTCGATCACCGCGACTGCCTAATGGAGTTTCTGGCCCGAGCCCTTGATGACCCAACGCCAAAGCCGTGCGGAAAATGCATGAATTGCGCCGGGCAAACCACCCGTCAGGAGATTCCGCGGCAAACGATTCTCGAGGCCGTCGAATTCCTGCGGGGCGACGAGATTGTCATCGAGACCCGGAAGCAATGGCCCGCGGCGGCACTCGCAGAGATTCAGCAGATCATGCCAAACGCCATTAGCCTGACGCAGCAAGGGAAACCGAGCACAAGGATTCCGGACGAGTTACGGCCTCAGCAGGGTCGTGCGTTGTCGATCTACGGGGATGCGGGTTGGGGCCGAGCCGTCGCTGACGGCAAGTACGGGGCGAAACACTTCAGCGATGAGTTAGCGCAGGCAACCGCTCGATTGATTCGCGAGCGGTGGCGTCCGGCGCCGTTTCCGGAATGGATTACCTGCGTTCCGTCTAATCGGCAACCAACACTGGTCTCGGGCTTTGCCAGGCGGCTGGCTGCTACTCTGAACATTCCTTTCCTACCTCTAATCTCAAAAACTCGGGAAACGGAACCGCAAAAATCCATGGAGAACAGTACGCAGCAAGTACGCAATCTCCTGGGAGCGTTTTCTGTTGGACGTGATATTCTCAAAACACCGGTGCTCCTGGTTGATGATGTGATTGACTCAGGCTGGACGATAACCATGATTGCAGCTCTGCTCCGAATTGAGGGAAGCGGCCCCGTCTTTCCGTTTGTCCTGGCCAGGGCAACCGCAGGTGATTCGTGATCGATGTGCGTGAACAATTGACCGATGATGCAGCGGCCGTCGTGATGTTGTGTTCGAGGCTGGGGTTAGCCGATGGCGGTGAATCGCGCACGTCGCCGCTGACTCTCAAAGATTGGAACGCCCTCGCGCGGAGAATACATGACTCGGAATTGAAACGGCCCGGCGCCCTTTTAGGAGTTGCCGCCGCCGATATCTCGAAACGCCTCGAAATCCCGGATGTTGAAGCCGAAAAACTCGTCACCTTATTGGATCGCGGCGGAGCCATTGCCCTGGCGCTGGAACAATTGTCCTCGTCAGGTATCTGGTGCGTAACGCGCGTTGACGATTCGTATCCCTCGCGAGTCAAGAACCTATTAAAACATCAATCCCCGCCAGTTCTGTTTGGCGCCGGTGACTCCTCAATTCTGGATAAGCACGCGTTAGGAGTCGTCGGGTCGCGAAATGTCGACGAGGTTGGAGCTGCCTTCGCCCGACGCCTGGGAGAACTATGTACCCGCTCTTCAGCGGCAGTCGTTTCCGGAGGCGCTCGAGGAACTGATCGGCTCGCCATGCAGGGAGCACTTGACGCAGACGGGTGGGCCGTGGGAATGCTTGCGGACGGTCTTAACAAAACCATACGACAGGCGGACGTGAGAGATTTTATCAGCCGCGGGCGGCTCGTTTTATTGACACCTTATCAGCCTGACAGCGGGTTCTCTATTGGAGCGGCCATGGGACGTAACAAGCTGATCTACGGAGCGTCTGATTTTGCCGTAGTAGTATCGAGTGAACTGCAAAAAGGCGGCACGTGGGCCGGGGCGACTGAAGCGCTAACGGCAGGCTGGTGCCCACTGTTTGTGCGTTCAGGCAAAGATGTCGGAGCCGGGAATCAGGAACTTATTAAGAAAGGTGCGGGGGCAATTTCTGATACAGATCTCAATGAAGCAGACGACCTTATCGACTGGATGTCCCGGAACTCACCGAGCGCTGAAAGACCGCCCGAGCAAGTTCAACTTTCCTTCGCGTAGGAGAGTCGCAGCAAGTTTGGAGTTCCGCCTTTAGGCGGCTCTTCAAATATCCCACCCCTTGCCATAATCCAGGGTAGGGTAGTCCTTCCAAATCTTCGCTGCGCGTTCACGCCCCACACTCTCTACAAAAGCCGCTGCGCTCGACCAAATCCAATCCTGCCATTTCTCTACGAGGCCGTGATGAACCGGATTATGATGAATGTAATTCAGGGTGGCCCAAAAGTGACGTTCGGATCGAATCTCTCGATCAAAACATCGGAACCAAACTTTTCGCCCTCGCTGCTCGTCTTCGGCGTTCCACCTGAATGAAGAACTTCCATGAAATCGGCCCAAGGCTTCACACAAAGACCGAATACGCTGGGTTCCTAACAAGACATCATAATGATTAGGCAAAACGCACCAGGCATAGATTTTTGTGGCGTGCTGCTTACAAGCATCGAGGAGCTTCTCTTCACACTCTGTCAGTCTTTCCAAACTCTTACCGATAATCTGCGCGTGTTCGAAGCAAGAAGCGGTTATCAAATACTGCGAAGAAAAGCCCATCGCCCAATGAGGAGGCGAGTGCTTGGGCAAGTTTCGCCGGCGCCGATAATCGTTAACTCGCGCGCGCTCTTCGGGCGTCATTACGCGGTAATCGTACATGTGAGACGTGCTTCCAAAAGAGCCGCCTAAAGGCGGAACTCCAAACTCAACTCAGCATCTTTTCGATCACACCGTAACTCGCCTGCAGTGCTTCGCCTAATTTCTCAGGCTGACTGCCGCCGCCTTCAGCCATGTCCGCTTTGCCGCCGCCTCGGCCGCCGATGATTGGCGCAAGTTCTTTGATGACCTGGCCTGCGGGAACTTTCTTAGTGAGATCGTCGGAGGTGCGGACAATCAATGAAGCCTTGCCGTCGTTGGCGCGGCCAATCACGACCACGCCTGATTTGATTCGATCGAGCAGCGTGTCGGAAAGCTGGCGCATGCCGGCAGCATCGAGGCCGCTGGCCTCTTTCGCCAGTACGCGCACGCCGGCGACTTCGCGGGCTTCATCCCCATTCGCAGCGGAGGTGCTAATCGCGCCGCTGGCAATCTTCAGTTTCAGCTCTTCGGCTTCGCGGCGCGCCTTCTTCAATTCATCCTGAAGCTTGCCGATAACGTTCGGCAGTTCCGCGCGTGAAGTGCGCAAGTTCGCCACCGCATCCTCAATCAGCTTTTCGTCTTCCCGAAAACGCTCGTAAGCATCGAAGCCGGTGACCGCGCGAATGCGGCGCACGCCCGAAGCGATCGATTCATCACTGGTGATTTTGAAGACGCCGATGTCGCCAGTCGCCCGCACGTGCGTGCCACCGCAAAGCTCTTTGGAAAATCCGGGCACAGTCAGCACGCGCATCATGCCCGAATACTTTTCGCCAAACAGGGCCATCGCGCCGCCGCGAATTGCTTCTTCGACCGGCATTATGTCGGTATCGACTTTCACGTTGCGCAGGACCTGTTCGTTGACCAGCCGTTCGACTTCTTTGATCTCTTCGTCAGTCATCGGCTGGAAATGATTGAAGTCAAAGCGCAGATAATTTGGATGTACTACTGAGCCCGCTTGCTTCACATGCCCACCCAGAACTTCGCGGAGCGCCGCATGGACCAGGTGCGTCGCCGTGTGATTGCGCCGCGTGGCGTCACGCTTCTCGACGTCGACTTCGGCGGTCACAGTGTCGCCGACCTTGATCGAGCCCTTTTCGACTTTGACCTTGTGAACGATCAAGCCCTGCGCCGGGGAGTGAGTATCAGTGACGATCGCGATGGTTGTGGCACGCGCATCCTGCGCGTGATTCACGGGCGGGACGCCTGTGCCACTTGCAACCAGATGGCCCGTGTCACCGACCTGGCCACCACTCTCGGCATAAAACGGACTCTGATCCAGCACGACTTCGCCTTCATCGCCTTCATTCAAAACCTGCACTTCCTCATCGCCCTGAATCAGTGACAGAACCTTTCCGTCATCGACTCGAGTGGTGTCGTAGCCACGAAAGAGCGATTGAACTCGACCGGCAACCTGAGCGTAGACCGGCTTCGCCCTGGCTTTCCCTTCAGCCTTTTCGGCAGTGCCGGTTTGCTGAAGCTGTTGTAAAGCGGCATCGAACGACGCGTTGAATTGATCCTCGTCGATGACGGAACCACGTTCTTCGAGGCTTACTCGAATCAAGTCGCGCGGCGTGCCGAACGTGTCATAAAGGCGGGCCAGATCAACGTACGAGGGTATCTTCCCGGCGCCGGCCCTGGTGAAAATCTCATCCAGCTTTTGCAGTCCAACCGTCAATGTCGATCCAAAACGCTCCTCTTCCAACTTCACCATCTTGGCGATGAAATCGCGATGCGTCTCCAGTTCCGGAAACGCCTCACCCATTTGATCGACGACAAAGTTGGTTACTTTATGAAAGAACAATCCATCAAAGCCCAGCGAATGCCGGCCCTGATAGATTGCCCGTCGCATGATCTTGCGCAGCACGTAATTCCGACCCTCATTCGCCGGCAGAATTCCGTCGGCAATCGAAAAGGCCGTCGCGCGCGCGTGATCGGCGATCACGCGCATGGCAAAGCCTTCCTGCGTTTCTGCTTCGTAATTGCGATCAGAAAGTTTGGCGACAAAATCGACGATGTTCTTAAGGAGATCGGTTTCGTAATTCGACTTCACTCCCTGCATGACAACCGTCAGCCGTTCCAGGCCCATGCCGGTATCGACCGAAGGCTTCGGCAGAGGCGTCAGCTTGTATTGCTTTGCGCCCTCCCTGACGGTCGGGCTACTGCCCCGTTCGCCTTCGGTAGGGCTACTGCCTTCGACTTCAGTGCGCTCGAACTGCATGAACACGAGGTTCCAGATTTCGGTGATCGTATCGCCCGGGCCATTTACGTTGGCAACGCAGTTCTCCGCATCACTCGCGTCATCGCCCATGTAGTAATGGACTTCGCTGCAAGGCCCACACGGACCAGTCTCGCCCATCTGCCAGAAATTATCTTTGCGTCCAAAGCGCAGAATGCGTTCGCGCGGCGCGCCGACTTGTTCCCAGAACTTCTCGGCCTCTTCGTCGGGCCCGACTTCATTGTCGCCTTCGAAAACGGTGAACCACATGCGGGCCGGATCGAGTTTGTATTCATTCACCAGCAGGTCCCAGGCAAACTTGACCGCGTCTTCCTTGAAATAGTCCCCGAAGGAAAAATTTCCCAGCATTTCAAAAAAGGTCTGGTGGCGCGCGGTCTTGCCGACCTCGTCCAAATCGTTGTGTTTGCCGCCGGCGCGCACGCATTTCTGGGACGAGCAGGCGCGCACATAGTCGCGCTTTTCCGCGCCCAGAAAGACATCTTTAAATTGATTCATTCCCGCGTTGACGAAAAGCAACGTCGGATCGTTGGCGGGCAAAAGCGGGCTGGAACGCACACGTGTGTGGCCCTGCCGCTCAAAGTACTCGAGGAATTTTTCGCGAATTTCGTTGCCAGTCATCATTCTTGTAAAAGTTTAGCATGACACATGATGGTGTCAGTATCCGACCGGCCAGAACTCGATCAATCCGGACGGAGTCAGTACCGGGAGCGATAGCGACCGGGTAACAGCCAAATTGCGCTCGTGCACATTGCTACCCGGTCGCTATCGCTCCCGGTACTGACTCCATTCCCAACTTGATTCGATCTTGATTCGATCTATAGAGCAGTTATGATATTTTGGCTAAGGTCAAAACCGTTGCGCACAATTCGTTTCCAAATCATTAGCTTGATGGTCCTCTGCTCGATGATCGCGGCGTGCTCTGAGAAGACCGCGCCGGCGGGACCCAGGTTCAAGGGTCGCCTGTTGTTTCTGTCTGGCGACGATACGGCCGGCAAAGACTTAATGGAGTTAACTGCCGGACCGAACGACACCTTCAACTACACCACTCTGACTTCGGGCGTGTTTGAAGCGGCCGCGAGTCCGGATCAAACACAGCTTCTCTATTCGACCAAAGCTGAAATTCAGCTGCGCGATTTAGGTACGGGTGGAATCAAGTCACCAATCAAGGGCCAGGGCTACTGTCTCGCGTGGGCACCGGACGGCAAGCACTTTAGTTACAAACAACGCAGCGAGTCTTCGATCAAGCTCTTCGCCTCCAACCTTGAGGGCAACGCCAAAGTGGTTTGGGAAGAGCGTCTGCCGGACAAACAGCCTGTCAGTCAATCCGCTGCTGCCGATGTTTCCGGATGCGCTTACTGGGTCGCGCCGGACAAGTTGATCTTTGACACGTTTGGGCCGTCACAAAAGAAGGGCGGCGACGTCAAGCCCAACACCACGACGGTGGCGACCGTAAGCGATTCAGTAAAGCTGTTGGACGCCGAGAAGAAATGGTCAGTGGAAGGAATCTGCAAGACTGGCAATGCCCTGCTGCGATCACAGGATCAAGGCAAGATTCTGATCGCGAAGAACCTGGAGAGTATCAAGACGGTCAATCCTGCTGCCGGGCCCTGCTCCGGCTGCCGCTTCGTCGGCTTCGCCGCCCAGAGCTGCGTACCTTTCTTTATCGAAGAAAACACGCGGGACAGTAGCGATCTGTTTTCGCTCAATCCCACCAGCTGGCAGCGCCAGAGAGGAGCGCACATCGGTCAACCGTTTTCATTGAATGCCAGGATGCTGATCAATTCGTCCACCAGATTAATGGTGGCCGGAGACGCGCCCTCATCCTTGTTGCTGGTTGACACGGAATCCGGTGACACCACTTCGCTGCTGGCAAAGACTAATGCGCCACTGACTTCTCCGGCGCCGATTGTGTGGATTGAGAAGAACTGATCAGTCGGCGTCGAGTAGAGGTACAGTTTGCTTCCCTCTCCCTTTGGAGGCAGTTACATACTTCACTCACCAACGCTATTTCATGAGCTACAGTTTTCCTTTGCCCCGAAGGGGCTACACCTCAAAGCCCAGGGTTGCCGCTTCGCCTACCCTGGGAACTGAAGCCAGAGAGTTTCAACCGCAACGCGGTTGCGTCAGAGCGGCAAGACTATAGACGGTCGCAACCGCGTTGCGGTTGTAAGGCTGCGGATTGATTTCCCAGAGTAGCCGAAGCGGCAACCCTGGGCTTTGAGCCGTAGCCCCTTCGGGGCAAAGCAAGGTTAAGTGAGTCAGGTATTTTATGGCCTTTGGGAGACAAGCCTCCGGTTCTGAAAGCCCCCCGCTATTACGCATATCATCACTCCCAGAACCCTTTTAGGCCCCAGAACTCATAATGAGGTCACCTGAATGCTATCAATAAGAGCGAGTTTTATTAGCGCCTTCGGCATAGTGTTTCTGTCGGCTCTCTCGATTCCACAAGCGGCTAAGGCTGAGCCTGTCAGAATAACTAATGGTTTTGTAAGTGTAACCAGCACGGTTCGCGATACATTATCTTTCAATTTTTCGGGCAATGGCTTATCCGTCAATGGCTTTGACCTTCACGCGTCTGTTCCCCAATACATGTCGCCGTGTCTCTTGTCCGCATCTCTCTGCCAGCCGGGGGACCTTATTTTCCCAACTGCCCAAATACAGCTTAGCTCCGAACCAGGTTCCGGATCATCCGTCACTTTCAATGGCAGATCCGTTCTGGTTTCCTGGGGATCGAATGATAGCTTCCTGCAGTTTACTGGCCCAGGCGTCGTCATCCCTTCTTCGACAGATCAAATGACGTTGACGATGCCTTTCGACATGGTCGGCACGATACAGGTACACCCTCTGGATGATCCTGGTGCGGTGATTTTCAGCACCGAGATTAACGGCAGCGGAATCGCGACTTTGATGCTCCAGCGTCCGGCGGGGAACCCCGCGGGATTCGCAATCTTTGCATCACGATATGATTTCAGTCCGGCCGCGGTGCCTGAACCTTGTACGGTTATTCTGTTAACCACGGGTCTTGCGGGAATGGTTGTCAGGTCATGTCGCAGGGCGCTGCGATCAAAGCAGCCTTAATCCGGCATATTGTCAATTTGGTTTTGTGACAACGCTCGAACCTTCTCACTCACTAACTCAAACGCAAACCCTTGTCGCAACAGATGATCAAATAGTTTCTTGGCTTCCGCTCTGGTCTTTGGTTGGCCGCGCAGCCGAACACGTTTCGCGATTGCGCGATCAATTAGATCGTCTTCGGGGGTTTGTTCGAAAACCTGATCGAGCGCGGCATCGACTGTCTGCTTATCAATCTTCTTGAGATGCAAATCCCTTTGCAATCTCTGCCGGCCAATTGGCCGCTGCTGAATACGCAGCGAGGCGTAGCTCTGCGCGAATCGCTCGTCGTCGAGGTAGCCATATTCGCGGAGGCGCTCGATCACCGTCTCAACCAGGTCGGCAGTCGCGCCGCGTCCCGCTAACAATCGTTCGCGCAATTCTTCGACCGAGCGTTGTTTGTCGGCAAGCAACTTCGCCGCGCGTTGAAAAAGGCGTTCGCGCGCTTTGGCTGGATCGGCCGGAGGCTCTTCTCCCTCCGTACGCTTTTGCTTTCCTCTGTAACCTCTCTGGTAAATGATGCAGTATTTAACCACAGAGGACACAGCGGGTGACAGAGATTAGAATACTTTTATGAATGGTGCATTGATCATCGACAAGCCCGCCGGCCTGACTTCTCATGATGTCATCGCGCGGGTGCGCAAGATCATCGGCGAGCGCCGGGTCGGTCATACGGGGACACTCGATCCGTTTGCCACAGGCGTGTTGGTCGTCCTGGTTGGCCGGGCGACCCGTTTGGCTCAGTTCCTGAGCGGCGCCCAAAAAGAATATGAAGCAACGATTCGATTGGGTTATGCGACCGACACGGGAGATCTCACCGGAGCTCGATTGCCAGACAGTTTCACCACCGAGACAACAGAGTTTCACCGGGAAGACGTGGAGACGGCGATGGCCTCGCTTCGAGGTGACATCGAACAGACACCGCCAATGTATTCTGCGAAGAAGCTGGGGGGGCGGAAGCTTTACGAGCTGGCCCGCCGCGGCGAAGAAGTTGAGCGCCAGCCGGTTGGAGTTACTGTTACTGAATTCGAACTGAGTTCGAAGAACGGTTCTTTCCTCAATCTCAACAATGATGGGACGACAGACCTGCGCGTTCGCGTCGTGTGTTCAGCGGGAACTTATGTTCGCACGCTCGCCGAAGATTTGGGAAAACAACTTGGCGTAGGAGCGCACCTGGTTGAGCTGCGTAGGACGCGCGCCGGATCTTTTGAGATTGCCGATGCGATCAAGCTCGAGCATTTGATCGAATTGTCTGAATCAAAGATTGGTGAATCGAAAGTAGTTTCGCCTGACGCGCTTTTGTCGCATCTTCCGGCAATAGAACTAACCGCGGATGAAGTAACGCAGACGATTCACGGCATCGACCTGAAGGTTGAGAGTACGGCTCTGAATTGTGAGGGCGGCGCGGCAGTTCGCCTGCGAAGCGCAGACCATAAACTGATTGCGGTAGGCCTTTATGATGATTCGCGAAAAGCGATTCATCCAACGGTGGTCATCGCCAACAACTAATTTCGCCGCGCTTGCTCCTCTATCTCAGGTCTACTTCATTGCGAGGCCGTGCGGACGCGCGGGGCCGGTGGCGAATGCGGTGTTGAAGTCGAGTTGGAAACGAGGATCGAGCCTCAGGTCTCTCTCGGTGATCTTTGCGACATGGACCCGGTGGTCGCCTTCAGCATGGACCTTCCCCGCATCATCTTCATTCAGGAAGTAGTCAGAAATGACCAGGCGCTTTTCATCTTCAGTCAACGCAATGTAATGAGGACCGCTGCCGGCGCCCAGATCGAGCACCTTGAGTACTTTTGGCCGCCGCGGATTCGACGTATCGAACATGACCACCTTTCCGGCCATATTCAGCGAAATGAAGAGGCGCTTGCCGTCCCGGGTCATGCGCATCAGCTGCGGCCAGCCGCCCTGGGCTATCGTGGCGAAATCGAAGACCGCGGTGGCCGTTCCGCCGCGCGTATCCAGCAGGTAAAGTTTGTCGTCAGTCATCCCGGCGGTGTACGCGCGTTCCTGCGCGTCATCGGGAATTAATTTCACATCGATGGTGCCGGCCGGGTTGGGAAGCGTGATCGTGCTCAAGATTTTTCGCTTCCTGAAATCCCAGACACGCACGCTGCCGCGGAGTTCGAGATCTCCGGGGACGGCATGCAGGGTCGTGGCCGGACAGATAAAGTCGCTGGTGACCATCAGATTTATCTCCGGGCGGACAGAGATGCCGTGCGGGTTGAATCCATCCATCGGCGGGTCCTGAGGAGACTCGCGCACCAACTGCAGGTTTCGATCAAACTCCGCGACGCGGCCCGGATGATGGCCTTCCGCGCCTCCCATCATGGTGACCAGGAAACCGCCTCCGGGCAGTGGATAGAACTCGTCTGTGATCGCCGACTCAGGCGGGTTTGCCGAAGAGATGAACCGGGGCGCGGTGGGACGCGAAACGTCGAAAAAGAAGATCTCGTTCTGGGCCCTGAGAATGCTCAGCAATCCGCCACAAGCAAGGACGCGCCCGTCGCGTGACATTCCTACGTGGTGCGGTTCATTGCCGGCGGCGCCGGGTCCCGGGAGCGGCACGGTCGTGATCACGCTTCCGTAGTTGGCGCTTCTTTCGTCAAAGTTGATGACCGCCAGGAAGTCAGGATTGGTGCGAGCCTGATCCCCGGCCCAGACATACAGCGTCTTTTCGCGCCCTTCACGTTCGCTTTCGATCTCGACTTGCTGAGGGCGATCGGCGACCTGGGTGTCTCCCTGAATGCCCTTGCGAATAGTCATCACACCCAGGCAAAGCGACGCGGCAACAAAAAGGAACGCCGCAGAAGTCAGGAGCCGGTTGCGGGTGAAAAGTGTGCGCATCATAATCTGGTCTCCTTATGTGAACGAGAGTCCTCGAAAAGCGCGTCAGTGTTGTTGGCTGAACTGTTTTTCGATGGCAGGAGCAATCCTAGCGGGCCTGGCTTCCGCCAGACTTCTCTGGTTCTTCCCAAAACCTTCCCGCGATATGTTTTTTGGCGCGGACTAAGAGATCAGAGTGGAGCGGAGGTGGAAGGAAGGGACTTAATCACTAATCACTCGAAACCTACCCTGCGAAGAAGGTCTATGAATCGTGAATCGTCGCGCAGGTTATCGAAGACCGGCTCGACTTTAAGCTCGATGAAATCCGGATGGCGTTCCTGGTAAGCCTTTTCGAGCCAGACAAACGCCTGCTCCTCTTCTTCGAGCGAGGCATAGATCTTAGCGAGGTTATACGGCGACACGTAATGCTTTGCTGACGCGTCAGTCAACTCGGCGAGAATCTTCCGGGCCTCACGACTTGACCCTGCCGCAGCGCAGGCTCGGGCCAAACCGGCCAGGGCTTCCGTACTGGAGCCCGACAGCGATACCGCGTGCTGCATTTTTGTGATCGCTTCGACGGATCTTCCTATCTGCACATAGACGTTCCCAAGACTCATGTGCAACATGAAATGGTTTCGATTAATTTCGAGTCCCTCCTGGATCTGCTCGATGGCCTCATCGTACCGGCGCGCAAAGTACAGCCGGCCGGCCATGCCGGCCCAGGTAATTGGGGAGAGTGGATCAATTTCTTTGGCCCGCTCAATCATTTCAATGGACTCATCTGTTCTGCCCATGGCGGTGAGATATTCGGAATACCACTGATAGGCGATTGAGTGTCCGGGGTTGAGTTTCAGCGCACGGGTGAATTCTTCGTTGAGTCCGGCCCAATCCCACTCATGCAATCTGATATGGGCCAGCGAGGCCAGTGCCTCACCCAGGGAATCGTCTATTTCGAGCGCCTTCCGGGCCGCCGCCTTGGCGAGCTTAAAAGCCTCCTGGTGCGGAACTATTCCACGCAAGGCAAGCAGGGCATACGAGTCTGACAGGCCGGCGTGAGCCGCGGCGTAACCGGGATCTTCCTCAATTGCCCGATTAAAATAATCGATGCCTTTTCTTAGATCTTGCTCGGTGCGCTTGTACCAAAAGTAGCGTCCCTTCAAGTACTGCTGATAAGCCGCCGCGCTCTCAGTATGACGCCTGGCCAGCAACGCGGTCTGTTCACCGGTCAGCTTCAAACGCAGATTTCGCGAGATCTCCCTGGCAATGTCTGCCTGCATAGCGAAGATGTCGGTTACATCGCGATCGTAAGCCTCGCCCCATAAGTGAGCTCCGTCGGCGGCGTCGATTAGCTCAGCGCGAACAATCAGGCGCTCGTTTCTCTGCAGCATTCTGCCGGTGAGCACAAGGCGCACGCCGAGACTACGTCCGATTTCAGCCGGCGTAATTTCCGCCTCCTTGAAACGCGCGACGGTGCCCCAGGCCATCACGCGCAGCGCCGCCAATCGTGAGAGGTTATCGATGATGTTTTCCGTGATTCCGTCACTGAGATATTCCAACTCCGGATCGGCACTGGTGTTAAGGAAAGGCAAAATCGCGATGGACTCAATGGCGTCCGAGGTCTCGATGATGGCGCGCCTGGGAATTTGGCCCGACTCGATTTGCCGGCAGAGTTCGACCGTTGCCGGTTCCGGATCCGCATCCAGTTCTTTGCGCAACGACTCGACACATTGCTGGTACTGGCGCAGGGCCAGATGACGGCTACCGTCGAGCGCGTAAAGTCGCATCAGGTCACGATGTGCTTGTTCGTTGGCCGTGTCGGTGGTAATCAATCTTCTGAGCAGCTCGATACTCTGCTGCGCCTCACCTTGCGATTCATAAATCTGAGAGAGCTTGCCAAGCAGGCGGTGATACAGCTCGCGCAGCTGTTCACGTCGCAGGGCCACCCAGTCTTCGTAAGCATCCTCTTTGAGCAGGTCGCCTCGATACAGGCCGATCGCGGTTTCACAGGCTGCGAGTTTCTCTGTTTTGATCGCGGCCTCGGCTACGCGTTCGAATTCGTCAACATCAATGTAGAGGTTTCCCGAGGTGCTCAATTGAACGTGCTGACCCCGAGACTTGATGAAGCGAGAGTCAGCCGCTGACTTCAGATCGGGTTCCAGCGCGTGGCGCGCCAGATGAATCGCCTTGTGCAAATTGTTATTGCCGGCTTCCGGATCCGAATCAGGCCAAAACAGCTCGATTATCTGTTCACGATGAAGTTGATGATGAGGCTGCAGGGCCAGCAGCTTAAGGAGCAGGGCCGGTTTGCGGCGCGTCCACCGGCGCTCGTTGACCACACGACCGTCCACGACTACCTGAAACGGTCCGAGCAGGCAGATCTCTAAAGATCCATCACCGGTGGGGCGTCCTTCAACACTCTTTGACCGGCTCTTCGTCATACGCCCGCGCCCCTGCATTGGCATCTATAGAGTTGACTCACCAGAATCCTATCAGCGGTAAATCCGGTATGGGAATCCCGAAGGGATTCAGTCCTCCAGCCCAGGGTTGGCGTTTCTCAGCCAACCCTGGGGAACGGCAGAACCAGGAGATCCAACCCCGACGGGGTTGCGTCAGCGAGCGTTAAGCAATATTCAAAACCGACACAACCCTTTTCAGGGTTGCGAATTTGATTTCTCTTCTCCCCAGGGTTGGCTGAAAAACGCCAACCCTGGGCTGGAGGACGAAATCCCTTCGGGATTAATACTGCGATTGAATTCTGCAAGATGTCCCCGGTGAGTTAACTATATAGTTAACCCTGAATTGCCATTTGTTCAGAAGAGTATACAAGAAGCTCACCGGCGATTTGCAGCTTCCCAGGCACTGCACCATTCACCTGATCTCACCGCTTACTCAATGTGCTAACATTTAGCCGCCATGAAGAAACGATATCTCCTTGCCGGAGCCGCCGGCATGGTCGCCGGCGCCGTAGCGACCAGGCTGCTCACGCGCCCGCGCGACGTCAATTGGCGTGACAGTCTCGATTTCATCTACAACCCCGAGTATTCCTGGTTCACGCGCGTCGACGGCGTGGGCATTCACTATCAGGAAGCTGGGGAGGAAAATGCGCCGCCGCTCATCCTGATTCATGGCTTCATTTCGTCAAATTTGATCTGGAGCAATACCCTGCGCCCGTTGGCGAATGCCGGATTCCGTGTGATCGCGCCGGACCTGCCTGGTTATGGGTATTCCGAAAAGCCGCGCTACGCGCGCTACACGATTGACGAGCAGGCCAATGCGGTAAAGCGTCTGATGGACAGGTTGGGAATTGGGAGTGCCACAATCGTCGGGGCTTCTTATGGCGGCGCAATTGCGGCGACGCTGGCCCTTGATTATCCCGAGCGCGTTGAGAAACTTATCCTGGTGGGCGCCGTCAGCAACGACGAAGCAAAAAAGAAATTACTGTTGCGAATTTCGCGCTTGCCGATCGTTGGCGATGTCGCCACCCCACTATTCCTTGGCTCGCGCTGGATCCTGCGCAAACGAATGCAGGATATGTACAAGCGCATGGGAAAACCGATCAATGAACGCATGATCGCTTCCCGTCATCATTTGCTCGAGACTGCGAACACGCACCGGGCCATGATTCGCACCGCACGTAACTGGAGCGCCAATCGCATTGAACGCGAAGCTTCGCTGATTCGCCAACCAACGATGCTTGTTTGGGGTGACGACGACAATCACATCCCGATCCACCAGGCGCGGAGATTGCGGGACACGATTCCGAATGCGCGGTTGATCGTCTTTCGCAACTGCGGACACCTACCGCCCGCTGAATATCCGGAAAAGTTTGTCGAGGTCGTGGCCGATTTTTGCCTGGCCCGGCAATCAGCACCTCTGCTATTCAAACCGCGTCAGAGCGGCCTGCGGTAGCGGGCGGTTGATCCCGGAGTTAACTTTTTTCCAGCTGCGAGGAGTTGTTCTGATCACAACGCAACCTCATCAAACGAAGAAATGATCTGATGATCGTGGTCCGGTTGAGGATAATTCCCAGGCCGAACACAGAGAAGAGTATGAAAGCCGGCGTCACGGGCCGCATCCAACTCGGCCGCCACGTCTGAAATGAAAAGTATTTCGTCCGCCTTCACACCCAGCTCAGCCCCAATCAGTTGGTAGCTTTCGATAGCCGCCTTTGGCCCGGTCGTGGTATCAAAATAAGACTCAATAAACTCCGTTACATCGCCGGCTTGCGTGTGCGCGAAGAGAAGTTTTTGCGCCAGCACGCTGCCCGAAGAGAAAATCGAAATTCGCAGTCCGGCTTGACGCCAGCGTTCAAGCGCCGGCAACACGTCCGCAAACAAGGACGCCTGCAAAGTCCCGTCGAGGTACCCCTGCTTCCAGATTTCGCCTTGCAACGCCTTCAGGCCGGTGGATTTGCGATCGCGGTCAATCAGCCATTCGACATAGGCGACAACTGAATTGATTTCCGCAACTCGGGTGGCATTGCCGAGCGCCGGTGGGTCCAGGCCTTGCTCGATATCGATCGCGTGTTCCTGGCTGAGTTGCGCCAGACTGTTGATTGTCTCTGGCAAGTCGAGGTGTGCGGTTAGGTAACTCTTAACGTTTGCTCGCGCGTAGGGAAAGAGGACTTCATGGACAAACGAGATTGGCGTGGTCGTCCCTTCGAT
>Ga0070694_100000223_pt1 | contig 29783 bp, 26 predicted proteins | sample KBSK1251metaG_FD_65470 | JGI IMG/M metagenome (GOLD analysis project Ga0070694, IMG submission 65470) | Corn, switchgrass and miscanthus rhizosphere microbial communities from Kellogg Biological Station, Michigan, USA - KBS K1-25-1 metaG | ecosystem: Host-associated > Plants > Roots >...
CTGAGGGGTCTGGTTCGCACGATAGTGGTGCGCTTGATGGTGGCCGGTGGCAACTGTCGATTGGCTTTCGCAAACAACGGTCGCACCGCCACTTTGTTGGGACCGAAGAGCAAACGCAGCGCGCCACGTTGGGGACTGAGGTGGTCAATAATATTTACCTGTACGATGCGGCGCTTACCTACTCGATCAACCGACGATTCAACGTAACCGCCTCTATGTTTTTCATGAGAGCGACGCGGCGGCGCGGAACCTCCCCGCAGATTTTTCACAGCGTTGGCTTTGGTGATCTTAGCGTGATGGGTCGAATGTGGATACGTAAGCCTCCAGCCGAGTCGGGTTGGAATATCTCTGTAGGAGTTGGCGTGAAGTTCCCGACCGGGAATGAAGGTGTCAAAGATACGGTCCCGGCTGCCAATGGCGTCGGCACGGTAACTCAGAACGTCGATCAGTCTATTCAACTGGGGGATGGCGGCTGGGGTATTCCTGTGGACATACAAGCATACAAGAGAATTGGAAAGACGACGTTGTACGCCTCCGGAACCTACTTGTTCAACCCGCGCGATACGAACGGAGTCGCGACAGGCCGCGGACGCCCTTCGGAAGCGATCATGTCGGTCGCGGATCAATATCTGGCTCGGATCGGCATTGCTCGTCCCATTCCCCACACTCGACGCTACGCCTTCACCATAGGTTGGCGTATCGAAGGCGTCATGGTGCGGGACTTGATTGGCAAGAGCAACGGTTTCCGGCGGCCCGGCTACGGCATGGCGATCGAGCCGGGAGTGCAGTTCTTCAGAAAACGAGACGTATGGTCGGTAACCGTGCCCATCGCCGCCGGCCGGAATCGCAAGCGGAGTGTCTCAGACATTCTGGTGGGCAACGCGGGCGGTGACGCCGCGTTCGCTGATTACTTGGTTCTGCTTGGTTACTCGCATCGCTTCTAAGGTTGCCGATCGACGAAGCGTCATCGAAGAAACGAAAGGGAGGGATCTTGAAGAGGATCGTCATCGCTCTGATTATTATGGGGGTACATGGTTTCTGCCAGATCGCTGTCGCCCAGGGTCCAATCATCATGGCTCCCGCTCCGAAGTCTGCGCCCAAGCAGGAAATGAAACTGCTGCCTGTAGGTGACACTGCGCCGGACTGGCAATTGACCGACTCGGAAGGCAAGACGCACTCGCTGGCCGAATATCGCGGCAAAGTTGTAGTGATGGACTTTTGGGCGACGTGGTGCGGACCGTGCAAAGAAGTGATGCCGCGCATGCAGAAGCTCTATGAGAAATTCAAAGACCAGGGGGTGGTCGTCTTTGGTGTCAACTCCTGGGAAAAGAAGGATCCAGTCGAGCTGATGAAGCAGAAACGTTATGGCTATGGCCTTCTGCTAAAGGGAGAAGAGATCGCCGAAGCCTACAAAGTGACCAGCCTGCCCGCCGTTTACATGATCGGAACTGACGGCAGGATCATTTACTGTCATGAAGGACCAGACGATAAGAACCTGGCATCACTGATTGAGAAATATCTTAAGGCGCACCCATCAACCTGAAATCGTTAATCCGATCAGACCGGTGACATGGTTCGATCATTGTCCATCCGGTTCTCCATTTAAGATGAGAGAAACTATTACCGCGGGACAAGGTCCTCAGAACCTTAAATTTCAAATCGTCCCTGTGGCGGCGAGCGTCATTGGCATCGGCGTGTCCTGTCTGGTCCTGGGCGGATGGGCACTCAATCTTTCGGCGCTCAGAAGCGTGATTCCCGGCCAACCGCAAATGGTTCCGAATACGGCAATCACTTTTGTCCTGGCGAGCGTCTCGGTGGGGATGTTGTGGTCAGAGAAGCGATCTCAAAGTGCGTACAGGTTAACGTGGATCTGCGCCGTCGCCGTTGTTTTGATAGGTTTACTTACTCTCGTCGAATACCTCTCGGGCGCAAGTCCGGGGTTTGATCGCCTATTGTTCAGGGAGAAATTATCCGCTTTTGCTACAAGCTTTCCGGGCCGGCCGTCCCCTCACACCGCCGTGAACTTTCTCATCATTGGGGTCGCGCTGCTATCGATGAGGACGCAAAAAGTCCTGGCCTACAGCGTGGCGCAGATTTTAGCGCTCTTAGTTGCTCTCGTCGCGCTCATGGCGTTGGTCGGCTACGTCTATCAGGTCGCCTTTCTCTACAGCATTAGCTCTTACACGGGGATGGCACTACACACGGCCGCGATCTTCGTGATTCTTAGCTTCGGCATTCTCTTCCTTCATCCTGAATGCGGTTTGATGTCATTTGTAATGAGCGACTCCGCGGGAGGGATGATGGTGCGGCGCCTTATGCCCGCAACGATTGTGGTTCCAGCTCTCGGTGGCGGACTCGTGGTATTGGGAGCCCGAGCCGGCTTTTACGACATGGCTTTTGGGACGTTGCTCTGCGTGTGGGGCAGCATCCTGGTGTTGGCAACTTTGATCTGGCGCAATTCCAGAGCGCTGCATCGCTCAGACGCCAAGCGCAAACAGGCCGAAGCGGCTTTAAGAAGCGCCTACGACGATCTGGAATTGCGTGTCGAGCAGCGCACCGTCGAGCTTTCCAAAGTGAATGAGACGCTTAGAGCGGAAGTAATCGAACACAAAAAGTCGGAAGCCGCGCGCGGGCAACTGCTGCGGCAACTCGTCATTGCGCAGGAAGAAGAGCGCCGACGCATTTCGCGCGAGTTGCACGATCAGATGGGTCAGCACCTCAACGCGCTAATGCTTGGGCTTAAGAACTTGAATGTTGCGTGCGGCAATGGAGCTTCACCTCATACGAAGAGTTTCCATCGCCTACAAGAGTTGACAGAGCAGCTCATGGAAAAGACACATAACCTCGCCTGGCAATTGCGTCCTGCCGCACTCGACGACCTTGGCCTGCAAACGGCACTGGCAAATTATGTTGAGAAATGGTCTGAACGCAGCGGGATCGCAGCGGATTTTCACAGCCACGGGTTGCAGAAGCAGAGGCTGCCACAACCGATCGAAACTGCCGTCTACCGTATAGTTCAGGAAGCGCTGAATAATATCCTCAAACATGCCGGAGCCAATCGTGTCAGCGTACTCCTCGAGCTCCGCTACAACCAGCTGCAAGCTATCGTGGAAGACGACGGCCAGGGCTTCGACGTCGAGGCAGTTCGGTTGGCGTCTGACCGGGGACATGGGCTCGGAATATTAGGAATGCAGGAGCGGGTGGCGGCACTCGGCGGAAACCTGGAGATCGAATCGCACGCCACGGCGGGTACGACACTGGTGACTCGGATTCCGGTTTACACGTTCTCTTTTGAGGAAGGCTTTCCCGGTGAATACACTGCGAATCTTTCTAGCTGATGACCACGTCGTCATGCGTGAAGGCTTGAGGTCTTTGGTCAACGCGCAGGCGGACATGAACGTCGTCGGAGAAGCGGGCAACGGCCGAGCGGCTCTGCTTCAGGCCCGAGAACTGCAACCAGATGTAATCATCATGGACGTCTCAATGCCGGATCTGAACGGGATTCAGGTGACTGAGCGTCTTAAGCAGGTTTGTCAAAAGATTATGATCCTGGTTCTGACGGCCCACGACGATAGCGGCTATCTGCGACAGTTGCTTGAAGTAGGCGCCTCAGGCTACGTGCTAAAGAAAGCAGCCGCTGAAGAGTTGATCAAAGCGATCCGCGTAGTAGCGGCCGGCGGGTTTTACCTGGATCCCTCGCTGGCGGGTAAGGTCGTCGGCGGATATCTCGGAAAACGGCGGCTCGGACTCAAACCGCTGGGCAATGATATAAGCGAGCGGGAAGCCGAAGTCCTCAGGCTGGTTGCCTGGGGATATACGAACAAAGAGGTAGCGGGTTACCTCAGAATCAGTGTCAAGACCGTGGAGAGTCACAAGGCGAATTTGATGCAGAAGCTCGACTTGAAAAGCCGGGTCGAAATTGTGCGTTATGCCTTACGTCAGGGCTGGCTGCGCGAGACCTGAGCCAAGCAATCGAGGCAAACTCGGGGGTGGTGAAGGGTTTGTCTACACTCTCCAATGCTTGGTACATCGGTAAAGATTTAGCGGCGGAAGGGACTTTACCGATCGCTTCGTCAAGCGGAAAGATCGCAGTGGGTCAGATGTCCGGAAGTCGTGTGATCCAAATCATTGTCAGTGAAGTTGGTCTACGTACTTCGTTGGCATCGGTGCCCCGGAGAGCTGAAAACCTAAAAGCATTCATGAGCTAGTAGAAAATCCCGAAGGACAAACCATGGTCAATAGAAGAGACGCTCTCAAACTCAGCTTAGCGGCGGCCGGTTCCGGGTTAATTGGTGTCGACCGCGTGATGGCGCAGAGCCCGACACTGTTAGAGAATCTGTGTTCGCCTCAAAATCGTTCGCCGGACACGCCTGTCAGTCCAGCGTCAAGGCCATTCGTGGCTCCTCTCTACATCATGCCGGTGAAACAGCCGGTACCCAGCTTGGATCCATCGCCCGACCCAAATGCGCATCAGAGATATGAGGAGTATCCACCAAAGAAATTCTATGAAATTCGGGAGACGGAGTTCCGGTGGGTATATCACCCGGACGCGCCCTACAACGCCGGAAGTTGGTCCTGGGGCTTCGATGGGGGCATCCCCGGTCCAACCTATCATGCGCGTTACGGCGAGCCAATTCTTGTGCGCATGATGAATATGCTACCGTCTCTCGCCAATAGAAATATTCAATTCGCAACGCCTAAAACCACGACCCACCTTCACAACGGGCACACCGCGTCCGAGAGCGACGGGTATCCCATGTATTACATCGAATCGGGATGGTATTGGGATCATCACTATGCTTGCTTCCCGGCGCATCATGATGAGCGGGAAAAACTAACGACTCTGTGGTATCACGACCACATGATGGCCTCTACAGCCCCCAATGTATACGCCGGACTGAGCGGTTTCTTCCTCCTGTTCGACGAGAACGACTCTGGAAACGAAAACGATCCGAGCTCTAAGGCTTGGGGGCTGCCCAGCGGCAAGTATGATGTCCCGCTCGTCCTTCACGACGTTCTCTTCACTCCGGATGGGCAGGCTTCTTTTCCCATCTTTAATACTGATGGAGTCCTGGGTGATAAGTTCACCGTCAACCGCAGGATTCAACCATATTTCCAGGTCGAGCGGAGAAAGTACCGATTCCGCCTCCTGAACGGTGGGCCGTCAAGATTTTATCAGTTGTTTCTGAGTTCGGGACAGCCGTTCGTGGCCATCACTGGAGATGGTAATTTTCTTCCGAAGCCGGTGGTGGCGGAAAGCATATTTCTGAGCGTCGCGCAACGCGTCGATGTCATTCTCGACTTTTCGGAATACAAGGTGGGCGATCAGATCATCCTTCAGAATCGGTTGGAACAGGTAAGCGGAGCGGGTCCCTCCGGACGAATCCTCGACCCCGGCGATGGGATCATGCGCTTTGATGTAATCGATTCGACCGGCCCGGACAATAGCCGAATTCCAAGTCAATTCCGTGATCTGCCAAAAATACCAGAGGATCTGAGCAAATACAAAGAGCGGATTTGGGAGTTCGACTACATGGGAGGCTTGTGGACCGTCAACGGAAAGATTTTCGGCATGGGAGAGCGGATTGACGCCGAAATCGAGCAGGAATCAGGTGAAGTCTGGATCTTTCGGAATCAGGGTAAGAACTGGTCACACCCCATCCATTCTCATTTTACAGAGTTCCTGCTACGTGAAGTGAACGGAAGAGTGATTGAACCGACGACCATCCAATCTACTGAGTTCCGGCGCCATTTCCAATTTGAAGATGCGGATAAGCCGATCAAAGTATTCATGGGCGGACAAAGGCGCGACATTGCCACCCTGCTTCCAAACGATGAACTCAAGGTGTTCATGCGCTGGGGCGACTTTCTGGGGAGATACGTTATGCACTGCCATAACGTCGTCCACGAAGACCACGACATGATGATCCGCTGGGACATCATTCCGAAAGGTGGCAAGCCACCTTGGACTGGCAAATTACCTACGGGAAAGATCAAGAATCCTTAGGGTGTATTTGTTTGCGCTATTTTCGATAGTGCGGAGCTATCTGGAAGATCTTTGCATAAAGGAGAATGCCATGCACAGCAGAAGAAACCTCGTCTCGAAATTAATAGCGAGCGCTGTGGGAGCGATAATTCCGGAAGTCGATTTGAATTCGCGCCTGATTGAGTTTCCGCAGAACACACCTTCGGGCAAGTGTTCTCAGACCCACAGCGGGCCGCATGCCGATTACTTCCAAAACGTCATCGTGTATACGCACGAGGGCCAAAGAGCTTTGTTTTACGACGACTTGCTGCGGGGCAAGATAGTTTTGATCAACTTTATGTCCGTCAAAAACGAGGCCCTTTTCCCGGTCACGAGAAATCTCTCGAAGGTTCAGGGGTTGCTTGGGGGCAAGTTCGGTCGCGGTCTCTTTATGTACTCAATCACCATTGATCCCAAGAACGATACGCCTCAAGTGTTGAGAGCGTTCGCTGAGAAGCACGAAGCAGGGCCGGGCTGGATGTTCCTGACCGCCGAGCCTGATGTCATAGAGTCACTTCGTAAGAGACTGTTCGTGAGTGGAGGCAGCCATGATCACGGCGCTGCTCCCGCTGAGGACTGTTCCCTGGGTCTAATACGGTACGGCAACGAAGCAGTTGGTCTTTGGGGCTCAGTTCCTGCGACATCCGATCCAAAGGTAATAGCCACGCGATTATCCTGGGTCCAAGAAGGAGAACAGCCGGCGACCGGAACCCAAAGGCGCGAGGGGCCCACGGCTCTGGCAGCCGAGTCCCGACCCGTGGCTGGTCGATAGTACTCCTTCGTGGTGCCGTCCCTTATCGGAAGTTGCGCTGTCGTTGTGCATTCGCATCGTTGGGAGGTTATACAATGAACGTACGCCGTTTCGCGAAATCATCGTCGCTTATTTTGGTTGCAACTGTGTTCACTTTTGCGTCGCTCATTTTGGTTTCAACTGTAATCACATTTGCGCAGCAGCCAGCCTCAACCGATACGTGTACCTGCCCAACACCCGGTCCAGCGCTCAGTCCTATTGCCCCAACTCGTTATGGGCATCCGTACCCACAAATGCGGCCTGACATGTCCTCAGTGGTCACGACGGGCAACACGACTTATGTCAGTACAGGTAAGAGTCTTTTTCCCGAGCTGGATCCTTTCAAACATCCGCCCGGGACCAATTTCCTGCCCACAGTCTATAGCAACATGTTCGACAGCCTCGGCAATGAGATGCCGAATACTCTGCCATCAACACCGGAGATTCCTTATAACTTACATGACGGGGCCCCTGTGATTAGCAATATTGATCCTATGTCTCCGACCGACGATTTACTCGAGGTCCTGGACTTGCGCAATCGCCTTTCGTCAATCCCGCCAGTTCAGCCCCCCAAGGCCCCGCGTCGCACCAGGGGAGGTACCACGGGTGCCCTCACAAGTGCCACGGCGAAAGATGAAGAGATCAAGAAGGCTATTCAGCGAGGATTGGATATTCTTGAAGGCAACCCAGTTCCGGATCGTCCTACCTACAGCGGACTTCCATTGCTGCATTACAAGGCGCCAGAAAAATGCAAGAAAGTGAAAGCGATTCGCGATTCTGCGGGCAACGTGATCGGCGGCAACGTTGATATCCATCAAGTCTGGTACGACATCCACATCGAATCAGATACCGCATTCCTGAATGTAAGTGAGGTTCAGAACGTGCCCTGGACTATCACCTATACTGTAGATGTCTTGAATCGCGGTCATGATGATTTCTCTCCTTTTGTCATGTACTTTGACAATCCCGGGGCCAGCCCGGCTGGGAAGCCTCCAATGCCTCACGTGGCAATGGACCAGAGCTTTTACAATATGGAATCAGGGACGCGAACCGTCTTTAAGATTAAGATGGCGCCAGGCAAATACTACAATCTGACCTATACGTGGGGTTGGAGAGATCACCCACCGCGCGTCCAGGTGACGGAAAATGCGTGCAAACGAATGACGAACGCAAAGGGCGAAAATAAAACCCTGGTTGAATGGGAAGAGGATGTGTTTGGCAAGAAGCCGTCCGCGAATGAGGTAGATAAACGAAAAGCCATTGATAAGATTGGCGACCTGGCGCCGGAAAAAAGGATGTGGCGCGCACTGCGTATCGCTCGTGACGCTGCCGCAGCCAGAGATTATAAGACGGTGAAAGACAAAATGGATGAGGCGCGCTCGGCCTACGGTGAGTGGCGAAATCGGGGCCAGTTGCCGAGCGGAGTGAAGCCTGATCCGAACGCCGATATCACTCTGCTATACGTGAACAACACCATTTATGCGGAGATCAAAAACGGCGGCTTTGTGGATATGCCGAAATGGAGTCTGCGTGGAACCACCATCAAGATAACGCTGCTGAACGGCGACTATTTTGAGCATGGCTATCAGAATGTGGACTTCGGCGGCGCCCGCGGGTGGGAGAACCAATTTAAATCATCTGCGCCCGAGTCTCCGCGTATGACTACGATTGGAAAATCGCCTCAGGAGATTTTGGCGCAAGGCCCTAACGGCTCTGGTTGCTTGTTTACTTTCGGCAGGGCGCACTGGTGGATGAACATACCGAGCATGAATTCAATGCCGCCAGGGTGGAGCGTCGCGCCGGGCATGGTCGTGGTTCCGCCGGCTTCGCCGTATAACCTTCCCGGCAAGCACAAGGTGGAAATCACCTTTAACTATGAGCCCTCTCGAAGATTGAGGTTCTACCAGTTTGACCCGGTGCACCACGATGTGGCCGTGTATTCGGTCCACTAGAGGATATCTCTGTGTTACTTATGTCCGAAAATGAGTGCCGCGATGTGTAACCTCCAAGAAGCGTTGTGACGCATGATTAGTAGTGGTCGAGTTTGTTTTCGGGCAATGCAATCTTAATTACGAAGATCGCTGGATTCGACTATATTGTCGCGCGAACTGGCAAAGAGAGGAACCTATGAGTAACTCGACACACAATCTTAGTCTTCTGGTCTACGACCCAACCTGGGCTTTCAATAACCGAGCAACGCTGTCCCTCACCGTTGCGGCGGACGGCAGAGTTAGTGCTATCTTCGGATACATAGGCCCCCCCAAGAATCTAAACGGAACAATGAAACCTGCGAGTGACAGCTCTCAGGACAATTACGAGTTGATTGGGGATGGGGTGAGCATGCGCATCTCTTCATATCAGGTCTTTGGTGGTCAATACCCGGTAGCTGGCGTCGCCACCATAGATGAGGCTGGTCCATTTTTCATCATTGGCAAACCGTCGTGATTTCGCTGGCAGACGTATTTCTACTCACAATCCAACAAGACCAAAGAGCCCGATTCGACCGCCATAGAAGACAGACAATCATCAACCTTGCCGCTGTCTCAGGGAATTCCCCTATTGCTCAGAGTTTTCCCCGAGAGTCATTACTCGTTGCCCCGATAGACACCCGCTCTCAGAAGTGAGAGATAGATACTGACCTTAATACTGCGTCGTTTCGGGGGAGGCTAAAAGGAAAATTCCCAAGTAGCCTAGCCCCGGCACACCTTCGAAAGACGTTAGTCTTGGTTGCGATCCTCAGGAAGTCGTTAATGTGTGTGGTCGCAAATCTAAGCAAAATTTCCAGCCTTCTTTAAGGAGTGCGAACTGAGGAGATTCCGGAAATGAGTACTGATGAGATCAGGGCCAGAGTCAAGAAGTCCATCGTTGCCATAACCAATATCGGTCTTGACGAGATTTCTGACAATGCGTCGTACAAGGACGACCTGCAACTGGACTCGCTTACGATTCTCGAGATAGCGGTCGATGCAGAGTACCAGTTCCAGGTCAAACTCTCAGACGACGATCTGGGAGAAATTCGAACCGTGGACGATACAGTCAAGATGGTTCAGCAGTATTTGAGTCCCGCAATGGTCTAACTATGGAGCGACGAATTGTCATAACCGGAATCGGCGTGGTAACTCCGATCGGCATTGGGTGTGAGGAGTTTTGGACGAGCTTGCTCAACGGCCGCTCTGGAATCGCTCCGGTGCAATCACTTGACACTTCAGACTACAACGTTCATCGAGGCGCCGAAGTAAAGGAGTTTAATGCAGAGAAATACATTTTGAATCTCGACGCAACTCGCCTGGGGCGCGCTTCCCAGTTCGCGATCGCGGCCGCAAGGCTGGCCCTCGCGGATGCCGGAGTCGAAATTGGTTCCCTTGACCAGAAGCGGGCAGGAGTGTCAATGGGAACCACCTCCGGTGAGCCGCGCGAGGTCGAGCGCTTCGACGATTCGTACGTCAGCAAGAATCTGGACCGAATTGGTCCAGAGTTTCTCGCGCGGTACCCGTGCCATGTGATCCCCGCGCATGTAGCGAGCGAACTGAATTTCAGCGGGGTCAACATCATGATTCCGACTGCGTGTGCTGCCGGCAACTATGCGATCGCCCACGCGTTCGACGTGATGCGCGCTGAACGCTCAGACCTGATGCTGGCTGGCGGCTCAGACGCCTTTTCACGCATCACCTTTACCGGATTCGCCAGGCTCGGCGCGGTCGCGCCGGAAACATGCCAACCCTTCGATCGTCTCCGCAAAGGCATGATCCCTGGTGAAGGCGCAGGCGTGTTGGTACTTGAACCCTTGGACCGTGCGCGTCGCCGCGGCGCCCGCATCTACGCCGAAGTTGGCGGATACGGCCTTTCCTGCGACGCGCACCACATGACAGCTGCCCATCCGCAGGGCGATGGCGCCGAACGCGCAATGCAACAGGCGCTTGCTGACAGCAAAACCAAGCCCGAAGACGTGAGCTACATCAGCGCTCACGGCACGGGAACCTTGACGAACGACCGTCTTGAGACCATAGCAGTAAAACGACTATTCAAAGACGCGGCTTATCGTATTCCAATCAGCTCAGTCAAATCGATGCTGGGCCACACTATGGGCGCGGCCTCAGCAATTGAAGCGGCGGTATGCGCGCTCGCCGTCTTCAATGATCGTGTTCCTCCGACCATCAACCTGAATGATCCTGATCCCGAGTGTGATCTGGACTACGTTCCCAACTTTGCGCGCGACTTGCGAATCAATGTTGCAATGAATAATGCCTATGCGTTTGGCGGCAACAACGCATCGCTGATCCTCAGAAAGCGGGAGTTACTCAATTGATAGGAAAACGGGTCGTGATCACTGGAATGGGTGTGATTTCACCGTTAGGTGATTCGCCCGCCCGTTTGCATGACTCGTTGTGTCAGGGACTTAGTGGAATTAAGCCAATACAGCTTTTCAGCACGGCGGGACTTGGCTGCCCGCTCGGCGGCGAGATTCTTGATTTCGACGCCGCGAAATATTTGGGCGGCGAGAGAAACCTGCGTCCGCTTGATCGGACATCACGACTGGTAGTTTCTGCAGCCCAACTGGCGTTGAAGGACAGCGGTTGGTCGGCTGAGATGAGAGCCGCTCAAGAAGTAGGACTCGTGCTCGGAACGATGTTTTGCAGCGTGCATACGATCTCTGAATTCGATCGGCGAACTCTCGAGGCTGGTCCAGCCTATGCCAGCCCCATGGACTTTTCCAACACTGTAATCAATGCCGCCGCAGGTCAGACTGCGATTGTGCATAACCTGCGGGGGGTGAACACCACGATTTCGACAGGCGTGACTTCCGGGCTCGAGGCCATCTCTTACGCGACGGACCTGATTCGCTCTGGTCGTGCGAGGGCCTTACTGGCCGGCGGCGCGGACGAGTTGTGTTTCGAGTCCTTCTACGGATTCGACCGCGCCGGTTTGTTGTGTCGATCAAATGACTCAGCGGGCGATTTTCCGATCCCATTCGACTCGCGACGGAATGGCTTAGCGCTTGGTGAAGGAGCGGCGCTATTAATGTTGGAGGATGTCGCGTTGGCTCGTGAGCGGGGCGCGCGCATTCTTGGAGAGATAAGAGGACATGGCAGCAGTTACGACTGCTCGCGCGGCCAAGAAGACAAAGATTCTGTACAAGCGGTCGCCTCTGCAATCCGTCAGGCACTACATGATGGCTTCATTTTGCCCTGTGAGCTGGACTGCCTGAGTGCGTCGGCTAACGGGAGCGTTGCTGGTGATCGTCACGAGGCACAAGGCGCTTTTGTTGGTCTCAGTGGGCAGGCCCATAAGCTTCCGGTGACCGCTATTAAATCCATGCTCGGTGAAACGCTCGGTGCGTCAGGACCAATGCAGGCCGTCTCCTTGTTAGAAACGATGCGTGACGGTGTGCTTCCCGGAATCCCGCATTTGGAAGAGATCGAAGATGACTTTCCGCTCGATATGGCCAGGGCGCAAAGCCATGAAGCCGATGTAATCAATGGCTTGATCAACTCGATCGGTTTGGATGGACATTGTTGCTCGTTGATCCTGTCCCGTGGCGAAGCATAGAGGAGACTGACAGATGGCGCAGATAAATGAGAGGTATACAGAATATGCCGATGCCCTTATCGAAAGGCTTGAAGGATGCGGAGTACGCATCGCTGATCATTCGCTGAGGTCAGTGCGAGTAACGGTTGTCAGTTGGTTGGAGGAGCTTCCTCTGTTCCCCGAAGCAAGGAAACGAGTTTCCCGGACGCAAGCCTCTGCTTCTGTCCCTGGCATCGTGGCCGAACCACCGGGTGACGTCTTGAAGAGTCGGAGGCAAGGCTTCTTACGGTGGATCGTGCAATGTACCTTTACCATAGGCTTTAAATTGATCGGTCTTTTCGCCCTTTGGACCCTTCCCCTGTTTTTCGACAAAGAGCCCCCGGTTGGGGTCAAGAAGTAATGTCTCTTTGAGGAGTCCTGACTCATGTCCGGTCTGATTTCACCCGAACCGTTCACCCGAGAGGAGCCGCTGCGACTCGTGCCGCGGATGAAGGAGCAGGGCTATGCCGTCCAGTATGTCGAGCGACGACGCGAGTGGATCGAAAAAACAACAGGGTGTTGTCTAAAGCACGTCGGTGCTTACTCAATCCTGAGCCAGGAGATGCGCGGCAACATCGAGAATCCGATCGGTGCCATTCAGATGCCGTTGGGAGTTGCCGGCCCGCTGCTGGTCAATGGAAATCACGCGTGCGGCACCTTCTATGTGCCAATGGCGACTACGGAAGGCGCGCTTGTCCGTTCATACGAACGAGGTATGGCGGCGTTGACACGCGCTGGGGGAGTTTCCACTCGGATACACCAGGACGAAAACCGGATTGCGCCCATCTTCGCTTTCGAAAATGTGCGTGACGCATACGAGTTCGCGCAAAGCGTGACCGAAGACTTTGAGGCGATTCGCGAAGCTGCTGAATCGACTACCGGTCACGGCAAGCTGGTGCGCCTCGAATGCCATCCGGTCGGCCGGGAAGTCATGGTTAATTTCAGCTACACAACCGCGGACGCGCACGGCATGAACATGATCGTCAAGGCCACCGAGCGAGCATGTCAAGAGATTATGGTCCGCAGCAAAGCGCGGAGGTTCCACCTGTTCAGCGGATTCAGTTCAGAGAAGCGAGCCAGTGGCGCGCTGCTACTCGGTGGCAAAGGAAAGAGAGTCACGGCGGGAGCCCTGCTGCCTAAAGCCGCGGTGAAATCTTATCTGCACACGACACCGGCGCAGCTGTCGGATCTGTGGCGCCAGACCGTGTTGGGTCACATGCAAGCGAACGCGATTGGCTACAACGGACAATATGCCAATGGCCTCGCGGCAATTTTCATCGCCTGCGGGCAGGACGTAGCCAACATCGCCAACTCAGCGGTGGGCATAACCAACTTTGAAGTCACGGATGAGGGCGATCTTTACGCCACCGTGACGCTGCCTTCGCTCACGGTCGCGACCGTCGGCGGAGGCACTGCTTTGGGAACCAGCCGAGAGTGCCTGGAAATGCTCGGCTGTGCGGGCAACGGCCGCGCAGCCAAATTCGCGGAGATTGTGGCCGCCGCCATTCTGGCCGGAGAACTTTCGATGGGCAGCGCGATCGCCAGCGACGAGTTCGTTCAAGCCCATGAGACTCTCGGCCGCAACAGGCCGGTGTGAGTCTATGGCCGTAATTGCGGATGTCGCTGGTGTAACTTTTTATGAAACGACTGTTCAGAGGCTTAAGAGGGAAACCGCCGAATGATTCCTACGACGCCGTGATTATCGGCGCGGGCATCGGCGGTTTGATCTGCGCGAACCTGCTGGCGCGTGAAGGACTGCGAGTGTTGCTCACCGAGCAGCACTACATGGTTGGCGGATATTGCAGCACCTTCCGTCGCAACGGTTATACCTTCGACGCGGCAACCCATTTTTATCCCTTGCTGGGAAACCCGGCGACAATCACGGGAAGATTGTTACAAGATCTCGGCATTACCAATGGCTGGATCAAAATGGATCCGGTTGACCACTTTCATTTCCCTGACGGATCGAGCTTTGCCGTTTCCGCTGATTTCGCGATCTACCTTGCCAGACTGAAGTCTGAGTTCCCGGAAGAGGCCCAGGCGCTGGACAAGTTCTTTGCGTTGGTCCGAGAGGTCTACATGTTTGGGTTGCTTTCGTATTTTCGCTGGCGCGATCACGATAGGCTCAAACCTTACGCGCAAATGACTGTGCGCGAAGCGCTGGACCGTCACTTCCGCAATCCCAAGCTCAAGCTGTTGCTCGCCGCTGATTGCGGACATTGGGGCTCGCCGCCGTCGCGGACGTCATTCGTTTTCGATTCGATGCTGCGGCTGTCTTACTTTCTCGGCAACTATTATCCGCGCGGCGGCTCACAGGCATTTGCCGATGAATTGGCGCTGCGGTTTGAAGAACTCGGCGGCGACATTCTGATGAGTTCTACCGTCAAGCGCATCGTCACCGCAAATGGAACCGCGATCGGCGTTGAGGTGGAAGCAGGACCGCCAAATGCCCGCAGCGTCCATCGAATCAAGGGCGGTGTGGTCGTCTCAAATGCTGATTTGCTGTCAACAGTCGAACGATTACTTGCACCGGGACAAGTTGATCCCGAAAAACTCGTTGCCTTGCGAAAGCTCCGCCCGTCGCACCCGTGTTTTCTGACGCATATCGGTTTGAAAGATATGCCGACCGAAATTCTGCGAGCGGCTGCGGGTTATCACTGGGCTTCGTGGAATTCGGACGAAGTAGCCACGCGCGCGTTTAAGATTTTCGTCCCGACTCTATATGAGCCGGCGATGGCGCCGCCAGGCGGTCACATCGTGATCCTGCAAAAACTGACGGATGTCGACTACGAGGCGATCGAGGATTGGACCGCGCACAAGGCGGCGGTTGAAAACTACATCATGAGAAATCTCGAGCGGGTGATGCCGGGATTCTCCAACAAGATCGTAGTTAAGTTGAGTGCTTCCGCGCGCACTTCTCAACAATTCACAGTCAATCATCACGGCGCGATGTTGGGTTGGGAAATGTCTCCCGACCAGCTTGGCGAACACCGGCCGGCCCTCAACGGGTTGGTAAAAAATCTCTATTTCACAGGTCATTGGACGCAACCAGGCGGCGGCATCACGCCGGTGATCGTCTCGGCAATGCAGGTTGCCGGCCGCATCACCAAAGGCCAAGAAGCGCGCGCCGGAGCGAGTGCATCCCTGACGAGCGTTGACAGCCAAAGAGAGTTTGGCTGGGCCAGGTATCCGGGCCGAGAGGGAGAACCAGCGCTGCAATAGTTAGCTGCGGAAAAAAGAAATGGCGAGACGCAGAATTCTGAGAATCCTTTTACGAGTGCTGATTGTCGGCATTGTGTTGGCCGGCGCCAGCATCGCCCTAAGCCTTTTCGTAATGGCGCGCAAGGACAAAGAGCACGAGCGCTTCCTGAACACCGGCAAATCAGTCAATTCATTTCTCGCCAGCTACAAGCATGCGGTCGAAGACTCTTTCAAGCAGAAAGACGTCAACGAGATCATGCAGTTCTATTCGGAACGCTACGCCTCACCGGGCCGGGGTCGTTGGTTCCTAAGACCCGATCAGGAGGCCGGTGACGTAGCTTGTTTCGTGCTCAAATCTGACGGGCAGAAAGACTATGCGAAGGCTGACCTGAAAGCTGAAACTGAGGGTTATCTGAACGATCTTACTTCGGTCGACGACGTCAAGTTCAAGATCGACATGATCGAAAAGATCGAGCTCGAACGAACAGTACAACTGACGGTCAAATTCATTCTCGACGGCAAGGACAAACAGGGACACATCTTTCAGGATCGTAATTTCTATCGTTGGTATCTGGCCAACGAGGGCGGAGCCGATGCCTACGATTGGAAAATTCTCAAGGATGAGCTGGTGGAAGGACTACGCGTCGGCGGCAACGGACACAACTTCCAGAGTTTTGAAACCAAAGAAGAACTGGCGGCGATCGGGATTGACTACAAGCATGAGCGCGATCCCAAACTCAACATCAAAGAGCACGGATCAGAGCTCAAGTTCGGCGTAATCGAGCATGGCGCTGGCGGAGTTAGCGCTGTTGACTACAACAACGATCGCAGGGAGGACATTTTCTTTGCCGATGGCAAGCGGTCACGACTTTACCGCAACGACGAGGCGGACGCTTCCGGCCGTCCGCATTTTACCGATGTCACACAGGAGTCAGGATTGGATGGAATCGATCAGGCGGCGGCCGGCATCTTTGCCGACGTCGATAACGACGGATACCAGGATCTGTTCGTCACCCGGTACCTCGCGCCGGTCAAGTTCTATCACAATAACGGGCCTGACAAGGAAGGCAGAATCACGTTCAGCGATTGGTCCGCGCAGATGGGATTTGATCCCAGGGATCCGCAGAGCACTGCGCCGGCAGTCTCAGCTTGTTTCTTCGATTACGACCGCGACGGCTATGTTGATTTGTACGTGGGCTTGTACGGCGATGCGTTCAAGGACGTGCCGCGCATACCCTTCTATGCTCAAAACGGAGGCGCCAACCGGCTTTATCACAACGAAGGCGGTAGGCACTTCACAGATGTGACCGAGAAGAGCGGGACCGGCGACACGGGTTGGACGCTGGCGGTGGCCGCCGGGGATTATGACAACGACGGATATCCGGACATCGCCGATGCCAACGACTTCGGGCGTAAGAATGTCTATCACAACAACCGCGACGGCACCTTCACCGAAGTCGCAAAGCAGGCCGGGGTCATAGACATTAGCGGCGGCATGGGGTTGACTTTCGGGGATTTCAACGACGACGGCAATCTCGATCTCTATACCTCGAACATAAATTCCAACCAACGGTGGTTCGGTGAAGACATGACGGTTTCGCAGTATATGCGCAACGTCGTGCGGACGAAGTACGCCTTAACAGATCTCTCAGAGTACTTAAAAGTCTACAAGTTCCTGGGTCCGGCCTGGCGCGAGCTTGGCAAGCTGAGCGGCGACGGTAACCGGCTATTTCAGAACAACGGCAATGGCACCTTCAGCCAGGTAAAGAACAGTCACACCAATCGGGCTGGCTGGGGTTGGAGCGTAGCCTTCTTCGACTATGACAACGATTCAAGGCTGGATATCTACGCAGCCAACGGGTGGATTAGTAACGCGCCCAATACGGATCTTTGACTACCCTTCACGAGCGGTGCGGTCGCACACGTGAAGCAATACAAACAGGGCGTTTTCTTTAGCGATAACTTCGTCGGTGAGAATTCATGGAACGGTTACGAGCGCAAATGTCTCTTCGCGAACGTCGGGAACAACCAGTTCATGGATGTCGCGCGACCGACCGGTTCGGACAGTATCAAAGACGGCCGCGGAGTTGCGATCGCCGATTTCAACGGTGACGGGAAACTCGATCTGGTCATGAACAATAACAATGCGCCGCCGACTCTGTATCTGAACGAGGTAAAGAGAAGCGGCAATAGCGTGGTGATCAAGTTGGAGGGAATCGCGCAGGCGGGCGGAGGAAGTTTCCACACCAGTCGCGATGCAATTGGGGCTCAGGTTCGTTTGACGATCGCCGGGAAGACGATGATGCGACAGGTCGAAGCAGGCTCTGGTTTTGCCGCCGAGGAAATGTTGCCGGTGCATTTTGGAGTCGGCGGGGTAAACAGAATTGAGGCAGTCGAAATTACCTGGCCGAGTGGCCTGGTGCAGAAATTCGACAGCGCGCAAACCGGAGATTGGCTGAATAGTCAGGTAGACATTAAGGAGAGCACCCCGCAAGCGATTAGCGTTCGGCCTTACGCGGTTGCGCCGAATGCCGCGGCAGTTCGAAACAGGAAGAATAACTCGCGGACATAGAAAATGTCGGGAATGAAAACTTTTTGGTGTGCAGGCAGTTGGTAAGAGTTGCAGCTCGCAAAATTGCTCGCGAGCTTACAACGCCCGAGGGAGTGAGGACGATGACAAAGAGAAAGCGGCGGGTAATTTTCTTCTCGTCACCTTTCATCATAATTCTCGGATTGGTGATCTGGGCGAAGCTTGCCATCAATCGCGTCGAGGCGAACGCCAAACTCCTGGCGGAAACCGGACAGGCCGCGATCAAGATGCTCAACGAGTACCACACCGGAGTCGACGAGTTCGTCGCCAATAAAGACGCCAGCAAAATTCTCGAATGCTATGCGGAGGATTACCTAAACGATCATGAAGGAGAATGGGTAGAAAAGCTGCAATCCGATCGCGACGGCGTTCAGGTTTATGAATGGGATGTTGAAGGAGAGCGGCCGTACCGCAAGACCGATGTAGGTGATCAGGTAAAGCATTATCTGCAGCCGATCACCTCCATCGAAGAAAGTAAATTCAAACTTGATTCAGTTGAGCAGATATGGTCGTCGGATTCCGCTGTCGTCCGCGGGGTGCTTTGGTTGCGAGGACAAAGAAAGAGCGCCGGGACAGACAAAGATCAAGCTTTCGAATCCCATGCTTTGATTCGGTTGTGGCTGCGGGCAAACAACGGAAAATGGGGAATCAACAAGCAAGAGTTGATTCACGGAGAGACCGTCACGGGGGACCGTCAAGGATTTACCGACATCACCGAAAGCTCCGGCCTCAACTTTGTGTCCCACCGTAATCCTCTTTTTGCCACGCCCGAATGGGAGCCAAAGAAGTTCGGCATTATCAAGTACGGCTCAGCCGGAGTGTCTGCCATAGATTTTGATAACGACGGCTGGTATGACGTCTTCTTCGGCGACGGTGCGCAACCGCGTCTTTACCGGAACAATCACGGAAACTTCGTCGATGTCACCGCGGACGTTGGTTTGCCGGCAGACTTGCCAGGTATCAACGTCGGCATCTTCGCCGATTTCGACAACGACGGATACAAAGATTTATTTCTCGGCTGCTACACGGGCCCCAGTCATCTCTATCGCAATGTTGCGGACCTACAGGATCCAGCCAAACGGAAGTTCGTCGACGTGACGCAAAGCTCTGGCTTGAAACCGAAAGGCGACGGCGATTTCGTGACGGTGGCCGCGGCTGGCGACTATGACAATGACGGCAAGTTGGATCTTTACGTCGGCCGTTATCTGGACGCCCGCAAGAACCTTCCCACTACACTTTTCTACACGCGCAACGGCGAGGGCAATACGCTACTGCATAACGACGGCAATTTTCATTTCACCGACGTAACTGAACAGGCCGGCATCCACGAAACCGGAGTCACCTTGGGTGTGGCCTGGGGCGATTATGACGGCGACGGTTATCCGGACATGTACGTCGCGAATGATTTCGGTCGTAACGCGCTCTTGCACAACAACCGGAACGGTACGTTCACCGATGTCTCCAAAGAGACCGGAACTCTGGATCCGGGTTACGGGATGAGTTCGACCTTTGGCGACATCGACAACAACGGGACCCTCGACATTTATGTCTCGAATGTCCATTCGGGTCAGCGTTGGTACGGCCAGGCGGCCACGCTTTACCAATACATCCTGACCAGCACGCGACAAGGAACAATTCTGGAGGACTTTTCCACCTACAAGGAGATCTATCAACTGGTAGGCACGGATTGGAAAGGTTATGGCGACAAAGTAGTGAAGGGAAATACGCTGCTGTTGAATGACGGCAAAGGACACTTCACAGACGTTTCGGAAAAATCGCGCGTCAATCCATTCGGCTGGTATTGGAGCTCGACGATGTTCGATTACGACAACGACGGCCGCCAGGATATCTATGCCGCTAATGGTTGGATCAGCGGCAAGAAGAAAGACGATCTTTGACTGCCCTACATTTTGAGCGCGGTCGCGCACATTAAAGATTACAAATCGGGCAAATTTTATCGGGACGAATTTCGGGGCGACATTTCGTGGAACGGTTACGAACACAAAGTGCTGTTGCGCAACGAGGGCAAGGATGCAAACGGGACTTTGCAATTCACCGACATCGCGATGGCGCTTGGCGCCGATGACATCAAGGACGTGCGCGGGATGGCGGTCGCCGATTTCGATAACGATGGCGCCCTCGACATAGTCATGAACAGCAATCCGGGCGACAGCGGCGACGCGACCAAGGCGCACCCGACGCTGCTTCGTAACAACATCGGTTCGAAACGGAATTGGCTGGCGGTTGAGTTAGTCGGAACGCAAAGCAATCGTGATGCAGCCGGCGCGATGGTCACGATCGAAACGGGCGGAGCAAAGCAGTTGGGTTTGGTCTCAGCCGGTTCCGGCTTTGCTTCGCAAAATACCGAGCGTCTTTATTTTGGGCTCAATGACCAGACAAGGGTGGACGTTTTGACTGTGCGCTGGCCCAGCGGCCGGATCGAAACCTTCAAGTCGATTGGGGATCAACTCATTGCGGCGGATCGATTGGTGCGAATCACCGAAGGCGCAGGAATCGAGCAGGCGGCTCTCCCGACGAAGTGAATTGTGACGAAACAGAGATGGCGAGAACCAAGGAGATTCGAATGATGAGAGTCATGCTCATCGAAGATCGCGACAGCGTGGCGGAGCTAATCGTCAAGTGTCTGCAGTCTACGCCAGCGGTTGAAGTGTGCCAGCGAGCCGCGCAGCAGGAAGACGGTTTCGGCGGACACCTCAGCGGCGGCTACGCCGGCTTTCTCGAAGAGCAAGGCATAAATGCAGTCGTCTACTCTCCTCCCGTTCGTCAACGCCGCCTTGATTTAGCAGACGCCGAGTCGGTATTCCGCCAGTGCGCCAGGGTGGGCGTCGAGAAGTTCGTCTTACTTTCGAGCGCAATGGTATATGGAGCCAGTCCCCACAATCAGGGCCTTATTCCTGAGATCCGCCCTGTCCTCAACGGCGGCAGCAATCAGGTGGCGAGCGAATGGCACAAGCTCGAGACGATGGCAGTTTCATATTTGGGCGCCGCCTCCAGAACATCAGCGCGGCTGACTATTCTGCGACTTGCCGCAATGCCTGCGCGTGACGGCAAGGATTATTTCAGTGAATTGTTCCGGGGCCGGATTGCAGTGACGCTTCCGGGCCATGATCCAACCATGCAGCTACTCAGCTGCGAGGATCTTGCGAGGGCTGTGCGGAGCGCGCTCGAAACAGAGGAGGGCGGCGTCTACAACGTCGCACCCAGTGTCACTATTACGCTCCGAGCCGCGCTCAGGCTCGCCGGCGTGCGACGAGTTCCAGTCTCGCGCACCGTACAACGCGCCCTCCGCCCCATGCTGAAGCGGTTGGGTTTGGCCCACTCGATAGACCAACTTGATTTTGTCCGCTACTCCTGGACCGTTTCGGATCAGAAAATTCGCCGCCAATTGTCATCGCAACCTGAGCGTTCGAGCGCAGCAGCGCTGACAGAATTTCTCTCCGACAGGAGAGGGGATTCCAATGGGTTCGGAGTCTCGCACGACTTTGCGTTCGACGACTTCGGAATGGATAAGTATTACATCGCCGCCTATGGGCGCACGATGTTCAAGTTTCTTCACGACTACTGGTGGCGTGTCGAAGTGAACGGACTGGATCATGTACCACCTCGAGGCCGGGCCGTGCTGGTGGGCCTTCATCGTGGCTTCATGCCCTGGGACGGAGTGATGGCCCTGCATCTGCTCGTCCAAAAACTTAAGCGCTATCCCCGTTTCCTGATTCATCCCGGGCTTATCAAGTTTCCTTTTCTCTTTAATTACATGACCAAGCTCGGCGGCATCATTGCTTGTCAAGAGAATGCGGCGTACGTGCTGGAGCGCGATGAGATGCTTGGTTTATTTCCTGAAGGTATTCGCGGAGCGTTTGCGCTGTATCGTGACGCCTACAAAATCGGAAAGTTCGGGCGTGACGAATACGTCAAGATCGCTTTGCGTCATCGCGCGCCGATCATTCCCTTTGTGACCATCGGCAGCGCGGAGATTTTTCCGATCCTGAAAAAGTGGGACTGGGCCTGGTGGAAGCGCAACACCGAATGGCCGACTTTTCCGATCACGCCGACGTTTCCATTCCTGCCGCCGGTGCCGCTGCCGGCCAAGTGGCATACGCAATTCCTGGAGCCGATTCACTTGGAACAACGGTTTCCGCCTGAAGCAGCAAGTGACTCAACGACGGTGCGCGCGATCAGCCTGGAAGTGAGGAACAGTATGGAAGAAGCGATTGGCGAGATGTTGCGCCGTCGTAAATCAATTTTCTACGGCTCAATTTTCAACGGACAGACCAGTGAAAAACTGAGCTACGAAGAGCCGATCGTCTACAAGGAGAAATTGAGCTAATGGTTTTCCGGGCGAACTTGCACCGCCTCATACATATCGTGGCTGTAATCGTCAGACATGCGGTCGCGCAGTCAGTTGGTGTTCTGCTGATTCACTGGCCCAGGCTTGCCTTTCGCGCACAGTTCGTGCGCGTCTCCGGGCCCGAGCGACTGCGCGTGTTTTTTGAAGATATGGGCGGCTCTTTCATCAAGTTCGGCCAGATGCTTGCACTACAGCCAGATATTTTGTCGCTGGAGTATTGTAACGCTCTATTCAATCTGCTCGACCGCCTAGCGCCGTTTGGCTTCGATCACGTCGAGAGCACCTTCATTGAAGAATTCGGCAGACCGCCTTCTGAAATATTCGACTACATCGAGGCAAGACCCATCGCGACAGCATCCATAGGGCAAGTACACCTAGCGTACCTCAATGGGCGCAAGCTCGCAGTGAAGGTACAAAGGCCAAACTCAGAGTCAGCGTTCACTGGCGATATACGGCTAATAATTGCTGCGATGCGAATGATCAAACTTCTTCAGTTGAAGAAGCTCTATTGGCTCATCGAGCCAATGACCGAGTTTGTCGCATGGACGCATGAGGAACTCGATTACAGGTGCGAGGCTCGCTACATGGAACAGCTCCGCAGTAACGCTCAAGATAATCCGCGCGAGCGCGTGCCAGAGGTTCTCTGGGACTACACCACCCGGCGCACCCTAACAATCGAGTTCTTTGATGGCGTGACGGTACTCGACTATTTACGGGCTGTGGAAGAAGGTGATGAGTTGCTCATTCACAGGCTGAACGCTAGCGGGTTTGTTGCTGATGAATTCGCGGCCAATATCATCGACAACTTTCTAAGCGACACCTTTCGCAGGGGCATGTTCCACGCCGACCTACATCCAGCCAACTTGATGATCCTGCCCGGGAATGTTGTCGGTTACGTCGACTTCGGCATCACTGCCGTACTCAGCCACTATTCGCGCCGGAACCTGTTGGGTCTAACCCTTGCTCTGGTGCGCGGTGATATGGAAGGGATGTGCGAGCCGTTCTTTAACGTTTCGACGATGGGTGCTGATGCGCATATCGAAGGCTTCCAAGAGGGACTGAAAACACTTGAAGACAAGTGGTATGAGACTAAAGGAAATGAGAGGTTGATGCGAGTCAACATCACTGTGGTAATGCTTGACATGCTCAAACTCTCGCGGAAGACAGGTGTCTGGCCAGAGCGCGATGTGGTGAAATATGTGCGCTCCGCAATAGCAGCTGACGGTCTGATCACGCGGCTCGCTCCCGGCTTTAGTCTTGACAAGCATCTTGAGGCGACTTGCGACCGCTATCTCACGTGGCAAGCGCAGCAAGCGCTATTTTCGTACGACACGCTTGTCAACTGGTCTAGCTCAAGCGGTCATTTAATTCGCGATGGTGTCTTCAGGGCCTCGATCTTGCTCGATCGAATTTCTGCCGGCGAATTACCCGCTCGGATTGAATTGAGCGAGGCTGGCCGGGGGGCTGATGGGACATCGAGGTTGGGAGTAATGCGAGTGGCGGCGGTGGTTTTTGCACTCTCAATTCTCATCAGCATAACGGGAGAACGAGTGCAGTTAGGTGTGAACTTGTTTACAGCGGAAATCTTCCTCTTAGTAGTGGGTGCGATGGTACTCGTTCGCAATATACGCGTGCTTGCATAACCAGTAAGGAGATCGATCATGCGCGATTTGACTAAATCAGTGATGAGCTACTCGTGGTCCATGTCGCTGTTCGGCATACAGCAGATGGTAAATCTGCTAAGGCCATCCCAGGCGACACAGGCCTTCGATAACGTCACTCAGGCTACCGGAGCTGAGTTCGGGGATGTTTTGAAGGCAACTTTCACAGTTGGCGATAACCTTCAGCGAAGGCTGGTTGATCTAAGCTTCGGCGTCTTCACTGCAGGTGGCGTGCTCAATCCGAACAATGTGACGAGGGGAACGTCGACAACTTCCTCTACACAGGCGACGTCGGCAAGCGGGCCTGGGGCGCAGCCTGAGTCTACAGGATGGGGGCCTGTACCTCCTCCTCCAGACAAGTAAGAAGGGTAAGGTCGCAGAAAATACCGACGATTCCGCTACTGCCTCGAGCGGCTGCTCCCATGATGTAGAGAGCTGAATGCGGAGGGCTTGAAATGTTGGTTTTACTTACCTGACTCAGCGGCCTTCAGGGAATGGAACCGACGTGGAATTGCGCAGCTTGCCCTTTTTGGGGGCGTAATCTTGATTAGTCTGAATACGTCGAGGAACCAAAAGAGAGGAATCCAAATCATGAAACTCAGCAAGACCTTCAGTGGGGTTGTTGCAACCGGCACCAATAGACTGTTTGGAAAGCCTTTGTGGGATCTCGGTTCTCTGGGCAACCGTGGGGCAACGAATCTTGCAGCATACAATCCGAATGGAAATGAACCCAGCGCTTTGACCCCTGATATGCCAAGTTCGACGGTGCTTGCCACCTATGTTGATCCGGCGAATCTTGCTGAAATGAATATGCGCCCGGATCAAGTAGATCCATCAACGATCAACGTTCCACTCAGAGATGTGAAGGTGGTTGCTGATCTGGCAGGCCACCAGAGAGTCGCATTGAAAGGTATTCTGCAAGTCCAAAATGCAGCAGATCCCAGCCAGGCTGAACCCTCCGGTCCGATCACGCTGGGGGATTGGCGCAAGGCAAAGGGGAAGGCCACCATCAAGTGCAGCAATAATTCAAGTTCAGTTTTGCTCGAGTTGAACGGGCTAATTCCAAACCGGCTTTACACTGCGTGGGGCGTCTTTAGCGGGCCTATGCCAATACCCTCCGCCCTCGGCGGGACGCCCTGTGTCTTCGTGACGAATAATCGAGGCAGTGCTACGTTCCAGCGAGCGCTCAATTTCTGTCCTTTGCAGCCTACTGCTGGACAGCCGCAGTTTCTCTTTATTGAAATTCTTTATCACTCAGATCAGCAGGTCTACGGTCTTGTACCTGCTCTCCCGATGGCAGGCCTTCACATTGGCGCCGTGGTGCATACTCAACTCGAGTTCCCAGTCAATGTTAACCGGGCGAAAACCTAGAGATCAGGAGTCAAAATAAGAAGGTGCGCAGTTTTGAATCGTGATTGACAGAATCTGAAGTGGAGAACAGCCCTCTGATGGCTTGTAATTTATCGAATAGGTTTTCAAGGAATTGAAACCAAGAAGGAGAAACCCGAATCATGGGACTCACCAAAACGATCACTGGGGTGCTGACGACGGGAACCAATAGGGCCTTTGGTGAGCCGCTATGGGATCTCGGCCCACCGCTTGGTACGTTTGGGTGCAACACCGTAGCGGCCTTCAATCCGGATGGCAAGGAGCCGATTGCTTTAACTGCGGATATGCCTGCTTCGACTGTGCTTGCCACCTATGTTGATCCCGCAATTCTCGTCATGATGGGAATACCGCAGGATAAGGTAGACCCATCAACGATCAATGTTCCGCTAAGGGATGTGAAGGTTGTCTCTGATCTGGGGGGCAGCGAGAGGATTGCGGTAAAGCATAGTTCGCAAGCGACAAGCGAGATCGAGCCCACTCAGGCTGAACCTGCTGGTCCTATTACTCTGGGAGACTGGCGACGGGCAAGTGGTAAGGCCACCATCAAATGCACTGATACTTTGTCGAAGATCTCGCTCAAATTTAGCGGGCTTATTCCAAACCGACTTTACACAGCATGGGGCATGTTCAATAGCGGCGGGCAGTTGGTGGCGGTAGCCCTTGGCGGTGCCCCGAGCGTCTTCCTCAGCGATGCTGAAGGTAACGCGAGTTTCAAGCGAGTCCTCAACTTCTGCCCTTTGCAGTCCATTCAAGGACAGCCATCGCTTCTCTACTTGGACATTATCTATCACTCAGATCAAATGGTTTATGGCCTGGTTCCGGATCTCACTCTAACGGGTCTAATGGGTGGTGTTATTTCACACAGTCAATTCGAGTTTCCTTTCGCTGTTAAATCAGCACAACAGAGCCAGGGAACCAAAGACCAGTGAACTGGCTGGGTGAATCGTCTGCTTGGGAGACGATTCAGGAGTTGATGATTATATGCAGAATTCAAGGAGCAATCAGATGAAATCATGGTCGGTGAGAGTGCTTGTCTGTCTATCTGCATTAATCCTCTCGAGCTGTAGCGATTCAAGCAGCAGCTCAGAAGAGCTGAGAGTTGGGGGCCACGCCCCGAGCTTTTCGCTCAAGTCGTTGGATGGCACGACTGTAACGAACAGCTCTTTGGAAGGCAACGTAGTGGTCTTGAACTTCTGGGCTACCTGGTGCCAGCCGTGCATGGGTGAAATTCCCGAGCTTAAGGAACTAGCGGCTAGCTCGGGAGCGAAGGTCATCGCCATTGCTCTGGATCAGGACGGCGTGAGAACGATCAGGCCGTTTGTCGCGAGTAACAGCATTAACTACACCGTATTAGTCGGCGATGAAGAAGTGTTTCATAGATTCAACGGAGTTGGCATCCCGTATACGCTCGTGCTCGACCGGTCACAGCGCGTAGTGAGTATATACCGTGGGCCGGTGACTAAGAAGTCTGTTGATTTGGACTTAAAGAAGATCGAGAAAGGAGTCTAGTAGGGGGCGGGAGCGCGGCAGCTTTTGGTTAGCCCTTCAAACAAGAAACCACCATGTTCGAGCAGGCTGAAACGAGAATAGTCCGCGCGACAGTCAAAAGGCGACGGCAGGAAATAGCAGATTGCCTCGCCAAATTCGGATTGGCCCGCGGCCCGCGTCGCCTTTTGCCGGAGGCAAGCGGCGAGGACTCTCATTGCCGCAGACTTTGCGAGGCTCTCGTAAGCCTTGGCCCGGTCTTTTCTTTATTCGGAATCTATGTGGCATCGCGAGTTGATCTTTTATCTGCGGAACACTGCCTTGAACTTGCGGCTATACCCGACCGCGCGAACCCGACGCCGATTGCCGCCATCCGAACATTTATCTTCCGAGAGCTCCGCTGCTCGCCCACTGAAGCATATCCCATATTCCAGGAAGAACCCTTCGAGTCTCGATTGTGGTATCAGGCGCACCGCGCGTGGCTCAAAAACGGAATGGCAGTCACAGTCAAGATTGTGCATCCCGAACTCGAAGCGCAGCTACTGTGTGATGTCGAATTGCTTATTCTCCTGGAAAGTGCGTTTGCTGGTAAGTGGGCCGGCTTCCCGATTAAGCAAGCGATTGCTGATTTCCGCGACGCGTTGAGAGAGCAGATGGACTTTACCTACGAGGCAGATGCAATGGACGCGCTTGCTTGCGACTCGAAAGACTTCGACATGTTAGCAGCGCCAACTGCGCAAAGGTGCTTCTGTTCATCAAAGGTGCTTACGGTCGAATTATTACCTGGTTCAAGCCTGGCCGATCTGATATCAATCCCCTCGAAACGGGAATCCTGGCCGAGCCCGAGGTCAAGGCTGTCTAATATTGACTGTAAAGATCTCGCCGCTCGCTTGTGCCGTGTGTGGTTGAGGCAAGCTCTCCTGGGCAATGTGTTCCCAGTCGAGCCACGTCCGGAAAACATCCTTATCCTCTCTGAAAAGCGGATCGCATTCACGTCGGGAGGCTTTGCCAAATTTTCCTCAGAAGCTAAGACCAACCTTTGGAATTATCTGCTTGCTGCCGAATCCGCGGATCCTGACAGAGCGTGCTCGTGTTTGCTCAAAGAGATGCAGGAAGGTAAGACGCAGATCAATCGCGACGAATTGGGACACAAGTTCAGGCAGGCCGTCCCTTTCCGTGATGGAGGCTGGAAAGATAACAGTACAAATGACAGTCTGGCTGAACACCTGTTTGTACAGTGGAGGCTTGCAAGTGAGAGTGGCTGTCGTCCTTCAGTCCAATTGCTCTCCTTTTATAGAGGGTTGTTCCTGATTGCCGCGGCCGCGGAGCAGCTTGCCCCTCGAAATGATTCGCTCTTGCAGGGATTAAAAGAAGTGCGCCTCATAGAAATGCTGGGACAGTTTCAGCAGATGATAGGTCTGCGCCCGCTGAGTAACGACCTGCACAAATACGCCACAATGATGATGGAGCTGCCCAGAAAGCTTGACGATGTGCTGACGCTCGCCTCAGAGGGCAATGCGCGACTGAAGCTGCGCATAACGGAGGGAGCCGCTAGTAGCAAACAGAAAAATATGCTGGCTGTTTCAATCGCTTTATCCCTGATGCTTGTGACAGTCGTTCTGCTGGCCCATCACCTCGCGATGAATAGTGCAGCAGGAGCTTGGGCGGAAAGGATTGGCGCAACACTATGCGTTCTAATCGGAGCGATGCTCATGCGGGTTGCGAGCCGCGCGCGATAACGACAATAGATCGCGCTTCATTTGATAAGGAATTCGACTTAGCCGGCCGGCCGGCGCCGATACTTGAGGTTATGCAGCGAATATGATGCGTATTTTGCTTGAGACGTTGAAGCTGCCGCTGACAGCCTTCATCTACAGCATGGAGATGTTGGTCAGTACAATGCAAGGCCTGCAAAAGATCGCCGATCAGGGCATTGATGTAGTGATAAGGGGGGCCGCTCCGACTTCCGGCGATAAACCGGAAGGCGAGAGCGATCCTAAGAATGACAAGACTATTTCCATGGCTGAACCCGCTATTGGAAATAGCACCCAAACAACTCCAAAGGAGGAGACCAAAATGAGTGAGATAGACGACAAAGACTTGAGTGGTGATGACCTAAAACTCGTTCGGTACAAAATACTGTTCATTAAGCGTGACCACGAACATGCTTTTCCTGAACGGGAGGACCTCGTGTCGGCTGACATAGATGAAACAGGCTTCACAGCCTGGAAGATTGCAGAGTTCATCCAGCGGCTCATTGAAACTCCGGTACCCGATAAGTGGAGGAAGAAAGGATATCCTTCCGGCAATGCCGGAAAGCACATCGAGAGGTTGCCTGAGGACGATAAGCAATACCTGCGAGTCTTTTATCAGGTGCTGGATCGTTTCCCGAGAGAGGAAGCCAATTACGAAGCCAGCCAGATCAAAGTTCTCGAAGAGATTCGAGACGAACTCGCGCGAAGGCCGCTTACGACAGCCGCCGCATCGCCGCCGGCTGCCGCCGGTACAAGTGGAAGCGAAGAGGTCAGCCGCGGAAAAAGGGGGTAACGTCGCCTTAAAGAAATTCGGAATATTCGGCTCGATAAATTGTCTAACCAGCCGTCACTCGGCAGATCCGGCCAGCGGGCCATAAATGGCTGCGCTAAAGCACCGTGAGCGAAAGCCCGGATGTACGGCTTCGCTGACGTAGTCTTGAGCGAATTGAGGAG
>Ga0070694_100000224_pt1 | contig 29764 bp, 30 predicted proteins | sample KBSK1251metaG_FD_65470 | JGI IMG/M metagenome (GOLD analysis project Ga0070694, IMG submission 65470) | Corn, switchgrass and miscanthus rhizosphere microbial communities from Kellogg Biological Station, Michigan, USA - KBS K1-25-1 metaG | ecosystem: Host-associated > Plants > Roots >...
CCCCCGTCCGAAAACTGGCACCGAGTTTGCCCTAGAGAGGCTCGGCAGAAGCCATGGCGGACTATACGGACGGCAGGAGCGTGAAGGGCGCGAAGACGGGCGGCGCCCGGCCCGGCGAGATCAAGCCGAGTGCCGGCCCCCGCGGCCATCGTCTCGCGGGACTTCATGCGCCTCGCGGGGACTTCCGGCAGCGTCACGCCCTGGAGTCCCGACCGCACGAGCATCCCGGTCAGCTCGCGCGGGCTCATCGTCTCCCGCATCATCCGCGAGGTCACGGGCGATGAGTGCAACCGATCCGGCCGGAATCGCCACAGGGGAGGAACGGACCATGATGCTCACAGAGCGCACCACCGGCACCACGACACTCCGGCTGCTCGTCGGGGCGGGCTACCGTCGCGAGAGCAGCGCCATGCCCTCGGACTCGCAGATCGCCCACGCCCTCTTCGACGCGCAGAGCGCTCCGAGCCTGCCGTCGCGGAAGAGCTTCGACGAGATCCTGTTCATGGGCCAGCAGAGCTCCGGCTGGACGCAGGTGTTCAAGCAGCTGAAGTCGGAAGGCCTGATCGCGGAGCAGACGCTGGGGCACGTGGTGGCGCGGTGGACGAACCGCACGATCCGCACCCGGCGGCCGTATCTCGCCCACGCCGACGTCGAGACGGTCGGCGCCTCCGCCTAGTCCGCTTCCACTCCGGCGCTACCGCGCGGCCAGCAGCGCCTCGAGCCGCGCGGTAGCGCGCTCCCAGTCGAACTGGGTCGTCACGAAGTCCTGCCCACCCCGGGCGAGTCGCCGTCGCAGCTCCGCATCCCCCACCAGCCTCGAGAGCCCCCACGCCAGCGCGTCCACGTCCCGTCGGGGGGCCACCACCGCCGTGCGGCCGTCGATGGCGTAGTCGCGGCAGCCGCCGTTGTCGTAGGTGCAGAGGGCCGCGCCGCAGGCCATCGCCTCCATCGCGGGCATGCCGAGCCCCTCGTCCCACGACGGGCAGAGATAGATCGGGCAGCGGCTGTAGAGCCACGCCAGGCGCTCCTGGGGCAGGTCCTCGTGGAACTCGGAGAACGGAAGCTTGCGCGGGGGCCGCTTGACCCCGAAGCCCACCAGCCGCAGCTCGGGGTGCCGGGCCCGCACCCGGGCGAAGGCCTCGAGGCCGTCGGCGACCCCCTTCCAGGGGTACTCGTGAAAGAGCATCAGCACCCGTAGCTTTCCGTCGTCTTCGGAGGCGACCGGGTGGAACAGCCCCGGCTCCACCGGGGTGACCACGACCGCGGCCGGGGTGTCGAAGCGCTCGGCCATCACGTCGGCCAGCCACGTCGAGATCACGATCTTCCGCAGGGGAAGGCGGTAGGTGGCGTCCACCCGGGTCGCCTCGCCGTGGTAGAGGCTCTCGTAGTGCTGGATGAAGTAGACCTTCCGCCCGCAGCGCGACGGGGCCGCCGCCACCGTCTCCACCGACTGCCAGGCGGTGGCGATCACCACGTCCCCCTCGGGCACGCCGGCCGCCGTCCACTCCGGGACCCAGCGGATCCGCGCCTCGAGCCCGGGCATCCATTCGGGCCCGCGCTGCAGCCGGTTGCGCCACCAGGCGGTCAGCGTCCCCTTCACCGGCACCAGCACCGTCACCTCGTGGCCCCGGCGCGCGAGACGATCCGCGTGGATCAGGATCGCCCGCACCCCGCCCGCGACGCGCAGATGCGGGCAGAGGAACGTGATCCTCATATGGCCATGGACACCTGGCCGGTGCGACGGTAGGCGGCCGGATCCAGGACCACGTTGACGCAGTAGACCTCGCCCGAGCCGAGGGCCCGGTCGAGGGCCGGGCGGAGCTGGGCCGGCTCGGTCACGTGGATCCCCTTGCCCCCGAGGGCCTCGACCATGCGGTCGTAGCGCGTGAACGGCAGCGAGGTCGCCACCGAGCGCTCGGCCCCGAAGAACGACAGCTGCGGGTTGCGGATCTGGCCCCAGCCGCCGTCGTTGCCGATCACCACCGTCATCGGCAGCTTGAAGCGCACCGCGGTCTCCATCTCCATGCCGTTGAGCCCGAAGGCCCCGTCGCCGGCGATCAGGAGGACCCGCTGCCCGGGCCGCAGCAGCTTGGCCGCGATGGCGAACGACGGGCCCACTCCGAGGCACCCGAAGGGGCCCGGGTCGAGCCACTGGCCCGGCCGGGAGAGCGCCACGATCTTGGACGCGCACCCGACCACGTCCCCGCCGTCGCCGACCACCGTGGTGCCGGCGTCCACGACCGCCGCGATCTCGTGGGCGAGCCGGTAGTGACTGATCGGCACGTCGTCGGACCGCCGCTCGGCCATGAGACGGGCCTGCGCATCGTCCTCCTTCTTCCGGACCGCGTCCCGCCAGCGCTCGAAGCGCGCGGACAGGTCGCGCGGCAGGGCGTCGGCCAGCGCCCGCAGGGTCAGCCCGATGTGGCTGGTCAGTCCAACCGCCAGCGGGCGATTGCGCCCGAGCTCCACCGGATCGCAGTCCACCATGGCGACCTGGACGCTCTCCGCGAAGGACGGGGCCCGGCCGTAGCCCAGCCGGAAGTCGAGCGGGGTGCCCAGCACCAGCACCACGTCCGCCTGGCCCAGCGCGAAGCCGCGCGCCTGGGCGAACGCCTGCGGGTGGTCGTGCGGGAGGCAGCCCCGCCCCGCGCCGTTGGTGAACACCGGCACCCCGGCGCGCTCGGCCAGCGCCCGCAGGTCGGCGGCCGCGTCGTCCCAGTAGACGCCGCTGCCCGCCATGATCACCGGCCGCTCCGCCCCCGCCAGCAGCGCCACCAGCTCCTCGATGGACGCGGGATCGGGCGCGGTGGGCCGCCGGTGCGCGTAGGCGGTCGGGATCGGCGCCAGCCGGTCCTCGACCGTGGTCATGAGCAGGTCCACCGGGATCTCGACGAAGACCGGGCCCGGGCGGCCGGTGAGCGCGTGGCGGATGGCGGTGGTGAGCACCTCCGGGATCTGCCGCGTCTCCGACACCGTCCACGAGCCCTTGGTGATGGGCCGCAGCAGATCGACCTGCTCGACCTCCTGCAGCGAGCCGAGCCCGCGCAGCCCGAGCGGTGCCGCGCCTCCGATCAGGAGCACCGGGCTGCGGGCGGAGTGGGCGTTGGCGATGCCGGTCACCGCGTCGGTGACGCCCGGCCCCGCGGTGACCAGGGCCACCCCGACGTTGCGGGTGAGGCGCGCGTAGGCGTCGGCGGCGTGCGCGCAGGCCTGCTCGTGGCGCATGTCGACGACCTGCACGCCCTCGGTGAGGCAGCCGTCGTAGATCGGCAGGATGTGGCCGCCGCACAGCGTGAACACGTGCCCCACCCCTGCCTGCCGGAGCGTGCGCGCGACGAGGTGGCCGCCGTTGAGATCCGCCACGCTAGCCGCCCGGCGCGGTCGGAATGTGCACGACCTCGAGCTTGAGCCGATCCGGGTCCTCGAAGAAGACCGCGTAGTAGCCGGGCCGGTACTCCGGGAACTCGCGCGGCGTCTCGTAGAGCGGGGCGAGCCGGTGCGGGGCCATGAACTCGTCGCGGAAGCGCTCCACCTCCTCCCGACGCTCCACCCGGAAGGCCACGTGGTTGAGGCCGGGCCGCTTGCGGTGGAAGCCGTGGCCCGCGTGCGCCGGCGCGGCCGCCAGCACCCAGATGTCGGCCCCTCGCCCCGTGAAGCCGGCCACGGTGTGGGTCTCGTAGACGGTGCGGTACTCGAGGTAGCCGAGGAGGGCCTTGTAGAACGGGAGCGAGCGGGCGGCGTCGCGGACGTTGATCTGGAGGTGGTAGACCTGCGCCTTCACCAGAACTTCTCCCACTTCACGCTCTTGCGGTCCATGCCCTTCTTCACGAGCACGTCCCGCACCCGGTTGATCGTCTCCCCGCCCCCGCACACGTAGACGATCACCCGGTCTATCCCATGCACGAGGCGATCGACCGCCTCCGCGGGCTCCCCCTTCTCGCCGCGCCACGTCGCGGGCGGCTCGCGCAGCACCGGCAGGTAGGAGAAGCCCGGATAGCGCCGCGCGAGCGAGCGGAAGTCGGCGTCGTAGACCAGCCAGCCCGGATTGCGGGCCCAGTAGATGAGCGCGGTGGGCCGCCCGTAGCCGGTCTCGTGGAGGTAGCTCAGGATCGAGCGCACCGGGACGATCCCGATCTCCTCGGCCACGAAGACGGCGCGCCGCGGGTCGGCGCGGTTGAAGACGAAGCCGCCCGTCGGCCCCTTGAAGCGGACCGGGTCACCCGGCTGCAGGCCCCGCACCCACTGCGAGCCGATGCCCCCCGGGGCCACGTCGATCGACAGGGTGAAGGCGCCCTTCCGCGTGGGCGACGAGACCATGCTCCAGGCGCGGACGTTCTTCGGGCCGAACGGCACCGAGATCCACTGACCGGCGTCGAAGGTGAAGTCGGCGGGCTCGGTCACCGCGAGATCGATCTCGATGATCTCGGGGGTGACCGCCCGCAGGGCGGTCACGCTCCCCCGGCACTCCCGCGGCTTCATCGCGGCTGGAATCGCGGGATGATCTCGCTCGCGATCGTCTCGAGCTGCGCCGCCTCGTCCGCGAGATCGCCGATGGGGTTCATCACGAAGTAACGGCAGCCCGCCTGCCGGAAGCGGTCGATCTGCTCGCCGCACTGCTCGGGGGTGCCGATCACGCCGTACTTGCGCGCGAGCGGGCCGAAATCCTGCGCGTAGCGATCGGACAGGATGCGCACCCACGTGCGCTCGGCGCTCTCGTAGTCGCGCCCGACCGTGACGAAGGTGAGATGCGCGGCCACGAAGCCCTCCAGGCTGCGCCCCGCCTCCTCCGCGGCCCGCCCGATCTTGGCCAGGCTCTGGGCGTAGCGCTCGGGCTGCACGACGTAGGAGACCCAGCCGTCGCCCTGGCGGCCGGCCCGGGCCAGCGCCGCGTCGGAGCGCCCGCCGATCCAGATGGGCGGGCCCGGCCGCTGCGCCGGCTTGGGATCGATGCTCACGCCCTCGAACTGGGTGAAGCGGCCCTTGAAGGAGGCCGGGGTGTCGCGCCAGAGGGTCCGCACCACGTCGATGCCCTCGGTCACGCGGGCGCCACGCTCGCGGTGCGGCACGCCGCAGGCCTCGAACTCCTTCGGGTTCTCGCCCCCCACCCCGACTCCGAAGATGAGCCGGCCTCCGCAGAGCGCGTCGAGGGTGGACGTGATCTTGGCCACCACGGTGGGCCGACGGAGGGCCAGCAGGTAGACGCCGCTGCCGAGCTTGATCCGGCTCGTGATCCCCGCGTAAGAGGCGAGCAGCGTCAGCGACTCGTAGAGCGGATTGTGGAAGGACACGTGGTCGCCCGTCCACAGCGAGTCGAGGCCGAGCGCCTCGCAGCGCCGGGCCAGGGCGAACTGCTCCGCCGGCGGATGCATGGAGAGGAACGCGCCGAAGTTCACGGCTTGGCGAGCCGCAGCCGAAGGCGAGGCGAGCGGATCCGTGGCTTGGCGAGCCGCAGCCGAAGGCGAGGCGAGCGGATCCGTGGCTTGGCGAGCCGCAGCCGAAGGCGAGGCGAGCGGATCCATGATCGGGTTACCGCGGGAAGGCGTCCTTGACGCCGCCGTCCACCGTGATCGTGCAGCCGGTGGTCTTGGCCGACCGGTCCGAGGCCAGGAACAGCACCGCCTCCGCCACGTCCTCGGGCAGGATGGGCCGGGCCAGGATGTTGCGCTTGCGGTAGAAGTCCTCGAGCTCGTCCACCGTGATGCCCTGGGCCCGGGCGCGCTCGCGTCGGACGTCCTCCGACCAGAGCTTGGAGTCCCGGAAGACCGCGTCGGGGTTCACGATGTTCGACCGGATGCCGTGGGGACCGCCCTCGAGGGCGAGCACCTTGGCGAGCTGCGCCTCCGCCGCCTTGGAGGCCGAGTAGGCGGAGAAGTCCTTGCCGGGCGACATCACGTTCTTGGTGGCCACGAAGACGAACGCGCCGCCCAACCCCTGGGCCTTCAGCACCCGCATGCCCTCGCGCGCCACCAGGAAGTGGCCGGTGGCGTTCACCGCGAACGAGCGCTCCCAGTCCGCGAGCTCCATGCGGTCCACCGGTGCTGCGTGGGCGGTGCCCGCGTTGGACACCACGATGTCGATGCCGCCGTAGGCCAGCACCGCCTCCTCGAAGGCGGCCCGTACCGAGGCCTCGCTCGTGACGTCCATGTCGAGCCCGATCGCCCGCCCGGCCCCGTGGGCGCCCACGATCTCCTCGGCCGCCTTGCGCGCCCCCGCCGCGTCGAGATCGCCGACCAGCACGTGGGCGCCCTCGGCGGCCAGGCGCTGGGCCGCGGCCCGCCCGATGCCGCTGGCGCCCCCGGTGACGAGCGCGATGCGCCGGGCGAGCTCCTTCTCGGGCGGGGCCAGCGAGAGCTTGTAGAGCTCGAGCGGCCAGTACTCCACGTCGAAGGCGTCCCGCGCCGACAGCGACACGTAGCCGCCGAACGAGGTGGCGGCCCCCAGGACCGCGATCGTGTGGTGGTAGATGTCGTCCACGATGCCGGCGGTGCGCCGGTCCTTGCCGGTGGCGAAGAGCCCGAGCCCGCCCACCACGACCACGCGCGGGAAGGGATCGGTGAGCTTGGCCCCTTCCGTGTTGTGGGCCTCGAAGTACCCGGTGTAGTCGGTCACGAAGCGCTCCACCGCGGCGGTGACGCCGGCCCGGACCGCCTCGGGATCCGAGGGATCGGCGACCGGGGCGAAGCACGGCAAGCGCTTGGTGAAGATGGTGTGGTCCGGGGTCGCGGGCCCGATCCGGCAGAGGGCGTCGGCCTCGCGCGACCCCGCGAACTCGAGCACGTCCGGCGCGTCGTCGAAGAAGAGCACCTGCCGCCGGCTCTTCCCGATCAGCCCGCGCAGGTGGGGCGCGATTGTCAAAGCGATGGCTCGACGCGTGGCGGCGGGCGGGCTCGCCACCGCCACGCCCCCGAAGCGCGTGCGCCCCTTCCCGCGGTGGGCGATCGCCTCCTCGGCGCGGCTGATCAGCTCGATGGTCGCCTGGTAGGCCTCCTTGACCGAGGCGCCCCAGCAGATCGTCCCGTGCTTCTCGAGCAGGATCGCGCGCGCCTTCGGGTGCGCGGCGAACACGGAGGCCACCTCGCGCGAGATCAGGAATCCGGGCCGGCGGTACGACAGCGCGATGACCTCGTCGCCGTACACCTCCCGCAGCACGTCCCGGCTCCGGTCGTTGTTGGTCAGCGAGACCACCGCGTCGGCGTGGGTGTGGATCACCGCCGGCGCGGGCAGGAAGCCGTGTAGCAGGGTCTCGATCGACGGCCGCGGGCTCGCCGGCTCCTGCAGCGCGTGGGCGAGGTAGTCCACCATCTCCTGGTCGCCCATGTCCCGGCGGTCGAGCAGCGCGAGCACGTCGTCCATCCGGACGCCGGGGAAGTCCTTCGTCTGGATGCTCTTGAGGTCGGACCCGCTGCCCTTGACCCGCAGCACGCGGGTGGGCCGCCCGCGGTGATCGCGCTCGTCCTGCTTGATGGAGGTGTTGCCCCCGCCCCAGACCACCAGGGTGGTCTCGGCCCCGATCAGGCGCGAGGCGTAGACGAGGAGATCGAGATCGCTCTTGCCCTGCGCGTCGGCGTCGCTCCAGCGGGAGTTCATCGCGCCCTCACCATACCCGAATCGGCCATGGGGGTAAAGATTGCGGGACGCTATCTTGAGCGCGTGACCGCGTGGACGCGGCGGGTCTCGGCGGTGGGCGCGGCGCCGGCGCTCGCTCTCGCCGGGCCGCCGGTCGCCGCGACCGGCCCCGGCGTGGCGTGGAGTCCTTCGATCGGGACGACCCCGACGCGCGGATCCACCGCCGCGACGGACGCTTCACCGCCGACCCCGGCTTCGAGGACCACCCCGCGGCGGAGGTCCTCTGGCGCGGCAAGCGCCTGCCCACCGAGGCCGAGTGGGAGAAGGCCGCCCGCGGGGTCGATCGCGGCCGCTACCCGTGGGGGGACGAGCCGCCGGGCGCCGGGCCGACCGGGGCGCAGGATCGGCATCGGCAACCTGCGGGAGTGGACGGCCTCGGCCTACCGGCCCTACCCCTACCGCCCGGCCGACGGGCGCGCAAGCCCGGTCTCGCAATTCGCGGCGCGAGCCACGACGACTCCCCCCGGACGCACTGCGCGTGACGATCCGGCGCCACTCCTCGTATGATGGGGGAGGCGGTGGGCTGGCCCACGGCGACCACCACACCGGCTTTCCCTGCGCCACCTCGGAGGACCTGGGAGGACGATGACGTCATGAGAGGCCTGATGATGGACTACCCCCTCACCCTCACCCAGTTCTTCGAGCGCACGCGGCGGCTCTTCCACCGCAAGCGCATGGCGACCCGGGTCCCCGGAGTCGGCCTCTCGTGGTACACCTACGCGGACTACGCGGACCGGGTCTGCCGCCTGGCCGGCGCGCTGCGCGGCCTCGGCCTGCAGAAGGGCGCGCGGGTCGGCACCTTCGCCTGGAACTCGCACCGGCACATGGAGGTGTACTTCGCCGCGCCGCTGATGGGCATGGTGCTCCACACCGTGAACATCCGGCTCTCCGCGCAGGACATCACCTACATCGTCAACCACGCGGGCGACGAGGTGCTGATCGTCGACGCGAGCCTCTGGCCCACCCTCGAGCCGATCCGGAAGGACCTCACCACCGTCAAGCACATCATCGTCATGAAGGACACGCCGGACGGCGCGGTGCCGCCGGGCGCGCTCGACTACGAGCAGCTCGTGATGGGCACCGCCCCGGTCACCGAGTGGCCGCGCATCGAGGAGACCGACGCGGCCGGCATCTGCTACACCTCCGGCACCACCGGGCATCCGAAGGGCGTGGTCTACACCCACCGCGCGATCTATCTCCACTGCTTCGCCTCGTCCACGGTGGACGTGCTCGGCATCTGCGAGCGCGACGTGATCCTGCACATCGTGCCCATGTTTCACGCCAACGCGTGGTGCGTGCCGTTCGCGGGCGTCATGAACGGGGCCACCCAGATCTTCGGAGGGCCGAACCCGCAGCCGCGGGACATCATCGAGATCGTCCACCGCGAGAAGGTCACCCTGGTGGGCGCGGTCCCGACGGTCTGGATCGCGATCCAGAGCATCCTCGAGAAGGAGCCGCAGTGGGACATCTCGTCGATCCGCTGCATCCCGATCGGCGGGTCGGCCGCGCCGCGCACCCTCATCGAGCTGTTCGACAAGAAGTACGGGGCCTACATGCTCCACGCCTGGGGCATGACCGAGATGACGCCGCTCGGCAGCGTCTGCCGGCCGCGCTCGTACATGGACGCGCTCCCCGAGGACGAGCGCTACGCGGTGCGGGCCAAGCAGGGCGCGCCGGTGGCCGGCGTCGACATGAGGATCGTGGACGACGCGGGCAACGTGCTGCCGTGGGATGGCAAGAGCGCGGGAGAGATCCAGGTACGCGGGCCGTGGGTGACCAGCGGGTACTACAACAACCCTGAGGGCGCGGCCCAGTTCACGCGCGACGGCTGGTTCCGCACCGGCGACGTGGCCACGCTCGATCCCGACGGCTACATCCAGATCACCGACCGCACCAAGGACCTGATCAAGTCCGGCGGGGAGTGGATCTCGAGCGTGGACATGGAGACCACGATCATGGGCCACCCGAAGGTCCTGGAGGCCGCGGTCATCGCGGTGCCGCACGAGCGGTGGGTGGAGCGGCCGCTCGCCTGCATCGTGCCCAAGCCCGAGCACACGGCCGACATCACCACCGAGGAGATCTACGAGTACCTGAAGCCCCGGGTGGCCAAGTGGTGGCTCCCCGACGAGATCGTCTTCATCGAGGCCGTCCCCAAGACCAGCGTCGGCAAGTTCGACAAGAAGGTCCTCCGCGACCGCTTCAAGACCTGGAAGCCTCGTTAGGGCTAGCAGCGCTTGGTGAGGGCGGGCCAGTCCTCGGCGGGGAGGAGGGGCTCGGGCGTGCCCTTCGATGCGGCGGCCATGGCCCGGAGGCGGGCGATGCGCGCCTCCGCGAGGGGGTGGGTCGAGAGGTAGGTCAGCGCCTGGGGCTGGGCGCCCTCCTCCTGCCGGATCGTGTCGAAGAAGGCGATCATGCCGGCCGGATCGACCCGGGCGGCCAGCAGCATCCGCATCCCCCCGACGTCCGCCTCGTCCTCCGCCCGCCGCGAGTAGCGCAGCTCCCCGAGCGTGCGCGCGGTCTGGAGCCCATAGGCGAGCGGCCCGGTCACGTCGCCGGTCAGCGCCATCAGCAAGAGGCCGGTCGAGGCGTCCTGGATCACCGCCCGGGTGGTGTGGCGGAGCAGCACGTGCTGCAGCTCGTGGGCGACCACGCCGGCCAGCTCCTCCGGGGTATGCGTGCGCTCGAGGAGGCCCTTGAAGATGACGACGTTGCCGCCGGGCAACGCGTGCGCGTTCACCACCGGCCGGTTCACCACGTACACCCGCAGCGTGTACGGTGACGGCGGCGCGGACGCGGTGAGGCGGCGCACGATCTCGTCCATCGCCGCGCCGAGGCGTGGATCCTCGCAGCGCCGGTCGGGCGGCGCCAGGTAGACGAGCGCCGACCGGCCCACGTTCTCCTCCCAGGCCACCGGCACCCGCGGCGCGACGAGGGCGGCCAGCGCCGGGATGCCCCACAGATAGATCGCGGCGGTGACCGCGAGCACCCCGGCGGCGGCCGCGATGGTCCAGCGCACGCGCGCCCGGCGCCGGCGCGGGTCGTGGAAGCGCAGCTGCAGGCCGGGCGCCACCTCGTGCAGGCTCTCGAGGAACGCGCTGTCCGGGACGAGCAGGGTCTCGGGCAGGTCCCCGCCCCGCTCGATCCGCACCTCCTCCCCCGCGTAGAAGCCCTGGGTCTGGCGCAGCTCCCGGTACGGCCAGAGCCGGGTCCCGCCGCCGGCCGGGCTGATCTCGAGCGCCTCGCGCATGAGCCGGATCGTGGCGGGGTGGCGCGCCGCGGTCTGTCCGTCGAGATAGGTCCCCTGCCAGTCGGTGCGCATCGGAGCCGGAGGTGGCTACGCGAGATCGAAGCCGGAATCGAAGAAGCCCGAGAGGCCCTCGCCCATGCTCCCCACCTGCTGCGCCTCCTGCCGGATGCGGGAGAGATCGAGCGCGCCCACCAGGGCCAGGTTGCGGAACGCGAAGTGGACGTTGCGCACCCGCACCCAGGGCCAGGCGATCCCGAGCGTGCCGACGAGGATCAGCGCGTCGACCACCCAGAGCCCCAGCAGGGCGCCCCCGGTCACGCGGCAGGAGAAGCGGGCCGAGCCGAAGGTGGTGTGGTCCCAGAAGTAGCGGCGCTTGAACGCGACGTACCAGACCCAGCACAGGCCGAGCGTGGGCACCGTGAGCAGGAGCGCCAGGAGGAAGCGCCCGAAGAGATCCCGGCCGCGCCCGGTGAACTCGAACCGCTCACCGCCGAAGTAGGAGTGCGAGACCAGGAACGCCTGGCGCGAGACGAGGAAGAACGGATAGTAGAGGCCGAGCGTCAGGCCGGTCAGGAAGCTGCCGAGGATGAAGATCTTGAGCAGCTCCGCCACCCGTCCCCGGAAGGAGAAGCGGATGCCGCGCCAGGACGTCCGGCTGAGCCGGTAGCGCCGCGCGCCCACCATCGCGATCGGGAAGAAGGCGTAGGCCAGCACGGCCACCGCGAGGTCGGCCAAACGCCGGAGGAAGACCGGCGCGTCCAGGAGATCCCGGACGAACTGCAGGAGCAGGATCGGCAGGCCGAAGACGAGCACCGCCTTGATCGTGCCCAGCAGCAGCTCGCGGGCCGTCCCATGATAGGCGAAGCGATCGCCCTCGATCTCGGTCTGCCCGGAGAGATACGCGCGGATGCGCGTCTTGGCCCAGAAATAGTAGATGCCGAGGGTGATCAGCGTGAGCAGCACGTTGACGACGTGGATCCCGAAGAGGGTGCCGCCGTTGCCGTGGAACGTCGGATGCCGGACGCTCGAGACCGGGGGCGGCTCCGACCCGGGACCGGACGGCGGCGCCACGTAGACCGGCGGTGGAGGCGGGGCCGGAGAGCCCGGCGGTGGGGGCGCGGCTGGCGCGGGCCGCCGGGGCGGCGGGCCGCCGGGAGCGGCAGGCTTGCGGAAGAACGACCGCCGGTCCGCTGGCTCCTGCCCGTCCATACGAAACGACTATAGGGGCAGAAGCCGCGGACGAGTCAACCTTTTCGGGGTCAGGCGGAGCGGTCGGCGGAGGCGTAGCGCTCCAGATGGTGCTCGGCGTCCCCGAAGGTCTGGCCGATCATGGTGAGGCGCCGGAAGGTGTGGCTCACCTTCAGCTCCTCGGTCATGCCCATGCCCCCGTGGAGCTGGACCGCCTCCTGGCTCACGTGCCGGCAGGCGTCCGCCACCTTGATCTTGGCCGCCGAGACCGCGAGGCGCCGCTCGGCCGCGGGCGCGGTGTCGGCCTTCACGCACGCAAGGCAGGCCATCGAGCGCGCCTGCTCGTAGCTGATCACCATGTCCACCATGCGATGCTGCAGGGCCTGGAAGCTGCCGATCGGCACCCCGAACTGCCGCCGCGTCTTGATGTACTCGAGCGTGGCCTCATTGGCGAAGCGGATCGCCCCCACCGCCTCCGCGCAGAGCAGCGCGGTGGCGTAGTCGGCGGCGTCCTCGATCAGCGGCAGGGCGCGCCCCTCGTCGCCCAGCCGCGCCTCGGCCGGGAGCGAGACCCCGGAGAGCCACACGTCGGCGGCCCGCAGCTCGTCGATGGTGCGGTACTCCTTGAGGGTCACGCCGGGGATGCTCCGATCGACCAGGAAGAGACTGATGCCGGCCGGGTCGGTGTCGCCGCCGCCCGTGCGCGCGGAGACGATCAGGGTGTCGGCGGCGCCCCCGTGGAGCACCGCGCGCTTCTCGCCGTCGAGCGTGTAGCCCGCCCCCACGCGCTTGGCCCGGGTGCCCACGTGCCCGAGGTCATAGCGCGCGGTGCGCTCGGTGTGGGCGAAGGCCAGGCGCTGCTTGCCCTGGATCAGCGCGGGCAGGATGCGCTGCTGCTGGGCCTCGGAGCCGACGCGCGCGACCAGGCGCCCGGCGAGGCCCACGTTCACCCAGTACGGCTCCACCACCAGGCCCTCGCCGAGCGCCTCCATGACCAGCATCACGTCCACCGCGCTGCCCCCGAACCCCCCGTGCTCCTCCGCGAACGGCACCCCGAGCAGCCCCATCTCGGCGAACGCGGCCCACACCTTCTCGCTCCACCCGGTCGCCGAATCCACGATCCTCGCCCGCACCTCCATCGTGTACTCGTTCGCCAGATACCGCTTCAGCGAATCCGCAAGGAGCTGCTGCTCTTCGGTCAGATCAAAATTCATCTCATCACTCCTCGCGAGAATTGATCAAGCGGCACCGCGACGTCGGGCGGGGCCGGGGGGTGGCCCTGGGGGGTCAGGCTGACCCGTTCCTGCCAAGCGAAACGATGACTCCAACCGCCCAGGTTGGGAACTCCTCCCAGGGCCGCCGAAGAAAAGCGCTGCGTGGTCAGACGACCCCCCCGGGCCACCCCCCGGCCCCGCCCGACATCGCCGCGCCCGCCTACAACCCGAGCGTGGCCTTCGCGATGATGTTCCGCTGGATCTCGTTGGAGCCCGCGTAGATCGTCGCCTTGCGCAGGTTGCAGTACCGCGGGGCCAGCCGCGCGGTGAAGTGGTCGAAGTCCATCGCATCGACCGGCCGGAAGGCCTGGGCCAGCGGCCCCGCCGCCTGCATCATCAGCTCGGTGATCGCCTGCTGGATCTCGGTGCCCTTGATCTTGAGCATCGACACGTCGGCGCCGGGCGGCCGGCCGCTGCGCCGCATCTGGTCGAGGAAGCGCAGGTTGGTGATCTCGAGCGCCATCAGCTCGACCTCGACCCGGGTGAGCCGGTCGCGGAAGCGCGGGTCCTCGATGATCGGGCGGCCGTCCTTCATCTGCTCGCCGGCCAGCTCCTTCAGCTTGGCCAGCTCGCGCTTGGAGGCGCCGATGCGGCCGGTGCCCATGCGCTCGTAGCCCAGCAGGTACTTGGCCACCGTCCAGCCCTTGCCCTCCTCGTGGACGAGGTTCTCGGCCGGCACTCGGACCTCGTCGAAGAAGACCTCGTTGACCTCCTTGCTGCCGTCCAGGAGGACGATCGGCCGGACCGTGATGCCCGGGCTCTTCATGTCGATCAGCAGGAACGAGATGCCGTCCTGGCGCTTGCCGCTGGCATCCGTCCGCACCAGGCAGAAGATCCAGTCCGCGTGCTGCGCCATCGTCGTCCAGATCTTCTGGCCCGTGACGACATAGTGCCCGCCGTCCTGGCGCACCGCCCGCGTCTTGAGCGAGGCCAGGTCCGAGCCCGAGCCCGGCTCCGAGTAGCCCTGGCACCAGAAGTCCTCGCCCTGGTAGATGCGCGGGAGGAACCGCTTCTTCTGGGCCTCGGTGCCGAACTGCAGGAGCACCGGCGCGCACATGCGCACGCCGAAGGGCACGATCATCGGAGTGGCCGCGAAGCCGCACTCCTCCTCGAAGATGTAGCGCTGCACCACGTTCCAGTCGGTCCCGCCCCACTCGGCCGGCCAGTCGGGGGCCACCCAGCCCTTCTTGGCCAGGATCTTGTGCCAGCGCAGGAGCTCCTCTTTCGACAGCTCCTGGTAGCTCTCCATCTTCTGGCGCAGGTCGGCGGGCAGGTTGGCGCGGAGCCAGCCGCGCACCTCGTCGCGGAACGCCAGCTCCTCGGGCGAGTAGTTCAGGTCCATGGTCGAGCTCCTTGAGACGTCGTCGTCGGGCCCCGGTCGGGGCCGAGGGCCATGCTATCCCAGGGCGCGGATGAGGTCCAGCAACCGGCCCAGGGTGGCCAGGCGCGCGGCGAGCCCCTCCCCCGCCGGCTCCACCCGCAGCGTGGTGATCCCGGCGCGGCGGTAGGCCTCGAGACGGGCGCGGATCATGGCCTCGGTCCCGAGCAGGTTGGTCTTCCACACCAGCTCGTCCGGCACCCGCGCGGCGGCCTCCTCGCGCTTGCCGCCGAGCCAGAGCCGCTGCACCTCGACCGCCACGTCCTCGTAGCCCGCCCGGCGGAAGGCCTCGTTGTAGAAGTTGTGCTGGCGGGAGCCCATGGCGCCCAGCGTGAACGCGAGCCCCGGCTTGCGCGGCGGGATCAGGCGATCCACGTCGTCCGAGAAGGCCACGAACCCGCCGGCCTGGAGGTCGAGCTGGGCGAGGGAGCGGCCGGCCCGGGTCGCCCCGGCGGCCAGATGGTCGGTGAAGACGCGGGCGTGCTCGGGCATGAACGAGGTCCCGAGCCAGCCGTCGGCGATCTCACCCGTCATCTCAAGGCTCTTCGGGGAAAGGGTCGCCAGATAGATCGGAATGCCGGGCTGCGGCCGGGCCGCCGATCGGATGGCCTTGCCCTCGCCGCCGGGCAGCGGCAGCTCGTAGAGCTTGCCCTTGTAGGCGAGATGCTCGCCCGTGATCGCCCGGCGGACGATCTCCACGATCTCCCGCATGCGCTGGACCGGCCGGTCGAAGCGGATGCCGTGCCAGCCCTCGATGACCTGGGGCCCGCTCACGCCAAGCCCGAGCACGAACCGGCCGTTGGACATCGACGCGAGGCTCATGGCGGTCATCGCCACCAGGGCCGGGGTGCGGGTGCCCGCCTGGATGATGCCGGTGCCCAGGCGGATGCGCGAGGTGCGGGCGGCCATGAAGGCCAGCGGGGTGACCGCGTCGTGGCCCCAGGCCTCCGCGGACCAGACGTCGTGCACGCCCAGGCGCTCGGCCTCGGTGACGTAGGCGCTCGCCTCCACCCAGTCGGTCTGGGCGAGCCGCAGCGAGATCGAGACGCGCATCAGGCCGGGCGAGCCGCGCCCGCGCCCAGGGCCGCCGCGATCTTGCCGAGCTGGCCCGCGTGATCCAGGTCGTGCAGGCGGGTGAAGAGCAGGGTCTCCCGCCAGGAGAGCGGGCCGAACATCGGGTGCTCGATCCGCGCCTCGGGGGCGGCGGCCGGATCGACGGCCAGCACCCTCGCGAAGAGGGCCTCGCGCTGCTCCACGAGGATGCGGTACCAGGCCTCCGCCGGGCGCACCGGGGCGTCCTCGATCCCCCGCGCGGCCGTCCGCGCGATCGGCGGCTGGTCGTCGAATATGCCCACGATATTCCCGCCGAAGTACTGGTCGGCGGCCACCACGTGGGCCATCACCTCGTTGCCGCTCCACTCCTCGGGGGCGGGGCGCTCCGCGAACCGCGCGGGAGGTACCGCGGCCGCCGCCGCGCGCAGGTCCGCCATGGCCGCCTGCACCTTCTCGACGATGGCGGCCGGCGTGAGCTTGGCGCCCTGGGCCACCAGATAGCCCCGGATCCGTGCCTGCTCCTCGTTCATCGCCTCCTGGACTCTATCAGATGCCGAGGGCGGTGAGGAAGGCCGCGATCACGCGCTGGACCTCGGCGCGATGGCTGCGGTTCGGGAAGTGGGGGCCGCCCTCGACCACGTGCAGCCGGGCGCCGGGGACGGCCAGGGCGACCCGGCGGGACATGGCCACCGTCGGGAAGCTGTCCTCCGAGCCCGCGATCACCTGCACCGGGCAGCGGATGCGACGGCAGTCCTCGAGCCACTCGGTGCGGCTGTAGGTCTCGTCGAGCAGGGCCAGCAGCGACGCCACCGAGTGGCGGCCGAGCGCCCCGGTCAGCTCCGCGTAGCGGTCCGGGCGCGCCTTGAGCCGGGCCAGCGCCTCCTCCCCCATGCGCAGGCGCACGTTGGCGTCGAAGTACTCGGCGAAGCGCCCCGCCTCGACCAGCGGGCGATGGCGGGCCCACCACGCCTGGTCCTCCGCGGTCGGCTCGAAGGGCGGCCCGCTGATCGACACCACCGCCCGCGCCCGCTCCGGGGCGTGGGCCGCGATCCAGAGCGACAGCGCGCCGCCCATCGAGGCCCCGCCCCACACCGCCTCCGCGATGCCGAGGGCGTCGGCCCACTGCAGGAGGTCCTCGGCCTTGCGCGCGTAGGTGTAGTCGGCCACCCGCTCGAAGCGCGTGGAGAGACCGTGGCCGCGCGTGTCCGGGAACAAGGCCCGCACCCGGCCGAAGAACGGCTCGAGATCCGGCACCATGACCGAGGAGTCCTCCACGGAGCCCCCGTGGATCCAGACCACCACCGGCGGGGAGAGGGCGGGGCCCGGGGTCAATCCGGCCTCCCGCCAGTGCAGGCGGACGCCGGTGGGCAGGAGCATCTCAGGCAGGGCCGATCCTCTTCTCCAGGGAGCGCGCGTAGCGGGACATGGAGTACGTGCACACCCAGTACACCACCGCGATGAAGAGGTAGATCGGGAACGGGCGGATCTCGCGGTTGTTGACGACCTGGGCGGCCTTGGTCAGGTCCATGAAGCCGATGATGGAGGCGAGCGAGGTGTCCTTGAACAGCACGATGAACTGGGTCACCAGCGACGGGATCATGTTCTTGAGCGCCTGGGGCAGGATCACGAAGCGCATGCCCTGCGCGCCGGAGAGCCCGAGCGCGGTGCCCGCCTCCACCTGCCCCCGCGGCACCGACTGGATGCCCGCGCGGACGATCTCGCCCAGGTACGCGGCCTCGAAGATCACGAAGGCGGCGAGGGCGACCCCGAACTCGGGGATCGCGGTGTGGAGCACGATCGGCATGATGAACCACATCCAGAAGATCACCATGACCAGCGGGACGCCGCGGAAGAACTCCACGTACAGCACGGCCGGCATCCGGATCCACCACTGGGGGGCGAGCCGGGCGATGCCGATGAAGATGCCGAGGACGAAGCCCAGGACGATCGACGGGATGGCCAGCCGCAGGGTCCCGCCCACGAAGTTGCCGATGCCCAGGAAACCCTGGAGCATCAGGAACGGGAAGTTCCGCCAGATGACGTCCAGATCGAGCATGGCTAGCGCCGCTGCCGCCCGCCCACGATGAGGCCGGGGATGGCGGTGCGCCGCTCCACCCACGACATGATCGTGGCGATGGAGACGCACAGGATCAGGTAGATGACGGTGCCCGCGGTGAGCGCCTCGATGGCCTTGGCGGTGTAGGTCTCGATCTGGCGGGTCTGGAAGGTGAGCTCGGCCACGCTGATGGTCAGGGCCACCGACGAGTTCTTGAGCAGGTTCAGCGACTCGTTGGTGCCGGGCGGGATGATGAGGCGCAGCGCGACCGGGAGGATCACGTAGCGGTAGGCCTGGAAGGTGGTGAGCCCGGAGGCGACCGAGGCCTCGAGCTGGGTGCGCGGGATGGACTGGATGCCGGAGCGCAGCACCTCCGAGAAGCGCGCCCCGCTGTACACGCCGAGCGCGCACACCGCGGCCCAGAACTCGAGCCCGTGCGCGAAGAGCCAGTCCTGCACGAGCTGGGGCAGCAGCGGCGGGATCGCGAAGTACCAGAAGAACATCCAGACCAGCAGCGGGACGTTGCGGAAGAACTCCACGTAGAAGGTGGCCGCCACGCGCAGGGGCCAGAAGCGCACCGTGCGCAGCGCGCCCGAGACCACCCCCAGCGCGGCCGCGAGCAGCCAGGCCACGATCGACAGCTCGAGCGTGGTGATCAGGCCGCTCAGCAGCCAGAGGCCGGACTCCCCGGTCCAGAGCACCGACCAGTTGAACTGGTATCGCATGCGGGCTTGCTCCCTCTCCCTTCCAGGGAGAGGGAGCGCGGGGTTCTACTTCGGGACGACCTGCAGGAGCATGAAGCTGCGAACCTGCGGGCTCATCGGGTACGGGAGCTCGCCCTTGGGCCCGAACCACTTCTCGTAGATCTCGAAGAACTTGCCGGACTCGATGCCTTCCATCAGGCCCGCGTTGACCACGTTGCGGAAGTCCGCGTCGCCCTTGCGCAGCGCCATCCCGTAGGGCTCGTAGGAGTAGAAATCCCCCACGATGTCCCACTGGGCCGGGTTGGGCGACTTGGCCTTGAGCCCGGCGAGCTGGATGCCGTCGTTGGTATAGGCGTCCACCTGGCCCTGCGCCAGGGCCTGGAAGGCGGCGGGCTGGTCGGGGAACTCGCGCAGGATGGCCTTGGGCGCCCGCTCGCGGATGATCCGGGCGTTGGTCGAGCCCTGCTGGGAGGCGATCCGCTTGCCGTCGATGTTCTTGATGCCCTTGATCGGGCTGCCCTTCTTCACCAGGAACTGGGCGCCGGTCACGAAGTAGGTCAGCGTGAAGTCCACGCTGTCGCGCCGGGTCCGGGTGTCGGTCATGGTCTCGGCGACCAGGTCGACCGCCCCCGACGACAGCAGCGGGATGCGGGTCGGCGGGGTGCTCTCCTTCTTCTCGACCTTGATCGGCTTGCCGAGCTTCTTCTCGAGCGCGGGCTTGATCAGCTCGTCGACCAGGTCGATCGAGAAGCCGACCCACTCGTTCTTGGCGTTGACGTAGCCGAACGGCGGCGACCCGGTGCGGGTGCCGATGGTCAGCGTCCCGGTCTCGCCGATCTTGTCGAGCGTGCTCTTCTGCTGGGCCAGCGCCGGGGTCACCCCGGCCACCAGCAGCGCCATCACAAACCCCATCCATCGCCTCATGCACATCCTCCTGGGTGAGTGGTCAGTGGGACAGGATCTTGGACAGGAACTCCTTCGCGCGGTCGGACTGCGCCGCGGCGAAGAACGCCTCCGGCTTCTGCACCTCCACGATCCGGCCGTAGTCCATGAAGACGACGCGGCTCGCCACCCGACGGGCGAAGCCCATCTCGTGGGTCACCACCATCATGGTCATGCCCTCCTTGGCCAGATCGGTCATGACGTCCAGCACCTCGTTGATCATCTCGGGGTCGAGGGCCGAAGTGGGCTCGTCGAACAGCATGATACGCGGCTGCATGGCCAGCGCCCGGGCGATGGCCACCCGCTGCTGCTGGCCGCCCGAGAGGTTGGCCGGGTAGTAGTCGGCCCGATCCGGGATGCGCACCCGCTCGAGCAGGGTGCGCGCGATCTTCTCCGCCTCCGCAACCCCCAGCCCCTTCACCTTGCGGGGCGCCAGCATGATGTTCTGGAGCACCGTCATGTGGGGAAAGAGGTTGAAGGACTGGAAGACCATCCCCACCTCGGTGCGGAGCTTGACCAGGTCGACCCCGTTGCCGGTGATGCTCTGGCCGTGGACCGAGATCTCGCCCTGCTGGACCGGCTCGAGACGGTTCACGCAGCGGATCAGGGTGCTCTTGCCCGAGCCGGAGGGCCCGCACACCACGATGACCTCGCCCGCGTCCACCTGGAGGTCCACGTCGGTCAGGACGTGGTGCTGGCCGAACCACTTGTTGACGCCCTTGAACTCGATGGCGACGGCCATGGCCTACTCGATCACCACCAGCACGTCGCCGGGGTTGACCGCCTGGCCGGCCTGGGCGCGGATCTCCTTCACGGTGCCCGCCACCGCCGCCTTGAACTCGTTCTCCATCTTCATCGCCTCCAGGACGATCAGCCCGTCGCCCGGCGCCACCGTCTGCCCGACCGTGACCTCGACCAGCGTCACCTTGCCGGGCATCGGCGCCTTGAGCACCTGGCCGCGCTCCCCGCCGGTGGCTCCGCGGGTCCGGATGAGGTAGCGCGACTCCTCCTCGACCCGGATGGTGTAGCGCTCCCCCTCCACGTCCACCGCGTAGCCCGCGTCCTGCTCGGTCAGCTCGGCCACGTAGGAGGCGCCGTCGAGCAGGATGGACCAGATGCCCTCCACGGTCTGCCGGGCGTCGACCGCGACCGTCGCGCCCTCGAGGGTGATCGTGTACCGTCCCGCCGCGCCGGTCACCTCGATGGGCACGACCTGCCCGCCGTGCTGGGCCTCGAACTTCACCGCTCCCTCCAGCCCGGCCGGAGCGCCTGGCGCCACCCGCTCGACGCGGGGGGCGTCGCCAGCGGCGCCTGGCGGCCCGCGCGGTCGTAGGCGGTGAGCGCCGCCGCGATCAGCGCCACCTTCCGGTGGCGGCCGGCCCCTTCCGGCCGGTCGGCGGCCAGCAGGCGCTCCATGAAGGCGGTGGAGAGGCGACCGGCCACGAAGTCCGGGTGCGCGACGATGCGCTGGAGGATCGGGATGGTGGTCTGCACGCCCACCACCTGGTACTCGGCGAGCGCCCGGCGCATGCGCGCGATGGCCGCGTCGCGATCCGGCCCCCACACGATCAGCTTGGCCATCAGGGTGTCGTAGAAGCGCGGGATCGTGCAGCCGGCGTAGACGCCGGTGTCGTCGCGCACCCACGGCCCGCCCGGGGCGCGCAGCCCCGACACCCGCCCCGGCGACGGGATGAACGAGGCGAACGGGTCCTCCGCGTTGATGCGGCACTCGATGGCCCAGCCGGTCGGCGCCACGTCGTCCTGGCAGAAGCCGAGCTTGTCGCCCGCCGCGATCCGGAGCTGGTCCTTCACCAGGTCGCGCCCGGTGGTGAGCTCGGTGACCGGGTGCTCCACCTGCAGGCGCGTGTTCATCTCGAGGAAGTAGAAGTTGCGGTCGCGGTCGACCAGGAACTCCACGGTGCCCGCGTTGACGTAGCCGACCGCGGCGGCCACCCGGCAGGCGGCCTCGCCCATGCGCCGGCGCAGCTCGGGCGTGACGAAGGGCGACGGGCTCTCCTCGACCAGCTTCTGGTGACGCCGCTGGATCGAGCACTCGCGCTCGCCCAGGTGCACCACGCCGCCGTGGGCGTCGGCCAGGATCTGGATCTCGATGTGGCGCGGCTCCTCGACGTAGCGCTCGATGTAGACCGCGGCGTCGCCGAAGGCGGCCCCCGCCTCGGCCCGCGCGGCGCGCAGCGCGGAGGCGAGCTCGCCCGGCGCGCGCACCAGGCGCATGCCCTTGCCGCCGCCGCCCAGCGCGGCCTTGAGCATGACCGGGTAGCCCACCTGGCCGGCCACCCGCGTCGCCTCCGCGTCGTCGGTCACCGGCTGCTCGGTCCCCGGCACCACCGGCACGCCCATCTGGATGGCCACCCGGCGCGCCGCCATCTTGTCGCCCATGGCGCGGATGGCCGCGGGCGGCGGGCCGATGAAGGTGAGCCCGGCCGCCTGGCAGGCCGTCGCGAAGGCCGCGTTCTCGGCCAGGAAGCCGTAGCCCGGGTGCACCGCCTCGGCGCCGGTGGCGCGGGCCGCCGCGATCAGGCGGTCGATGACGAGGTAGCTCTCGGTGGCGGGCGCGGGCCCGATGGGCACCGCCTCGTCGGCGGCCAGGACGTGCAGCGACTCCCGGTCGGCCTCGGAGAACACCGCCACGGTGGCGATGCCCAGCTCGCGGCAGGCTCGGATGACCCGGACTGCGATCTCGCCGCGATTGGCGATGAGGACCTTCCCGAACGGCGCGCTCACGACGCCCGGATCATAGCAGGAGTGGCGCCTGAGGAGCAACGCTTAAACCCGCGCCCCGCCTCACCAATCTCCCCTCTCCCCTCAGGGGAGAGGGCCAGGGTGAGGGGTGGTCTAGCGATCGAGCCCCCGCACCGCCTCCTCCACGAAGGAGGTGTCCACCACCGCCTTGAGCGGCAGCGTCTTCTTCATGAACCCGTTGGCCACCCACCAGCTCATCTGCCGCTCGATGTCGGTGACCAGCAGCCGCCCGTTGCGGTCCTGGAACGGGAACCCGAGCTTGATGATCTCCGGCCGGGCCCCGGTGTACTTCGCGGTGATCGCGACGACCTCGTCGTAGTTGGCCCCGTGCGCCGCGTGGCCGTCCGTCTGCATCAGGGCGGCGTCGAAGTAGTACCGCGAGGCCTTCACGTAGCCCTTCATGAAGGCCACCGCCCGCGCCCGGTCGGTGGCGAGCTTGTCGGAGTAGAAGACGGTGGCGATCTGCCAGGGGTAGAGGTCGCCGGCCCACGCCAGGATCTTGCCGAAGCCCTGCGCCTCGGCCGCGCCGGGGAATGGCTGCGGCACCAGGATCGCGTCCACCTGCTTGCCCTTGAGCGCCTCCACCGTGGCCGGCATGGCCTGGAGCGGCACGATCTTGACGTCCGACAGGTGGAGCCCCTCCTTCTCCAGGATGTTGCCGATGTGGTAGTGGAACGTGGAGCCGAGCTGGGTGACGCCGATGCGCTTGCCCTTGAGGTCCTTGATCGACCGGAGCCCGTTCTCCCACGCTTCCTTCTGCACCACGATGGCCACCAGCGGGTAGCCCGGCCACTCGCGGCCCTTGTCGGCCACGATCCAGAGCTTCTCGCCGCCGAGCACGATGTTGTAGAGCGCCGCGGTGAGCCCGGTGGCCCCCACGTCGAGCTGCCCCGCGGCGAGGGCGGTGGCGATGGGCGCGGCGGCCTGGAAGTAGACCAGCTCCGGCTCCACGCCGAACTCCTTGAAGAAGCCCTTCTCCACGCCCACGAAGATCGGCGCCGAGGAGGTGAGCTTGAGCACGCCCACCTTGATTCTCCCTCTCCCCTCCGGGGAGAGGGCAGGGTGAGGGGCCGGCTTGGTTTGCGCGCCCGCGGCGAGCGCCACGACGAGGCCGGCGGCAAACGCGAGGGCCAGCAGGCCAAGTCCACGGAGACGGGTCGATGACATGCGCGGGATCCTCCTATCGGGGGTCAGCGATCAGGTGTGCCGCCAGCGGATCACCGCCCGCTCGAGCGCGCCGATGGCCCAGTACGAGGCCACCCCGAGCAGCGAGAGCACGACGATGCCCACCATGAGCCGGGTGGTCTCCATCAGGTTGCCGGACTGCAAGATCAGGAAGCCGATACCTGCGTCGGCCGCGATCTGCTCGGCCGCCACCAGCAGCAGCAGCGCGGTGCCCGCGCCCAGCTTGAGCCCCGCGAAGATCATGGGCAGGGCCGAGGGCAGGACGACCTTGCGGATGACGCTCCAGCGGCCCGCGCCGAAGGAGACGGCCGCGCGGATCAGCAGCGGGTCGGCCTGGCGCACGCCCGCGTAGGTGTTGATGGCCATCGGGAAGAACACGCCGAGGGCCACCACCGCCACCTTGGAGGCCTCGCCGATGCCGAGCCACAGGATCAGCAGCGGCAGCAGGGCGATCTTGGGGATCGGGAAGGTCGCGGCGATGATCGGCTGCACCACCGCGTCGGCCAGCGCGAAGAAGCCCACCGCCACGCCCACGCCGACGCCGGTCACCGCGCCGACGCCGAAGCCCCAGGCCAGGCGCTCGAGACTGGTCACGAGGTGGACGAGGAGCTGGCCCGAGCGCGCCATGTCGAGCCCCTCGGCCAGCACGCCGGACGGCGCGGGCAAGAAGAGCGAGGAGACCCAGCCGGTGCGCGTCACCAGCTCCCACAGCACCACCACCCCCAGCAGCGCGAGCACCCGCACCGTCCGGTAGTCCGGGCGGCGCAGGAACGCGGTGCGATCGGCGACGACCAGGCGCTCGACGGCCATCAGCCCTCGGCCTCCGTCACCGTCTGGTCGTCGAGCAGCGCGGCCTGGGCCTGCGACTTGATCAGCCCCCAGATGCGGTCCGCGGTCTGCACGAAGACCGGATCGCCCTGCTGGCTCTCGCGCCGCGGCCGCGGGAGCTCGATCGGCACCGCCTCCAGCACCTCGCCCGGCCGGCGCGACAGCACGATCACCCGGTCGGCCATGAACACCGCCTCCTGGATGTTGTGCGTGACGTAGAGGATGGTCTGCCGCGTGCGCTCCCAGATGCCGAGCAGCTCGTCCATCATCAGCGTGCGGGTCTGGGCGTCGAGGGCCGAGAAGGGCTCGTCGAGCAGCAGCACCGCCGGCTCCACCGCCAGCGCCCGCGCGATGCCGACCCGCTGGCGCATGCCGCCCGAGAGCTGGTGCGGGTACTTGCCCTCGAACCCGGCGAGCCCGGTCATGTCGAGGTAGCGTCGCGTCCGCTCCTCCCGCTCGCGCCCCGCGACGCCCAGCTCCTCCAGCCCGAGCTCCACGTTGGCCCGCACGGTGCGCCACGGGAAGAGCGCGAACTCCTGGAACACGGTGGCGGTCACGGGCGCCCGCCCGGGGCGCGGCTCGCCCTCGAAGTAGACGCGGCCGGAGGTGGCGGGCAGGAGTCCCGCGATGATGCCGAGCAGGGTGGACTTGCCACAGCCCGATGGGCCCAGCACGGCCACGAACTCCCGCGCCTCCACCGCGAAGTCGACCTGGCGCAGGGCGACCACGTCGCGCCCCCGCCGGTCGTGGTAGGTCTTGTCGAGGTGCTCGACGACGACTCGCATCTCACCGCTGCCGGAGCGCGAACCGCTGGATCTTGCCGGTCGCGGTCCTGGGCAGCTCGGGCACGAAGTCGACCCAGCGGGGCGACTTGTAGCCGCCCAGGCGCCTGCGCACGCCCTCTCGCAGCTCGGCGGCGAGAGCGTCCGACGCGGTCATCCCGTCGCGCAGCACGCAGAAGGCGTGCGGCTTGGTGAGGCCGTCGGCGTCGCCCCGGCCGATCACCGCCACCTCCGCGATCGCCGGATGCTCCCCGAGGGCCGCCTCCACCTCGGCCGGCGCCACCCACATGCCGCCGACCTTCAACATGTCGTCGGTGCGCCCGCAGAAGAAGAAGTAGCCGTCGGTGTCCTGGTAGAACATGTCGCCGGTGCGGAGCCACTCGCCCAGCATGGTGGCGCGGGTGCGCTCGTGCCGGTTCCAGTAGCCGGGCGACGTCGAGCCCCCCTTGATCAGGAGCTGGCCCACCATCCCGGGCGCCACCGGCCGCCCCTGGTCGTCGACCAGCCGCGCCTCGAAGCCGGGGATGACCTGCCCGCTCGACCCGGCCCGCGCCGCGCCAGGCCGGTTGGCGATGAAGTCGTGCAGCGCCTCGGTCGAGCCCACCACGTCGAGCAGCTCGAGGCCGAAGCGCGACTGCCAGGCGTGGAAGAGCGCCGCGGGCAGCACCTCGCCCGAGGAGACGCAGAGCCGGAGCGACGAGCAGTCGAAGCGCCGCTCCGCCTCCGCCACCTGGAGCAGCCGCCGGTAGACGGTGGCGACCGCGAAGAGCACGGTGGGCCGCTCGGCCTGGATCAGCTCGAAGATGCGCTCGGCATCGAGCCGCTCCGGCACCAGCACCGACGCCGCGCCCACCAGCGCCGGGAAGTAGAGCGCGTTGCCCAGCCCGAACGCGAAGTGGAGCTTGGAGGCGGAGAAGATGAGGTCGTCGGGCCCGATGCCGAAGGTCCCACGCCCGACCAGCTCGGCCGCGTACACCAGGTCGTGGTGGAGATGCACCGCCGCCTTCGGCCGCCCGGTCGAGCCCGAGGTGTAGAGCCACAGCGCCACGTCGTCGCGGCTCGTGTCGGCCGGGGCCAGCTCGGGCGAGGCCCCCTCCAGCAGCCGCTCGTACTCGAGCTCCCCCCGCCCATCCACGACGATCAGCGCCTGGAGGGCCGGGTGCCGCCCCTGGCCCTTCACGATCTTGGGGGCCGCGGCCTCGCATGCGATCACCGCGCGGGCGCGGCTGTCCTCCAGCATGAACGCGAGCTCGTCGGCGGGCAGCGCGTCGCCGACCGGCACCGGCACCGCCCCGATCTTCATGGCGCCCCAGAACGCCTCCGCGAACTCAGGCCGGTCCGGCAGGGCCAGGAGCACGCGCTGCTCCATCTGGACGCCGCGCGCGAGGAGCGCGTTGCCGAGCCGGTTGGCGCGCTGCGCGACCTCCCGGTAGGACACGGCGCGGCCGAGGAAGCGGAACGCGGTGCGGGCGCCGCGGCCCTCGGCGAGGTGGCGATCGACGAAGTGCGTGGCGGCGTTGAAGCGCTCGGGGACGTCGATGGCCGCCGTCATGCGGCCGATTCTAGCAGCAAAGGGTCGAGGGACCGCCAGCCCGGCGGTGTCGTCACCCGAGCAGGCGCATCTCGATCTGCCGCTTCCTGGGCCCCTCGAACTCCAGCAGTACCACACGCTGGAACTCCCCGAGCGCCAGCTTGCCGTCCTGCACCGGCACGTGAACGCTCGGGCCTACCAGGGCGCTGAGGAAGTGCGCCGCCACGTGCGCGGCTGAGTCATGCCGGTACGCGAGCTTCGGCGTCATCGACTGGAGGATGTCCATGATGTCCTCGGGGACCCCGGCCTCCCACGTCATGACCGTCAGCGCGGCCGTCGTGTGTCTCAGGTAGAGATGGCAGGTCCCGCCCGACGCCCCGCCCAGCACCGTGCCCACCCGCTCGGTGATGTCGATGACCTGCTTGGGCTTGCTCGTCTCGATCTCGATGGTCAACGGCGCGATCGCGCCCATCCGCTCGTCCCTCTCACCCGCTCCGGGTCGCTCGGGGTTCGACAGCACGAGGATCTTGTCACCAGACGGGTCCCCCTCGCCGACCGGCCGCCAGCCCAGCGACCGGTAGAAGCCATACGCTCGGGTGTCCTGGTCCGAGGAGGCGCCCAGCCAGATCCGCGGCGGCCCGAACGATCGCAGCCACTCGACCGCCAGGGACAGGAGGGTCTTGCCGATGCCCCGGCCCTCGAATTCGGGCAGCACCGCCAGCCCCAGGACCTTGCCGGCGTCGGATTCGACCATGCAGAAGCCCACGATCCGCGACTCGTACGAGCACACCCAGCCCTTGGTGGTCGCGGCCGCCAGGCTCTCGGCCACCGAGGCGGGCCTGATCCCCCTCGCGACCAGCCCCTCGCGGGAGATCGCGTTCTCCCTCGTGGCCCCTCTCACGTCGAAGAGCTCTTCGATGTCCCCTTCGCGCACCTCCCGAGAGATCACCGCCGCCCGGCCGTCCGAACCCTATCCACGCTTCCACAGCCCCTGCGATGGTATCCGCAGCGCGCGATTGAACTTGCTGGAGGCGTTCTCCCAGGCGATGGTCGCAGTCAGCTCCACGAGCGCGTCGTCGTCGTAGAAGCGGCGGAGCCGGGCAAAGAGGTCGTCCCCGACGTCGCGCCCGCTGATGGTCATGCAGTCGGCGTACTCGAGCGCGGCCCGCTCCGGCTCGTCGTAGAGCGGGCTGGTGGCGTAGTCGGCCAGGGCCAGGATCTTGTCGTCGGACACACCCAGCTTGCTGCCCACGGCAGCGTTGATGTCCTGTCAGAACTCGCAGCCGTTCAAGGCCGCGACCCGGCGGTTGAGCAGCGCCACCAGCTTGTGGTCGATCAGGCCGGAGATCTCCAGTCCGGTCCACATTCCCCGCACGCCGCGAAAGATCGACGGGCGCCGCGCGTAGGTCAGGTGGTTCAGGAGCGGCGCCCCCCAGGTCTTGGCCTGGGCGGCCAGGACCTTGGCCGCGTATTCGTCCGCCAGGTTCCACGGGTCGACGCCGTCAACGCGTTTCATCGGTGCTCGAGAATATACACCCACCGCAAGAACCGGCGAGTGCGGGCGCCGCTCCCACGGTCTACCATGAGCATCAGCCATGCCCGACCTCCTCGCCGCGCGCTCGCAGATGGCGATGTCGCTCGGCTTCCACATCATCTTCGCGATGGTGGGCATCGCGATGCCGGTGCTCATGGTGGTGGCGGAGCGGCGGTGGCAGCGCACCGGCGACCGGATCTATCTCGATCTTGCGCATCGCTGGGCCAAGGGCACCGCCATCCTCTTCGCGGTGGGCGCGGTGTCGGGCACCGTGCTGAGCTTCGAGCTGGGGCTGCTCTGGCCCACGTTCATGGAGCATGCCGGGCCCATCATCGGCATGCCCTTCTCCCTGGAAGGCTTCGCGTTCTTCACCGAGGCGGTGTTCCTCGGGCTCTACCTCTACGGCTGGGAGCGCATCTCCCCCCGCGCGCACCTGGCCGCGGGCTGGGCGGTGGCGGTGAGCGGCATGCTCTCGGGGGTCTTCGTGGTCATCGCCAATGCCTGGATGAACGCGCCCACCGGCCTCCGCTGGGTGGACGGGCGCGCCGTCGACATCGACCCCATCGCGGCCATGATGAGCCCGGCCGCCTTCCCCCAGGTGCTCCACATGACGCTCGCGGCCTACGCGGCCACCGGCCTGGTGGTGGCGGGCATCCACGCCCTGCCCCTGCTCCGCGACCCGCGCAACGCCTTCCACCGGCGGGCGCTCTCCGTGGCGCTGCTGATCGGCGCGCCGGCGGCCCTGCTCCAGCCGCTCTCCGGCGACCTGAGCGCGCGCTTCGTGGCCCACTGGCAGCCGGCCAAGCTGGCCGCGATGGAGGGGCAGTTCAAGACCGAGCGCGGCGCGCCGCTCCGGGTGGGCGGCTGGCCGGACGAGGCGGCGGGCGAGACGCGCTACGCGCTCGAGATCCCGCGCGGGCTGTCGCTGCTGGCCTTCAAGGACCCCGGCGCGGAGGTGAAGGGTCTCGAGGCCTTCCCGCGCCAGGACTGGCCGCCGGTCGCCATCGTCCACGTGGCCTTCCAGGTCATGGTCGGGCTCGGATCGTTCATGGCCCTGGTGAGCGCGGCCGCGCTCTGGCTGATGTGGCGCCAGCGCGAGCTGACGCGCCATCGCTGGCTGCTGCGGGCCCTGGTGCTGGCCGCCCCCATGGGGTTCATCTGCACCGAGGCGGGGTGGGTCGTCACCGAGGTGGGGCGCCAGCCCTGGGTCATCTACGGCCTCATGCGGACGGCCGAGGCGGTCACGCCCATGCCGGGCCTGATCGTCCCCTTCCTGGTCTTCACGAGCCTCTACGCCGTCCTCGGCGTGGTCGTGGCCTGGCTGCTCTACCAGCAGGTGCTCCGGAGCCCGCAGACGGCCGAGGAGGACGCGGCGTGACGGCCGGCCTGGGCCCGGCCGAGCTGGTGGCCGGCTGCGCGCTGGTGGCGCTCACCGCCTACGTGCTGCTGGGCGGGGCCGACTTCGGAGGCGGGGTCTGGGACCTCCTGGCCTCGGGGCCCCGCAAAGGGCGCCAGCGGGCGCTCGTGGCGGAGGCCATCGGTCCCATATGGGAAGCCAACCACGTCTGGCTTATCATCGTGGTCGTGCTCCTGTTCACGTGCTTCCCGGCAGCCTTCGCCCGGCTCGCGGTCACGCTGCACATCCCGCTCTCGCTCATGCTGATCGGCATCGT
>Ga0070694_100000226_pt1 | contig 29633 bp, 32 predicted proteins | sample KBSK1251metaG_FD_65470 | JGI IMG/M metagenome (GOLD analysis project Ga0070694, IMG submission 65470) | Corn, switchgrass and miscanthus rhizosphere microbial communities from Kellogg Biological Station, Michigan, USA - KBS K1-25-1 metaG | ecosystem: Host-associated > Plants > Roots >...
GAAACTGGCGATGGAAGGCCTGCTCGCCCCGGAGAAGAAGGAAGTGGTGCTGGGCGAAGCCGAGGTGCGCCAGATCTTCAAGATCGCCAAGATCGGCACGATCGCCGGGTGCTTCGTGCGGAGCGGCGTCATCCCGCGCACGGGGCGCGTCCGCGTGATCCGCAACGGCGTCGAGGTGTACGACGGCACGCTCGCTTCGCTCAAGCGCTTCAAGGACGACGTCCGCGAAGTGCGCGAGGGCTTCGAGTGCGGTATCGGGATCGAGAACTTCAACGACGTGAAGGTCGGCGATCTGATCGAGTCGTATCGCATCGAGGAGGTCGCGCGCTCGCTCAGCGCCACTGAGTCGTGATCGTGGGTGTGATGGTGTGGGAGCTGCATCTGCCCGCGTGCCAGTCGCTGAAGGACAAGCGCACGATCGTGAAGAGCCTGAAGGATCGGATGCATCACCGGTTCAACATCTCGGTCGCCGAGACGGCGCACCAGGATCTCTGGCAGCGCTGCGAGCTGACGGCCGCCGTGGTCAGCACGGACCGGCGGCACGCCGAAAGTGTGTTACGCGAAGCGGACCAGCTGGTGGCGGGCGCGGACGGTGCGCGCATCGTCGACACCAGCACGAGCTATCTCTGAAATGAAGCGGCGCAGCCATCGGCCCGAGCGGGTGAGTGAGCTGATCCGGCAGGCGGTCGGCGCGTTTCTCACCGGCGACGTGCGCGATCCGCGGATCGGCTTCGTCACGGTGATCGGCGTCGACGTCTCGGTCGATTTGTCGCACGCGAACGTGCGCGTCAGCGTCATGGGGACGGAAGAAGAGAAGGCGAAGTCGCTCGAAGGACTGGCGAGCGCCGCGCGGTTTCTGCGGGCACAGCTCTCGAGAGAGCTGCATCTGCGGACCAGCCCCGAGCTCCATTTCCATCTGGACCGCGGGCTGGAGCACGCGCAGCACATCGACCGCGTGTTGAAGGAGCTGAAGGAGTCGGACGACTGAAAAACTGGGGGCTCGTCCTGGTCGCGAAGCCGGCCGGCCCCACGTCGCATGATGTCGTGGACATCGTCCGTCGCGCGCTCGGCGAACAGCGCGTGGGACACCTGGGCACGCTGGACCCGTTCGCCAAAGGACTGTTGGTGCTGGTCGTCGGACGCGCGACACGGCTCGCGCCGTTCGCCGCCGATTGGCCCAAGACGTACGAAGGCGTCATCCGGCTCGGCGTCACGACCGACACGGACGATCTGACGGGGGCGGTCATCGCCACGGCGCCGTGGACTGGTGTCACGCCGGCGCAGCTCGCGGAGGTCATCGCGAGCTTCCGCGGCGGATACGAGCAGCGGCCGCCCGCGTACTCGGCGGTGAAGATCGAGGGCGAGCGTGCGTACCGCCGCGCGCGGCGCGGCGAGGCAGTCGCGCCTGAGCCGCGGGCCGTGGAGATCCGCGAGCTCGAGATCGTGGAAGCGGCGGTGCCGGACCTGCAGTTTCGGGCGACCGTGAGCGCCGGGACGTACGTGCGCTCGCTGGCGCGGGACATCGGAGTCCGGTTGGGCTGTGGCGCCCATCTCGCGGTCCTGCAGCGGACGGCGGTCGGGCCGTTCCGGCTGGCGGACGCGGTTGCGCCGGAAGCGGTGACCCCCGCCGGTTTACTGGATGCCGCAGTCCTGGTCGGCGGGATGCCGCGCCGCCAGGTCGATAAGAAGGAACGGGATGCAGTGGTGCATGGCCGGCCGATACCGAAAGGGCCGATAGCCGAGAGCCGAGAGCCGATCGCGCTGTTTGAAGGCGTCGAACTCCTAGCCGTGGGCGAACAGGTAGGCGACCTTCTGAAGCCGCGGGTGGTGGTGGCCGACGAGCCATGAGCGGCACAGTCGTCACGCTGGGTACCTTCGACGGTGTGCACCGCGGTCACCAGGCGGTGCTCGCGGAAGTGCGGCGGCGCGCGGGCGCGCTGAAACTGGCGAGCGTGCTGGTCACGTTCGATCCGCATCCGCTCGCGGTGGTAAATCCGGCTGCGGCGCCGAAGCTGCTGACGCTGCCGGCGGAGAAGGAAGCGCTGGTGGCGGCGCAGGACATCGAGCGGTTCGTGCTGATGCCGTTCACGCCGGCGGTCGCGCAGCTCGACGCGGAAGCATTTGTGCGCCGGCTGTGCGACGAGTACGCGATGCGCGAGCTCGTGATGGGCTACGATCACGGCTTCGGGCGCGGGCGCGCGGGTGATGTAGAGCTGGTGCAGCGGTTGGCGCGGACGCAGGACTTCGCCGTGGCGGTCGTGGATGCGGTACGCGACGACGGGCAGCCGATCTCGTCGACACTCATTCGGACCGCGATCGCGCACGGGGATCTGGAGTCGGCGGCGCGGTGGCTGGGGCGGCGCTACGCGATTCGGGGCACGGTGGTCCGGGGCGCGGGGCGCGGGAAAACGATCGGGATTCCGACGATCAATCTCGAGCCGCCCGATGCCCGGAAGCTGCTGCCGCCTGATGGCGTCTATGCGGTGCGTGTGGCGCTCCACGACGCGCGAACATTCGGGGGCATGATGAATCAGGGCCCCCGGCCGACATTTGGTGAAGCGACTCGCACGCTCGAGATCCATCTGTTCGATTTCGACGGCGAGCTATATGGTCAGACGGTACAAGTGGAATGGGTCCGTCGCCTGCGTGCCGTGCAGGCGTTTCCGTCCCGTGAGGCGCTGGTGGCGCAGCTCGAGCATGACCGCCAGGCCGCGCGGGCGACCCTCAACCGGTAGAGAGCAACGATGGGGAAGATTCGTCAGCGACTATATCTGATCGGCGCGCTCATTGTCGTGAGCATCGTGGCCCTGGTGCCGCGCAACGTCAAGCAGCGCGTCGTCGATCAAACGACCGGCCGGATGAAGGACACCACGGTCCGGCGGCTCCCGATCAACCTCGGCCTCGATCTCCAGGGCGGCATCCACCTCGCGCTCGAAGTGGATCAGTCCAAGGGTCCCGTGCCCGATTGCGCCGATGCGATTCAGCGCGCCGAGCGCGTCGTGCGCACCCGCATCGACGAATTTGGGACCACAGAGCCGGTGGTGCAGGTCCAGGGGCGCTGTCGCCTGATCGTCGAGCTGGCCGGAGAGAAGGATCCCGCGCGGGCGAAGGGCATTATCCAGCGGACGGCCTTCCTCGAGTTCCGTATCACCGACATGAAGAATCAGTTCAAGGACGCGCTGCCGCAGATTGACGCGGTGCTGCGCAAGGCGGGCGTGAAGGCGCGCGGCGCCGCCACGCCGTCCGCGGTCGCCCAGCTGTTCGGCGGCGACACGAGCAAGGCGACCCGTGATTCGGCGGCGGATGCCAATGCGCCGGGCGTGCTCTCGTCGCTGCTGTTCCAGGGCCAGCTCCCCGGCGAATACCTCGTCCCCGAGGAGCAGTGGCCGTTGGTCGACAGTCTCGTCCAGCGTCCCGACGTCAAGGCCGCGATCCCGCGCGGCATCGAGCTGCGCTGGGGCGCGCAGGCCGAGTCGCGCGGCGCCCGCGCGTATCGCGCGCTCTATGCGGTGGACTCGAAACCGATCATCACCGGCGAGGAGCTCGTCAAGGCGGTCGCGCGGCGCGATCCCGTGACCAATCAATCCATCGTGCCGTTCCAGTTGAGCCACCGCGGCGCCCGTATCTTCTCGCAGGAGACCGCGCGGCACATCAACGACTACATGGCGATCATCCTCGACGGCCGGGTCCAGGGCCAACCCCCGGTCATTCGCGGCCAGATCGGCGCGAACGGCCAGATCGAGCTCGGCAGCAAGCCGTTGCAGGAGGCGAGTGATCTCGCGCTCGTGCTGCGCGCCGGCGCGCTCCCGGCGCCGCTCACCATCGTGGACGAACGCGCCATCAGCGCCACCCTGGGCGCCGATTCCATTCACGACGGCGTGGTCGCGGGCGTGGTCGGTGTCGTGCTCGTGATCGTCATCATGGTCGGCTACTACCGCCTGTCCGGCGCGCTGGCCGTCGCGGCACTCACGCTGTACTGCCTGTTCACGCTCGCGGGGCTCGCGATGTTCGGGTTTACGCTCACATTGCCCGGCCTCGCCGGCTTTGTGCTCTCGATCGGCATCGCCGTGGATGCGAACGTGCTGATCTTCGAGCGCATCCGTGAGGAGCTGGTCCACGGCAAGTCGCTGCGGCTCGCCGTGGATGACGGGTTCCTGCACGCCATGAACGCGATCGTGGACTCGAACGTCAGCACCATCCTGACGGCGCTCATTCTTTACGCCGTGGGGACCGGCCCGGTCCAGGGCTTTGCCATCACCCTGATCATCGGTATCATCGCCTCGATGATCTCGGCGATCTTCGTGGTGAAGACGCTGTTTCTCATTTGGCTGAACCGGCGGCCCGACATGGTCACCCTGAGTATCTGATGATCAGACTCTTCGCGAACGCAAACTACGACTTCATCAAATGGCGCCGCGTGGCGTTTTCCGTCACGGGGCTCATCATGCTCGTCGGCGCCATCGACCTGGTGGCGCGCGGGCTCAACTACAGCATCGAGTTCACCGGCGGAACGTCGGTGCAGTTCGAAGTCGCGCACAAAGTGGAGACGGCGAACATCCGCGCGGCGCTCGACGGGGTGGGCCTCAGAGGCGCCGACGTCTACAACTTCGGCTCCGACACCTCGTACGTCGTGCGCGCACGGCTCGGCAATAAGGCGTCCGAGGGCGACGCGGGCACGCAGGCGGTCGCCGATTCGGTCGCGCACGCGCTCGACCAGAGCGTCGGGCCGGGGCAGTACCATATCGCGCAACAACAGTCCGTCGGTCCGAAGGTGGGCCGCGAGCTCCAGGGCAAAGCCCTCATGGCGATCCTGCTCAGCTTCGTCGTGACGCTCGTGTACCTGGCGTTCCGATTCGAGTGGCGGTTCGGGCTGGCCGCGGTCGTCGCCACGGCGCACGACGTGGTCGCGACGGTTGCCTTCATCAGTCTGATGCACCTGGAGGTCAGCCTCGTCGTCGTCGGCGCGGTCCTCACGGTGGTCGGCTATTCGTTGAACGACACGATCATCATCTTCGACCGCGTGCGCGAAAACCTGCGGAAGTACCGGCGGCAAAACCTCTACGAGATTCTCAATCTCTCGATCAACGAGACCTTGCCGCGCTCGGTGCTCACGCATGGAACCACGATCGCCACGACGCTCTCGCTGCTGTTGCTGGCGGGCGAGGTCATCCGGCCATTCGCGTGGGTGATGTCGTTCGGTATTTTCACCGGCACGTTCTCGTCCATTTATATCGCGGCGCCGGTGCTGCTCTGGATCGAGAAGCGCTGGCCGGGCGAGGATGCGCGCGGCGCGCGGACGTTCGGCACGCGCGCGCCGGCGGCACCGGCCGCCCCGACGCCGCCGGCGACGCCCCCGTCTTCGCCGTCAGCGCGCACACCGCAACCCGCACGCTAGTCGACACGCACTGCCATCTCGGCGATGCCGCGTTCGATGCCGATCGCGACGCCGTGCTCACCCGCGCGAAGGCCGCGGGCGTCGGCCACGTCATCGTGATCGCCGAGTCGGTCGCGAGTAGCGAGCGCCTGTGCGCGCTGGCGAACAAGCCGGGACTCTCGGCGACCGCGGGGGTGCACCCGCACGAAGCGGGCAGCTGGTCGACCACCGCGCGGGCGCGCATCCGCCAGCTGCTCGCGTCGGAGCCCGCGATCGTGGCCGTCGGCGAAACGGGACTCGACTACCACTACCTGCACGCCCCGCGGGAGAATCAGCGGGCGGCGTTCGACGGGCAGCTCGAGCTCGCGCTGGAGTTCGGCCTGCCGGTCGTGGTGCACGCCCGTGACGCCGACGCCGACATGGCGGCGATGCTCCGTGCCGTACCGGCCCAGGCGTTCCCCGTCGTCCTCCACAGCTTTTCATCGGGGGACGCCGTGTGGGAAGCGGGGATGGCGATCAATGCATATTTCTCGTTCAGCGGCATGATCACCTTCAAGAACTGGACCCTCACCAGCCGCGTCGCGGGCTGCCCGCGCGACCGGCTGCTGCTCGAGACGGACGCGCCCTATCTCGCGCCGGTGCCGCACCGCGGCCAACGCAACGAGCCGGCCTTCGTGCAGGCGGTCGCGGAGCGCGCCGCAGCGCTGTGCGGTGAGACGTTCGACGCGCTGGCACAGCGCAGCACGGAGAATGCCCGGCGCTGTTTCGCCCCGATCAACGCACGCAGCCCACGTCTCGATACCTCCCTATGACCGCCACGCTGACCAGAGTCCCGTCCGATATCGCCATCGCGCAGGCCGCCAAGTTGCGGCCGATTCGCGATGTCGCGGCGGAGCTCGGGCTCGCGGACGACGAGCTCGAGCTGTACGGCAAGTACAAGGCGAAGATCTCGATCGGCGCGCTCGCGCGCCGTGCCACCAAGGGCAGGCTCGTGCTGGTCACCGGCATCAATCCCACGCCCGCGGGCGAAGGCAAATCCACGGTCACGGTCGGTGTCACGCAGGCGCTCCGCAAACTGGGGAAGAATGCGATCCTGGCGCTGCGCGAGCCGTCACTCGGCCCGGTGTTCGGGGTGAAAGGGGGCGCGGCCGGCGGCGGGTATGCGCAGGTCGTGCCGATGGAAGACATCAACCTGCATTTCACCGGCGACTTCCACGCGATCGCGAGCGCGCACAACCTGCTGTCGGCGATGCTCGACGCCCATTTGCATCACGGCAACGCGCTCGGGCTCGATGTGCGGCGCATTACCTGGCCGCGTACCATCGACATGAACGACCGCGCGCTGCGCAACATCATCGTCGGGCTGGGCGGCCTGTCGGGCGGGCCGATGCGCGAAGAGCGCTTCGTCATCATTCCGGGTTCCGAGATCATGGCGATTCTGGCGCTCGCCACGGGAATCGAGGACCTCGAGGAGCGGATCTCGCGGATCATCGTGGGCCTGCGCCCCGACAAGACGGCCGCCCGCGCGAGCGATCTCAAGGCGCAGGGCGCCATGACGCTGCTGCTCAAGGACGCGATCAACCCCAATCTCGTGCAGACGCTCGAGGGCGGGCCGGCGCTCGTGCACTGCGGGCCGTTCGGCAACATCGCGCACGGCTGTAATTCCGTCGTCGCGACCAAGCTGGGGCTCGCGCTGTCGGATATCGTGTTGACGGAAGCAGGGTTCGGCGCCGATCTGGGCGCCGAAAAGTTTTTCGACATCAAATGTCGCTTTGCGGGGCTCAAGCCCGAGGCGGCAATCATCGTCGCCACGGTGCGCGCGCTCAAGATGCATGGGGGAAAGAAAAAGGATCAGCTGGCGCCTGCTGACCCGGCCGCGGTGCAGCGGGGTGCGGAGAACCTGCGCCGCCACATCCGCAACGTAAAGCGGTTTGGCATTCCCGCGGTCGTGGCGCTCAATCGCTTTGTCACCGACACCGACGAAGAAGTCGACGCGGTGCGCGCGGTCGGCGCCGCCGAAGGCGTCGAGGTGCTGCGGTGCGACGTGTGGGAGAAGGGCGGGGAAGGCGGGATCCCCGTGGCGGAGGCGGTGCTGGGCCTGCTCAAAACCGCCAAAGCGTCGTTCAAGCCGCTGTACGACGAACGCCGGCCGATTCGCGAGAAGATCGAAACGATCGCCCGCGAGATCTATGGCGCCGGCAATGTCTCGTTTGCGCCGGCGGCCGATCGCGCGCTCGAGCTCCTGCCGAAACTCGGCCTCGGCGAGACGCCGGTGTGCATGGCCAAGACGCAGTATTCCTTCTCCGATGATGCGACGCAGCTGGGCGCGCCGAGCGGCTTCACGCTCCACGTGCGCGACATCATGCCCGCCGCGGGCGCCGGGTTCGTCGTGGCGCTGGCGGGCGACATCATGACCATGCCGGGACTCGGGAAGAACCCCGCCGCCGAGCGGATCCGGCTCCTTCCTGACGGAACGATCGAGGGACTGTTCTGATGCGTGTCATCGCAAGCGACGCAGCACCCAAGGCGATTGGGCCTTACAGCCAGGCGATCGTGACGGATAGCCTCGTCTTCACCGCCGGACAGGTGGCGCTCGATCCCAAGACCGGCGAGCTGGTCGGCCGGACGACGGCGGAGCAGACGGAGCAGGTTTTCGCCAATCTCAAAGCCGTGCTCGCCGCGGCGGGGACGTCGCTGCAGCAGGTCGCGAAGACGACCGTCTACCTTGCCGACATGGCCGATTTCGCGCAGATGAACGAGGTCTATGCCAAGCACTTCGGCGCGCACAAACCGGCTCGCTCGACGGTGCAGGCCGCGGGCCTGCCGCGGAATGCGCGCGTCGAGATCGATGTGATCGCAGTCAAGCAGTGATGCGCAACACGTACGGGAGCGGATTGGGTCTGGTGGCCTGAGCAGTCTTCAAAACTGTATGGGCCTCGCAAGGGGCTCGGTAGGTTCGATTCCTACACGCTCCCGCCACGCTGTGGTTGACATTCGTGCCGTCCGGCCGCATTCCTAGACACGCTCAGGCCCTAGGTCCTCATGACGACGCAACAATGGGCGCGGCTGCGTCCTTCGGAATCGGCCAAACTGCGGCAGGGCGCGTGGTATCGTGTCGTGCGGTTGACGGCGACCGAGGCCGTGCTGGACGTCAACGGCAAGCTGACTCCCTTCCCCCGACCGTCGCTCGAGATCCTCCCCGAGCGGCCCAAGCAATGGGCCGTCGTCCCAAGACCGCCACGCTCTCCACGCATGCCGATGACGTGGGGCGCGGAATACGGCGTCTGCCCAAACTGTCGCGAGCGGGCGCGCCTGGAGGAGGAGTCGACGAGTATGCGGTGTCCCAAGTGCAACGGACAGTTCGAGATCGGCTGGGAAAACTCCTGACTGTTGCGGAGACCGGCGATTTGTATATTGTGCCCGCGCCCAATCCCGTCTCCCTCACCCAGGAGTCGTGATGGCGCTTTTATTTGCCCGCGTCCAGGACGATGTCCCCCTCAAGCTCCGCAAGGGCGCCTGGTATCGCGTCGTCGAACTCAATGATCTTCAGGCAGTTATCGAAGTGAATCACCGCAAGGTCGGCGTGCTGCGTGCCTGGCTCGAGATCCGGAACCGGCCGCCGCAGCGCTGGGCGGTCGTGGAGGGCTCCAAGGAGAATCAGAAGGCGCCCCCCACGCTTCGGGGAACTTACGGCGTTTGTCCCAACTGCCGCGCGCGCACGCCGTTGCCCAAGCGCGTGCGCAGCCAACAGTGCAAGAAATGCGGGCAGGAATTCGAGATCGACTGGGCCGAGGCCGGCATCAAGGTTTAGGGGTGACTGTCATCACTTCCGAATCGGTCGGAGCGCGTTACTCTTATCGCCCCTTCGCTGCCCGAGAGTGTGACTGATGGTGTGGGCTCGCCTGCAAGCCGATGTGAACTGTAACCTGCGTCGCGGCGCCTGGTATCGGCTCATCAAGGCCAACGGGCTCGCCGCCGTGGTCGATGTCAAAGGGACACCCGTCGCTGTCGTCCGTGCTTTCCTGCAGATGTCGAATACGCCGCCCCGCAAATGGACCGTCGTGCCGCGGCCGGAAAACGTGCCGCGCGCCGTCGGGATGGAGATGGGCGACCGCTACCTGGTCTGCCCGTCCTGCCGGGACCGGGTCCCGCTACGGGGCAAGCCCAGCCGCCTGATGTGCGGCCGGTGCGGTGTCGAATTCGCAGTCGATTGGGACGAGCACTATCTCGCCCACTAAGCACAACCAGTAGTCGACAGGTCCTTTGCGCGGCAGACGAGATGATATCTTGTCTGCCGCGTGCTTCATGCCCATGTCATCCTCAACCCCGCGGCCGGACGAGGCGCGGCACGCCGCGTCGAGTCGACAGTCGCGCGGGCGTTCCGGGCGCAGGGGTGGGCGGTCGATGTCGTCCGCACCGAACGCCCCGGTCACGCGCAGGAGTTGGCGGCGCAGGCCGCCCGGCAAGGCGCCAAGCACGTCGTCGCGGTGGGCGGCGACGGCACGGTGCACGAGGTCGCGAACGGGCTCCTGTGCAGCGAGTCCGACGCCGCGCTGGGCGTCGTGCCGTTCGGCTCGGGCAACGACTTCGCCAAACTGGTGGGCCTCTACGGCCATAATCCCCTGCGGGCCGTCGCCCGCCTGGTCACGGCCCGCTCCTGTCGGTTCGATGCGGGCCGTGTAAGAGCCGGGCGGGGGGCGGGGGCGGGGGCAGGGGCTGAATCGGAATGGTTTGTGAACAGCGTGGGATTCGGGTTCGCACCCGCTGTGGTGCAAACCCGCAACAGGATGCCGCATCTGCGCGGCTTTCTATCGTATCTCGTGCCCGTCGTGCGTACGTTTTTCAGGTTCCGGCCGGTCGTATTCGACGTCGCCGCGCCCGGATTCCGCGAGCACGGGTACATGATGATGATCGAGGTCTGCAACGGGACGACGGCGGGCGGCAGCTATCGCTTTGCGCCTGACGCAGATCCTGCCGACGGAAAACTGGATGTCTGCTTGATTCGCCAGGTGTCGCTGCCGCGGTTTCTGCTCGCGATTCCGCGGGTCATGCGCGGAACACACGTGAAGATGCGCGAAGTGGCGATGATCCGGACGGCCAAAATCGTAATCCGTTCGCCCGAGCAGCCGCTGATCCTCCATCTAGACGGCGAGCTACGGGAACCGGGAGTGAATGAATGCACGGTGGAGCTGGAGCGCGGCAGACTGAACGTGTTGGTGGCTCGGTGAGGCGGCTAGAGGGTTGGACGGTTAGCCGGTTAGCAGCGGTGGCGCTGCTTCTAACCGTCCAACCGTCCAACCGACTAGCGGCCCAGGACACCACACGGGCGGATACGGCTCACATCACCCTCCCAGCCGACACCATGCACCGTGGCATCAAACCGATGGGCGCCTTCCTACGCTCCTTCATTCTCCCCGGCTGGGGCCAGGCCGCGACCGACCGGCCCATGACCGGTGCGGTCTTCGTGGCGTGGGAAGGCATCACCGCCATGATGACGTTCAAGGCACAACAGGAAGCGAATTACTTCAAGGAGATTCACTCGAAGAATCTTCGGCTCAAGCGGCAGGAGGTGCAGGACTGGCTCGTGCTCTGGGTCTTCAACCATCTCTTCTCGGGCGCCGAGGCGTATGTCTCGGCGCATCTGCGCGACTTTCCGCCGGATCTCAAGATGCAGGCGTTTCCCGGCGGGATCGGCATCAGCATTCCGATTCATGAATAACGCGCCACTCGGCGTCTTCGACTCGGGGATCGGAGGGCTCACCGTCGCGCGCGCGCTGTTCGAGCGTCTGCCGAAGGAATCCGTCATCTACTTCGGCGATACCGCGCGCGTCCCGTACGGGCCCAAATCACCCGACACGGTCCGGCGTTACAGCGCGGAGATTCTCGCCTATCTGCTGCATCGCGGGGTGAAGGCCGTGGTGGTCGCGTGCAACACCAGCACCGCGCACGCGCTCGGCTATTTGCAGGAGCACTCGTCGGTGCCGGTCGTCGGCGTGATCGAGCCGGGCGCCCGCGCAGCCCTGGCGGCGACGAAATCGGGAACGATCGGCGTGATCGGGACCGCCGGGACGATCGCGAGCGGTGCCTACGAGCGCGCGATCAAGGCGCTGCGTCCCGATGCGCGCGTGCACAGCCAGCCGTGCCCGCTATTCGTGCCGCTCGTGGAAGAAGGGTGGTTCGACCACCCGGCCGCCGAGCTGATCGCGCGCGAATATCTCGAGCCCTTGAAGCGCGCCAAGATCGACGTCCTGGTGCTCGGCTGCACGCACTACCCGCTGCTCAAACCGCTGCTCACGCGAGTCATGGGGCCGGACGTGAAGCTGGTCGACTCCGCGGAAGAGACGGCGACGGCGGTGGCGCGCGAGCTGGAGCGACTCGATCTCCTGGCGAACGGCGGCAGCGATCATCGCTTCGTCGTGTCGGATGACGAGCCGCATTTTCGCAAGGTTGGCGCGGTATTCCTGGGCGAAAAGCTCAAGCAGGTCGAAGTCGTGCCGCTGTGAATTGCTTCAGCTCCACGTTGTCCGAGGTGACGACCGCGTAGCGCCCCCCATCCAGAAACGCGCCCGGATTCACGTACGTCCGCCCGTCGGGCAGGCGATCCACGACCGGACGGTGCGTATGCGCCATGATGACGAGCTGCACCTCGGGATGGCGGCCGAGGAAGTCGGCGGCCCAGAGGCGCTGCGCGGCGGCGGCGCGGTCGAGCACCGCGCGATCCTTGGTGTTGTCCGCGAGGTGGCGCGAGAACAGATCGGCGATCCAGAACCCGATCGTGGGGTGCAGCACGCGAAACACCGCGACCGTGATCGGATGACGCAGCACGCGATGCATGAGTGCGCCGCTCCAGTGCTGCTCGGTCAGGCCGTCGCCGTGCGCGATGAACGCGCGCCGCCCGTTCAGATTCAGCTCGGCTGCGCCGCCGAAGAACTCGATCCCGAGGTCGCGCGTGAAGAACGAGCCGCCCCACCGGTCATGGTTGCCGCCCACGAATGTGATCGGCACCCCGCGGGCGCGGACCTCCTGCAGCTTGGCGACGGTCGCGAAATGTTTTCGGGGGATGACGCTCTGATACTCGAACCAGAAGTCGAACAGGTCACCGGTCAGCACGAGGTGGTCACCGGGCTGCGGCACCTCGTCGAGAAAGGCGTGAAACGCCGTCCCGACGGCGGGCGGCACCTGCCCGAGATGGGCGTCCGCAACGACGATCACGCGGGACACGGGTCCAAGCTTAGGAAGCTGGTTTCAGGCACGCAAGCGCATTAAACTGTTCTGCCATGACGCAAACGCAAAAGCTCCTGATCGCGATCGGTATCCTCGCAGTGACCGGCATCGCCGCCAACCGCTTCGCCCCCGGCGCGGGGACGAGCGGCGGTCCGGGCGACGCCTGCCGCCGCTTCGCGGATGAAGCGCGTCGCAGCTGCTACACGCAGCTCTTGTCCGAGCGTCTCAACAAGCACGGCGTCGCCGACGCGGTGGCGACGCTCGACGCGATCGCCGCCGCCGACCCCGACGCCGGCGAGCACGCGCACGAGTACGCGCACGGCATTGGGATCGAGGCGTTCGGCATCTCCACCGACATCCCGGCGACGTTCACGGCCTGCGGCGACGGCTTTTCATCCGGCTGCCGCCACGGCGTGATTCAGGCGTACTTCGAGGCGCGCAACGAAGTGACCCAGCCGGAAGTCGAGGCCTTGTGCCAGCCGTTCAAGCAGCCGGGGGCGAGCCGCTGGGTCCTGTTTCAGTGCGTGCACGGCATGGGCCACGGGCTGACGATGTTGTACTCGCACGACTTGCCGCGGGCGCTGACGGGTTGCGACTTTCTCTCCGACGGTTGGGACCGGGAATCGTGCTACGGCGGTGCGTTCATGGAGAACGTCATCAATGCGACGGCGCCGCACCACCCCGCGACCATGCTCGCCGCGCATAGCCACCATCAGATGGTCGAGGGGAAGCCATTCAAGGCGATGGATCCCGCCGATCCTTTATATCCCTGTTCGATCATGGCGGACCGCTACCTGAACGCCTGCTATCAGATGCAAACGTCGGTGATGCTGAGCCTGAACCACGGCAACATGGGCGACGCGGCGAAATCGTGCGAGCGCGCGCCGACGAGCGTGCGTCCCATCTGTTTCCAAAGCCTCGGCCGCGACATCACCTCCTATACGGCCCGCGACCCGCAGAAGACGGCCGACCTCTGTCACAAGGCCGCGGAGCCGCATCGTCCTTCTTGCTACTTCGGCGCCGTGAAGGCGCTGATCGACTGGACCGCGACGACGGGAGCGGCGTTCGCGTTTTGTAAGATCGTCGCGAGCGAGGCCGGCGGGCCGACCTGCTATCACGCGCTTGGCGAGGAAGTCGCCACGCTGCTCGCGAGCCTGCCCGAGCGCGAGCAGCAGTGCCAGCGTGCGGAGGAGCCGAAGGCAATCGATTCATGCCGCCAGGGCGCGGGGGTTCCCGTCGCGCGTTGACTTTTCCAGCAGCGATCCGCATTCTCCCGCCATCATGAAGGCTCTTTCGGAACGGCTGCGCGCTGCGGCCGTGCGTCCGGTCGTTCAGCTCGATCGCAATCCCGGCATGCCGCTCGACCTCGACGTCATCCGCGGCCTGCGGGTGAATCGCAGCGCCGTGGAGCGCCGCGCCGCCACCATCCCCACGCGCCGGACAGTAAAGAAGGAATGGCAGGCCGCCTGGCTGCTGCGGGCGATCACCTGCATGGATCTGACCACCCTCCAGGGTGACGACACCCCCGGCAACGTGTTGCGGCTGTGCGCCAAGGGGCGACGCCCGTTGCGTCCCGATCTCACCGACGCACTCGGCGTCGGGCACCTGGATATCAAAGTCGGCGCGGTCTGCGTGTACCATGCGCTCGTGCCGACCGCCGTTGCCGCGCTCGAAGGCTCGGGGATCCCGGTCGCCGCCGTTTCAACCGGCTTTCCGGCCGGGCTCAGTCCGTTCGCGCAGCGGCTCGAAGAGGTGCAGGCCTCCGTTGCCGCCGGCGCGCAGGAGATCGACATCGTCATCACCCGCGGCCATGTGCTCACGGGCGACTGGCCGGCGCTGTACGCCGAGGTCCGCGCGTTCCGAGATGCGTGCGGACGCGCGCACATGAAAGCGATCCTCGGCACTGGTGACCTGGCGACGTTGACCAACGTGGCCCGCGCCAGCATGGTCGCGATGATGGCGGGCGCGGACTTCATCAAGACCTCGACCGGCAAGGAGTCCGTCAACGCGGTCCTGCCGGTCGGCGTGGTGATGGCGCGGATGATTCGCGAGTACGAGATGCGGACCGGCGCCGCGATCGGCTTCAAGCCGGCGGGTGGCATTCGCGTCGCCAAGCAGGCGCTCGACTGGCTGATCCTTATGAAGGAAGAGCTGGGCGACCGGTGGCTCCGGCCGGCGCTGTTTCGCCTGGGCGCCAGCTCGCTCCTGACGGACATCGAGCGCCAGCTCGAGCACTTCGTCACGGGGCGTTACGCCGCAGCTCACCGCCACCCGATGGTGTGATGGCGACCGTCGCCAAGCTGTTCGAGACGATGGAGTATGGACCGGCGCCTGAGAGCGACGCGCCGGCCCTGGAGTGGATCCAGCAGCACGACAACGGCCGCTTCGGCCACTTCATCAACGGCCGCTGGGTCCAGCCTTCCGAAGGCCAGTTCTTCGAGACGATCAATCCCGCGACCAAAGCGGTGCTGGCGCGCGTTGCGCAGGGGAGCAAGGCGGATGTCGATGCCGCCGTCGCCGCCGCGAACGCGGCTGCGCCGGGGTGGGCAGCGTTGCCGGCGCATGCCCGCGCGCGCTACCTGTATGCGCTCGCGCGTGAGGTGCAGCGGCACTCGCGCCTGCTGGCCGTGCTGGAGAGCCTCGACAACGGCAAGCCGATTCGCGAGACCCGCGACCTCGACATCCCGCTCGTCGCCCGCCACTTCTATTATCACGCCGGCTGGGCGCAGCTGCGCGACAGCGAATTCCCGGGCTACGCGCCCGTCGGCGTCGTCGGGCAAATCATTCCCTGGAACTTCCCGCTGCTCATGGTCTCGTGGAAAGTCGCGCCCGCGCTCGCGGCGGGGAACACCGGGATCCTGAAGCCCGCGGAGTTCACGCCGCTCACGGCGCTCTGCTTTGCGGAGATCGCGCAGGCGGCCGGTTTGCCGCCGGGCGTGTTCAACGTCGTCACGGGAGACGGGGCCACCGGGAAATTCCTGGTCGAGCATCCCGACGTCCAGAAGATCGCCTTCACCGGCTCCACCGAAGTCGGACGCATCATTCGCAAGGCCACCGCCGGCAGCGGCAAAAAGCTCACGCTCGAGCTCGGCGGCAAAAGCCCGTTCATCGTGTTCGAAGACGCGGATCTCGACAGCGTGGTCGAAGGGGTCGTCGACGCGATCTGGTTCAATCAGGGCCAGGTCTGCTGTGCGGGCTCGCGGCTGCTGGTGCAGGAAGGCGTCGCGGACCGGCTCACACAGAAGCTGCGCGCGCGCATGGAGAAGCTGCGCGTCGGCTCGCCCCTCGATAAGGCGGTGGACATGGGCGCGATCGTCGCGCCGGTCCAGCTCGAGCGCATTCGCGGCCTGGTGGAGAAGGGCGTCGAAGAAGGCGCCAAGATGTGGCAGCCGTCCTGGGCCTGCCCGACGGAAGGCTACTTCTATCCGCCCACGCTGTTCACCGACGTCTCGCCCGCCGCGACGATCGCGCAGGTCGAAATCTTCGGGCCGGTGCTCGTGAGCATGACGTTCCGCACACCCAAGGAAGCAGTCGAGCTCGCGAACAACACACCGTACGGCCTCGCCGCAAGCGTGTGGTCGGAGAACATCAACCTCGCGCTCGACGTCGCGCCGAAGCTGAAGGCTGGGGTTGTCTGGATAAACTCGACCAACCTCTTCGATGCGGCGTCCGGATTCGGTGGCTATCGCGAGTCTGGCTTCGGCAGAGAAGGCGGAAGGGAAGGGATGTATGAGTACTTGAAGATCGGGGAAGGGGGAAGCGGGAAGGGGGAAGGGTACATCCTTCCCGCTTCCCCCGTCCCCCTTTCCGGTCTTCCCCCGATTGATCGGACATACAAGCTGTTCATCGGCGGCAAGCAGGCGCGTCCCGACCAGGGTTACAGTCGCAAGATCGTTGGACCAGACGGCCGCGTGCTCGGCGAAGTCGCCGAGGGTAACCGCAAGGATGTGCGCAACGCCGTCGAGGCGGCCCATGCGGCGGAAAGCTGGGGCAAGGGCAGCGGACACCTGCGCGCTCAAATCCTCTATTTCATTGCCGAAAACCTGGCGACCCGGGCCGAGGAATTCGCGACGCGCGTCGGGCGCGCGGAAGTCGATGCCAGTATCTCCCGGCTCTTCACGTATGCGGCCTGGGCTGACAAGTGGGACGGCGCGGTCCACCACACACCCATCCGCGGCGTCACGCTCGCGATGAACGAGCCGGTCGGCGTGATGGGCATCGCCGCTCCAGACGACTCCCCGCTCCTCGGGTTCGTCTCGCTGGTCGCGCCCGCGATCGCCGTCGGCAATACCGCGATCGTGATTCCGTCCGAGCCCAATCCGCTCGCCGCGACGGAGTTCTACACGGTGCTCGAGACGTCGGACGTCCCGGACGGCGTCATCAACGTCATCACGGGTGCGAAGGACGCGCTGGCGAAAGTGCTGGCCGAGCACGACGACGTCGACGGGATCTGGTATTTCGGTTCAGCGGCCGGCGTGAAAGCCGTCGAGCTGGCTTCGGCATCGAATATGAAGCGGACCTGGGCGTCAGCTCGCAGCCGCGACTGGCTCGATTCCAAGCAGGGTGAGGGACGCGAGTTCCTCCGCCGCGCGACGGAAGTAAAGAACATCTGGATTCCTTACGGCGAGTAGCCTCCCCGTAATCAACGCGGTTCTGCACCGCGTCAATTATTCCGAAACCGATCAGATGGGGTTCGTCTACCATGCGAACTATCTGATCTGGATGGACATGGCGCGGACCGAGCACCTCCGGGAGCGCGGCATGTCCTACCGCGACATGGAGCAGCAGGGCACCTTCCTCACGGTCACGAACGTTCAGGTGCGCTATCGCCAGCCCGCGCGCTATGATGATATGGTTCGCATTCGCTGCTGGGTGCGGGACCTGGCCTCGCGGCGGGTGATTTTTGGTTATGCGATCGAGCGAGCGGAAACGAACGAGCTGCTCGCCACGGGCGAAACGTCCCTGATCGCCCTGAACCCACAACAGACCCTTTCGCGCATCCCGGAGCACGTGTGTGAGCTGCTCGAGCCCACGGCCGACCCGGTTCGTCTCTAGCGTCGTCTTTCTCGCCCTGGTCGCGGCGCGGCCCGCGGCTGCGCAACAGCCCGATGAGCGGACGGTGGGGATCCTCGCCGCCGTGCTGGCCGCGGCCGATGCGCGGCGGTTCGATCCCGCGCCGCTCGGCGACGCGCTCCATCACCCCAATCCCGCCGTCCGGCGCCAGGGCGCGCTCGCCGCGGGCCGCATCGGCGACAGCGCCGCGGTCGATCTGCTGGTGCCGGTGTTGAATGACTCCGCTCCAACCGTCCAGGCGGCAGCCGCATTCGCGCTCGGATTGCTCAAGGACGCGCGCGCCATCCCGCCGCTGGTGCGAATGATTCGCGCGGCGGGATCGAGTGACCAGGGCACACCGCAGCTCGAGGCGGTGACCGCCATCGCGAAGATCGGCGGGGAGGACGGCGCGCGTGCGTTCACCGATATCCTCGCCGCAAGCTCGCCCGGCTCCGCTTCGCTGGTCGTCAATGCCGCACTGCTGGAATCCTGGCGTCTCGGCACCCGCGCGCCGATCTCGCAGCTGGTGCGCTTCACCGATGCCGGCGATGGGGATACCCGCTGGCGGGCGCTCTATGCGCTCGGCCGCTTGCGCGCGAAAGAAGGTGCGGCCCCGCTGGTCCGCGGGCTCAGTGATCCCGATCAGCAGACCCGCACGATCGCCGCGCGCGGCCTCAGCAAGGCGCTGCTCGACAGCGCCCGGCTCGAGCCGCGTGCCGCGATCGCGGCGTTGCGCCGCCTGCTCGACGACCGCGATGCGCACGTCCGCATCAACGCCCTCCGCGCGCTCGCGTCGTTTCGGGATTCCAGTGTAACCCGCGCGGTCGTCCCGCTCGCCGGCGATCGCGACATCGGGGTCGCGGTGCAGGCGGAGACGACGTTGGGCGCGCTGCGGGGGAGCGCCGCGATCGCCGCGCTGCGGCCCCGCCTGACCAGCAGCGTCTTTACGCTCAAACGCCAGGCGATCATCGCGCTGGCGCAAGCGGACAGCGCCGCGGGTATCGCCGCCGCCACCGCGGTCAGCGGCGACGCCGACTGGCGCTGGCGCAGCGTCGCCGCCGAGGCGTTCGGCGCCACGCGCGCGCGCGATCGTCTCGAGGCACTCCTCTCCGATCCCGACGGGCGAGTCATCGCGCAGACGCTGCAAGCGCTGCAGCGCGTCGTGCCGGCATCGGATTCGATGCTGGATGCGCGCGCCCGTGCGCTCGTGACGCACGCCGATCCCGCCGTGCGCAGTGTCGCCGCCGATTTGCTTGCGCGCCATCCCCATCTCGAAGACGTCGAGCTCCTCGTCACCGCCTACCGCCGCGCCGAGAGCGATCCGTTCAACGATGCCCGGCTGTCGGCCGTCTCGGCGCTCGGCGCGATCGCCGCTTCCTCGTCTGCCGGCCGCCTGCGCGTAGTGGCGCTGTTCGTCTCGGCGACGCCGCGGCCGGCGGATTACCTCGTGCGCCGGCTCGCCGCGGACACGTTGCCCGACACGCGGGACGCATGGGGCCCGGTGCTCCCCGTCGAAACGGGCCGAACGATCGCCGACTATCGCGAGATCGCGCGCCGCTGGCTCGCACCGGCGCTCGCCGGCGTCAACCCGCACGTGACCCTGGAAACGGATCGCGGGCGGCTCGACATCGAGCTCCTCCCCGCCGAGGCGCCGCTCACGGTCGCCGCATTTCTTGGTCTCGTCGACCGGCGCTTCTTCGATGGCACGCGCTGGCATCGCGTCGTCCCGAATTTCGTGGTTCAGGATGGCGACCCGCGCGGGGACGGCTGGGGCGGTCCCGGGCCGGGATTCGTGCTCCGCGACGAGGTCAATCCCGTGCGCTACGACATCGGCACGGTCGGGATGGCGCTGTCGGGGCCCAACACGGGCGGGAGCCAATACTTCATCACGCATTCCGCCCAGCCGCACCTGGACGGCATCTACACGATTTTTGGACGAGTCGTGGGTGGCGCTGACGTGCTGAATGCGATCGGGATGGGGGATCGCATCCGGAGTATTCATAGATGAAGGCTGTCGTTTTTGCCATCATGTCCGCGCTCGTATTCATTGCGCCGCTGCCCGCCCAATTCGGTTCCTTCGGCCAGAACAAGATTCAGTATCGCCGCTTCGATTGGCGCGTGTTGCGCGGCGAGCACGTCGATCTCTACTACTATCCTGAAGAAGAAGAGCTCGGCCGCGTCGCGCTGGCGTACGCCGAAGCGAGCTACGACACGCTCGAGCGCCGCTTCAACCACGCCGTCACGCGGCGCATTCCGATGATTGTGTACGCGTCGCACTCGGACTTCGAGCAGACCAACATTCTGCCGTTCATCCCGCCCGAGGGCCTGCTGGGCGCCACGGAGTTTCTGAAGCGTCGCGTCACCTTGCCGTTCCGCGGCAGCTACGCCGAGTTCCGCCACACGATCCGGCACGAGCTGGTCCACGTCTTCCAGCTCAGCCTGCAGGCGCAGACCTTCGGGCGCTACCCGCGCTTTCGACAGGCGGGAATGCCGCTGTGGTGGACCGAGGGACTCGCCGAGTTCTTCTCGGCCGGCGAGGACTCCCGCGACGAGATGGTGCTGCGCGACATGACGATCGATGGCCATCTGCCGACGCTCGAGGATCTGGCCTATGCGTACGGCGGCCTCGTGTATCCCGTGGGTGGGAGCATTCACCATTTCCTCGCCGAGCGCTACGGCGAATGGCGCATCGTCGAGCTGTACAGCGACATCTGGAAGTACAGCGGCTTTGACGCGGCGCTGCTTGGCGTTTATGGCCGGAGCATCGAGCAGCTGTCGGAGGAGTGGCAATACTGGATGCGACAGCACTATTACCCCGCGGTCGCGAGCCAGCCGCCGCTCGCGATTACGGCGCGCAAACTCACCGATCTCGCGATCAAACCGACGGCGTACCAGCTGCCTGGGGATTCGACGCCGTCGTTCCTGTCCTTTTCGCCCCGCAGCGGCTACACGACGATTTACGCCCAGAACCTGTCGAGCCGTGGCCGGCGGCCGGTGGTGCAGGGGGAGCGCAGCGAGCAATTCGAATCGTTTCACTTTTTCGAATCGCGGATCGATGTCAGCCCGAACGGCATCGCGGCGTTCAGCAGCAAGTACGCCGAGCGCGATGCGTTGTTTTTCTGGGATCTGCGGAAGTCGCAGGTCGTGGGGCGCTACCAGTTTCCGGAGCTGATTTCCATCCTTTCACCCGCGTGGGCACCAGACGGGAAGAGCGTCGTGTTCAGCGGTCTCTCGATATCCGGATACTCCGACCTCTATCGCCTCTGGATCGCCGATCCGGGCGATTCGCTTGGCGCCGGGCGCCTCGAGCGGCTGACGTCGGATCGCTACGAAGATCTCGATCCCACCTTCAGCCCCGATGGGCAAACGGTGGTGTTCTCGTCCGACCGGACGCCGTTCGGACCGGACGGCGCGCACAACCTGTTCGCCCTCGATCTCGCGAGCGGCGCGATTCGCTATCTCACCTATGGCGATTGGCGCGACGAAGCCCCGCGCTGGGGCGAGGGGCGCGTCTACTTCGCATCCGATCGCGACGGCACGTTTCAGGTGTACTCGATCGACTCGAGCGGCACGGGCCGCCGCGAGACGCGGACGCTGAACGGCGCATTCGATCCGCAATGGGTTTCCGGCCCGCACGGCGGTCTCCTGTTCGGCGGCTTTGCGGATTTGTCGTTCAACATTTACGTCGCTCCACCACTCAAAGAAGCGCAGACGGCGTTCACGCTCGCGGCGGCGGACAGTCTTCCCGCGCCGTCGTGGACGTGGGGCGAGCTCTCGCATCCGCAGTACGCGCGCGCGGACGGCTCTCCCTACGAACGGAAGTTCAGTCTCGACTTCGCGGCCGGTGATGCGGCCATCGCGCCCGGACTCGGCTCGGCGCAGGGCGGGGTGTTCGTGTTCAGCGATTTATTGTCCGACCATCTGCTCTTGCTCTCGCTGTCATCGTTCCAGAGCGCCGGGTTCGGCACCCTGCTCGACAACGTCAGCGGAACTGCCTTCTATCTGAATCAGTCCCGCCGGATCAACTGGGGCGTCGGCGCGTTTCGGCAACGCGGGCTGTTCTACGAGGGCGATTTCAACACGCTGTTCGAGGAGCGGTCCTACGGCGCATTCGCGCAGGTGCGCTACCCGATCAACCGCTTCCGCCGCATCGTCGGGGAGTACCGGCTCGAACGCTCGGACCGGCTCGATCTCACCACCGACGACGTCAGCGAGCCGCATCGCGTCGGCATCCTCGCCTCGAACTACCTGACGTACGTCAAGGACAACACACTGTGGCTCGCGACCGGTCCGATCGATGGTGAGCGCTACAATCTCACCGGAGGGCTCGTCAACGATTTGAGCCACGGCCGGTTCGATTCGTGGTTGGTGTCGGCTGATGTCCGCAAATACATCCGCACCTCGATGCGTAGCGCGCTCGCGCTGCGGGTGCAGGGCTACACGTCCGGCGGCGAGCGGCCGCGCCGCATCAGCATCGGCGGCTCGTGGGGACTGCGCGGCTACCCGCAGTACGGCTACGTCGCCGGCACACGCGCGTGGCTCGTCAACGCGGAGTACCGGTTTCCGATTCTCGACTTTCTCACGATCGGTTTTCCGTTCGGCGCCGCCCGCTTTCCCGGCGTCCAGGGCGCGCTGTTCGTGGACTACGGTCGCGCGTGGTCGAAGACGACGACGGACCGCGGCGTGCTCGGCGCGAGCGGTCTCGGGCTGCGCATGCCGATTGGCCCGCCGCTCGTGTTGCGTCTCGATTTGGGCTACCGGTTAGGAACGAGAGCGGTCGATCGCTACGGCCTGTCGCCCAGTACGCGCAATCGCCGCTTCGTCGACTTCTTTTTCGGGTTTAACTATTGACCCGGAAACGGACTCTTTCCTACATTGGCGCCTGTACGCTGCTTGCGGCCTGTCCGGGGCGCCGGGCCGGACCGCTCGTGCCGCTCACGCTGCCGCTGGCGCCGGCGAGTCGCGACAGCGCGGTCGCGTGGACCCGTTCGACGCTAGCGCGCGCGCCGCTGCTCATGCGATTTCGGTGGCGCTACGAAGACGAGCGGGTGAAGTACGCGGGACGGGGCTCGACGCGTGTCGCGCCGCCGGATTCGCTGCGATTCGATTTCGCGGGACCGTTCAACCTGGGCAATGGCGCGGCGGTCGTCATCGGCGACTCCGTCGCGTGGGCGGATCCGGAAAAGAACTTCCGCTCCCTGGTTCCCGCGATCCCGATGTTATGGGCGGCGTTCGCCATGGTGCGGCCGCCCGCCGAAAGTGCCGCAGTGCTGCGCGGCGTGATCGTGGACTCGTTGGCACACAAGCGCCGGGTCATCTGGCGCTTCGCGCAAGTCGAGGATACGCTCGACTATGTCGTGACGGACAGCGCCGGCCACGTATCCGTGTTGGAGGCGGAGTGGCGGCGGGGTGGTGCAGTCGTGGCGCGGAGCCGTTCCCAACTCGACGCTATGCAGCGCCCCGCGCGCGCGCGCGTCGACTTTCCTGAGGCCCCGGCCAGATTTGAGCTCACGGTTGGCGTGGTCGACACTGCGGCGGTCATTCCGCCGAACGTTTGGCGCAGTCGCCGTTAGCGCGTCGTGCGTCGTCTACGCCGCCTGTCCCTACGGCTTTGCCGGCGGCACGCTCCCCAACGTCAAGACGGTCGCGATCCTTCCCTTCGACAACGACACGCCCGAGCCGGCGTTGACGCAGGAGGTCAGCGAAGCAGTCCGCCAGGCGCTGGAAGGCCGGCTCGGCTTGCGCGTCGCGACCGAAGCAACCGCCGACGCGATCGTCCGCGGCCGCGTCGTGCGTTACGATCCCGATATCCCGATTTCGCTCCAGGCCGGAACGGGTCAAGTCACGGTAACGAAGCGCAAGGTGCAGATTATCGTCGACGTGGAGATCCTGAACCAGCGAGAGAACACGACGGTGTGGAAGCGCCAGGGGCTGATGGTCGACGGCGACTATAACCCGCCCGCGGAAAAGGACGGGCGCAAGCTGGCGTGGGACAAACTGGTGCAGCAAATCGTCGACGGGGCGCAGTCGCAGTGGTGAGCCGCTCGCGTCGCGGCGCCAGCTCGAGCGGGTGTCTGTTGTCGCTGCTGATTTTTGTCGCGGCGCTCTACTATGCGGTCAACATCGGCGAAGTGTATTTCCGCTACTACCGGCTGCTGGACGAAATGCAGACCGAGGCGCACCTCGCCGCCGGGCTCGACGACGGCACGATTCGCCGCCGCATTCAAGCCGCGATCGAGGAGATCGGTCTGCCGGATTCGGCCGGCGGGCGCCAGCTCCAGGTGTACCGCACGACGGCGCCGCGCGAAATGGTGATCGAGACGCGCTACAGCGAACGGGTGTCGCTGCCGTTCTTCAATCACTCATTTTCTTTCCATCCCAGGACCACGCAGCCGCTCTGAACACCGCCACGAAGCTTCGGACGGTCGAGGCGGCCGCCACCTGGCGGGCCGCGCACCAGCGTGTCGTCTTCACGAACGGCGTCTTCGACCTGCTCCACACGGGACACGTCGCGCTGCTCGAGGCGGCGCGCGACGCAGGCGACGTCCTGATCGTCGGCATCAACAGCGATGCGTCCGCTCGACGCCTGGGGAAGGGGGCGAACCGGCCCGTCGTCCCCGAGGGTGAGCGCGCCCGGCTGGTGGCGGCGCTCGCGGCCGTCGACTGCGTCGTGCTGTTCGATGCGGACACACCACTGGCGTTGATTCGGACGCTCAAGCCCGATGTGCTGGTCAAAGGCGCCGACTACGCGCCGGACGCGATCGTCGGCGCGAAAGAGGTGGAAGGGTGGGGTGGGCGCGTCGTACGCGTGCCGATCGTCCAGGGCAAATCCACGACGCAGTTGCTTGCGCGCCTGCGCGAGGGCTCGTGAAGCTGCTCGTCGGCACCCGCAGCGCCGGCAAAACGCGGGAGATCCGCGAGCTGTTCGCCGGCCTGCCGTTCGACGTGTCATTCCCCGCCGACCGTTTGCTGCAGCATCTCCCCGAGGAAGCCGATCTCGAGCGGAGCAACAGCTACGTCGAGAACGCCGTCGCCAAGGCGCGGTACTTCGCGACGCGCGGCGGCATTCCCACGGTCGCGGACGATTCCGGAATCGAGGTCGCGGCGCTCGGCGGCGCCCCGGGTCCGCGCTCGGCGCGCTGGGCCGGCGTCGCGACGGACGTGGACGCGGCTAACAACAAGCTGTTGCTCGAGCAGCTTGCCGGAGTGCCCGAGGACCGTCGCGGCGCCCGCTATCGGTGCGTCGTCGCATTCTTGGCCACGCCGAGCAGCGTACCCGAGATCGTGGAAGCGACCTGCGAGGGGTTTATTCTGACGGAGCCGCGGGGCACGGGCGGCTTCGGCTACGATCCGCTGTTCTACTCGCCGGAATTGCATCTGTCGTTTGGGGAGGCGCCCCCTTCGGCCAAGCACCGCGTCTCACATCGGGGGAGGGCATTTCGCGCCTTGGTCGAGGTTTTGCTCAGGCGCTCGACATAGCTAGCTTAATCCTCAGCGGCTGAGCGCCTCGGCGGCTCGGCGTCTCGGGGTGTGGCGCAGTCCGGTAGCGCGCCTGGTTTGGGAGCCCGAGGGACTGGCCATCGTTTTCGCTAAGTCAGCGTAGATCAGCAGCACTAGTCATCAGAGGGGCGAAGGCTTTTCGGAGCTTTCGCCCCTTTTCCGTACCCGACCGTGCACAGGTTCGTGCACACTCTCTCGGCGCGCACTTCCTGCCGAGGGTATCTTTGAGGTGCGAAGGAGGTTCCTATGTCGATGGGTTGGGAGCAGGCGAAGAAATCCCACCACGAACTCGCGACCGTGCTCGCGTGGCTGGCTCGCACCCCCGAGGCTGAGTGGCCGCCTGATGTCTCCGAGACCTTCAAACACGCCGCCCGCGATCTCCGGGACGGGAAACCTAGTGAGCAGGTGCTGCACGGCCCGTTGGAGCCGGGTGGTCCCGGACCCGGCTAAAAGCGCGACGGCCCCACACGGCGGCTATTCCTCGTCACGTGTCTGATAGTGCTCGTCAAAGTTTCGTACATACGGTCGCCAATTAGAGACCGCTTCGTCGAGAAGATGCTTGTACGGACTCGCCTTGATGATCTTCTGATCCACCTGATTCAGTATGCCCGCCATATACTGAAAGTCCTGCGCACTCATATCCACCCAGCGCTGTAGTCCTACATGAACCTCATTTTGAGGATCGAACTCGGCCTTATCTGGAAGCAGCCCCTGCCCGAGCACGTTCGAAGCGCAAACGTAGTAGTAAATGACGATGTAGGTGCTCACCAGTTCGCCCGTGAGAGCCCGAACATCGCTACCCTGCCCGGTCTGCCCCTGGAACTGTGAAAGCAAGCTTGTGGGCAGTTGTGCGAGCGTCGTAACGAGCAAGGTAAGACTCTCGTCGACGGGGCGGGGACCGGTCACGGCTCGCGTCAATCGATCCATCCACCGCGCTGTTAGCCGCTCCAGCGTGCCAGTCTGTGCTTTGATTGCAGCTAATGCCTTCGCGGTCTCTGTTTCCGCATCCTTCGCCTTGTGATAAAACGCCAGTGAGAGCCAGATAGAGAGCGGTCCTAGCACGATGCCCGTAGCAGCAGCGATCAGATTGAGAATATTTAGAGCCTGCGGGTCCACGATTCGGATTCTCCCTTTTTCGGGGTGCGCGGCAGATGGCTAAGGTAACTCGACTATGAGGTTGGGCCAAAATCGCCGGTGCCGCATTTCCGTCCCCCGCTGCCGCAAAAACGCCCTAGCCACTCTGCTGATCGATAGGGCATTCTAGACCACCATGACCAACAAGCCACCAGCGATCACTACGCCATCATCCCCAAACTACGACGATTGGTGTCGAACAATCTTCGATGCCGCCCACCATGACATCTGGTGGGTGAAAGAGCAACAAATGAACGCGGGCAACTGGACACTGCTCTTGCTGGGTGCGCTTGTTGGTGTCGGTCAGCTTATCAGCAGCCCCGGGAACACTCTCTCCGGCAAGCAGCCATATCTCCTCGGTCTCGCTGCATTGCTCGTTGTCGGCCTTGGCAGCTATTACGCTTGGGACCTTCATCTGACGCTGGTGCGCTCGCGGCGACGGGCTAAACAAATTGTCGAGCTAGTGGACGACCCTAGCGGCATCTTTAAGGAATCGAAACGCGACCCGAAACGGCACGTGGGATTTCCTATCGTAATTACCAGCGTTTTCGGTGTCGCGTGGGCGATCACACTTTGGCTGTTCTCTTTTCGGGACTCGTCTGTGTGGCTGCCACCAGTCGCAGGATGGATCATGGTGAACGTTTGGGGATGGTGGCGTCGATCACGACTCTTGGCGGAAAAGACGAGCTCAAAGTAACTGTTCACAGCGAGGCGCGACGCAATGGGTGCCTGCCAGTATTGCGGCAAGTCAGCCGGATGGTTTCGAGATAAGCACAAAGACTGCGACACGAAGTACAAGAATGCGTGTGGGCAGATTGTCACGCTCGCCCAAGAGACGTTCGGGAGTAACGGCGATCTTGATGCGCTGCGATCGAAGGCGCGAGCACTAGCTGCCGAATCCTTTGTGCCCGAAAGCAACCTGCGCGATCTCTTTATTTCGGGATTTGAAGGGGCTGTTCAGCGCGTGCTCGAAGATAACCTTCTAACAGTTGACGAGGAAAAAGCGCTGGATCGTGTGAAAGACTACTTCGGTTGGTCCCAGGATGACTTGGACCGAAACGGCGCTTATACGAATGTCGCGAAGGGTGCTGTGCTTCGCGAAGTGCTGCAAGGGAAGCTGCCGACGAATTTCAAGACCGATGGTCCGTTGCCGCTAAACTTCCAGAAGGACGAGCAACTCGTGTGGGGCTTCGGCCCGGTCAAATATTTTGAAGTTCGGACGCGGCGTTCATATGCCGGTGGCTATCAGGGCATGAGCATTCGCGTAGCGCGTGGTGTCTACTACCGCATGGGGGCATTTCGCGGGCATCCCGTCGACACAACAGAGATGGTGCAGGTAGACACGGGCATTCTCGTTTTGACCCAGAAGCACCTGTACTTCACGGGACCGCTCAAGAGTTTTCGTATTCGATACGACAAGATTGTGTCGTTTTCCCCTTACTCGGACGGTGTCGGAGTCCAAAAAGACGCAGCGACTGCGAAACCGCAGGCGTTCCTAACTGGTGACGGCTGGTTCACCTACAATCTTGTAACCAATCTCGCCCACCTTCAGGCGGGACGTGGCCCTTCGAGCGAGCAAGGCGACGATAACGTAGAGACCGAAGCGCTGGACGACTCGTTTGTTCTACCGGCGGTAGGGGAATCGAATTATCAGGAAGCCCTCCGGTCAATCTGCGGAGAACCCAGCGAGAATGGTGAGGATCGGATCGTTGACGCCGTCTTGATTCTGGAGGACTCCAATCCTTACGACCCCCAAGCAGTGCGAGTAGACATTCAGGGAAAGACCGTAGGGTATCTCAGCCGTGCCAATGCGCGGCGATTCCGAAAGAGTCACGCCGAAGCATCAACGACGTGCAAGGCCCGGATTCGAGGCGGGTGGGATCGTGGAGGGGGGGATACGGGGAGCTACGGTGTCTCGCTTGATGTCGGCCTCCAAGACTAAGAAGAAAGGCCCTTGTCTTAGCCGCTTCGTCTACCCATCGTCATGATGCCCGCAAGGGCTTGTGCCTACGACTCGCCTCGCGCCACCTGAAGCACAACAGCGCGGGGCGGTCGTGCATTCAGGCCCGGGTGCTGTGCGACATTACTCAGAACGGCATGAGGAGGCCCGATGGAGCGAGTAATTCAATTCACGATGCACGAGCGGGAGATTAAGGCCCTCCTCGCCGTGCTTGCCATCTGGAACGGGATGTCAGCGGTGCTTACTAGTCAGGCTGTTCTCGACAGGTACCTGCAGGAGGCTGGTACGGCGCAAGGTTGGCCGTCAGAACAGATCACGAAGGCCAAGCAAGGGATACGGGATGCAATGAAGTTCCTCATGAGTGGTGGATCATTTGAGATCAGTCCATTGGCTTGGATCGAACGAGTACACGTCGAACTTGCGACCAAATTGAACGAGGCGTGAGTCACGGGCACACAGCGGCCACTCCCCTGCCATGTAGTAAGGGGCTGTAGCTCTTAGCCTGTGAGCCTAGGTGTGGAGTCTTGAGCAACCTGGTCGCAGCAGGCCCAACATCAAAAACGACCGCGATTAACTCGCGGCATGGCGTTGGGGCGCGGGCTCCGCTAGTTCCCGCCTCTGGGGTCTTGGGTCGGGTGCCCTGGTGGCAGTGGCTCCCCCTGCGGTGAGCCAACCCGTGGACCTGTGCCTTCCCGTTGGATTCGCGCCGTCCACCTGAACAGCACAGGGCATACGGTGTCAGAAAGCCCTTCACTGAGTGTCGCTGCACCCACCCGCTGAAATCAAGTCACCCGCCAGCTCGCGCACTCAACTTTTGTCAACCGGATACCGTCGCCCTACGTCAACCGCTAACTTTTGTAAACACACAAACGTGCGCCGCCCCGTCGTGACGACCAACAGGTACGAGAAGGTGCGCACAGTGTCCGATCAGGTGATGATGGAAGTACGGCGCGGGGGAAAACGACTAAAGGCCCGCAGCTACCTCTCCGAACTGGTCGATCTGGCGTGGCACACTGGACGTCGTGTTCAGGCGATCTTGAAACTCCGCTACCAAGACCTCCGGCTCGGCAAGACTAAGACTGCGCCTTTCGGTGCAGTGGAATGGCCGGGCGAGACTGATAAGGAAGGGCGGGCTTGGTACGCGCCGCTGCACGGAGACGCACGGAGGGCCATCGACCGTGTGCTTGCGGAGCGGCCCGGCATCGGTGGAGCGTTTCTGTTCCCGAGGCCGAACGATACGAGCCGCCCCATTCGGTACGAACTCGCTTCCGATTGGCTGATGGAAGCCGAGCGACGCGCGAGTGTGCCGAAGCATGACGGCAGTCTGTGGCACGCATATCGGCGGGGCTGGGTCACATCGCGGAAGCGCTGGCCGTTGAAGGACCGGGC
>Ga0070694_100000227_pt1 | contig 29612 bp, 20 predicted proteins | sample KBSK1251metaG_FD_65470 | JGI IMG/M metagenome (GOLD analysis project Ga0070694, IMG submission 65470) | Corn, switchgrass and miscanthus rhizosphere microbial communities from Kellogg Biological Station, Michigan, USA - KBS K1-25-1 metaG | ecosystem: Host-associated > Plants > Roots >...
TCGCGCGATCTACGAGAGCCGGACGAAATCTTTCAAGCGGTACTCGACGAAGGCGAAGAAGTCTCCCTCGTTTCAAATCTGAAACTGCGTCGAGGATTGATTCACAAAGAGCCGGCCATTGAGTTGTGCGGCGCTGATCATTACAAGTTTGCAGAGCTTCGCGAGCTTGGTTTGATAAATGAGCAGATCAATTGGAAACAACGTTTCTTTGTTTCCACGGATGAAAAATCGGGCTTCGAAACACTCTCAGCTTTGCTTGAGCGCTATCCGGTAGTTGTTGCCGAAGAAGAAGCAAACGAGACTGAGGCAGACTTGGCTGAGATAGAGACACAACGGCAGATTTACTCGACAAACATGGTTGACGTTTACGAATGGATCATAGCGGTTGACGAATTCAACGCTGGAAATGAAACGGTCAATGAGACTGACGCGCAACTTGGAGAAGAAATGCTGGCGATCTCAGCAGCGGCAGCCACAGAAAGAGTGCTCCCGGACAAGCCAGAACGGGCAGCGGTGTTCACTTTCAGTCAGCAGAGCGGCACCATGCCGTGGCTCGGACAAGCGACAAGCACAACTCAGCTGGCTTTTGATTTCGCCGGACCTGGATTCTAAACGGACTTAGATAGTAAAGAAATTGTTCCAGATTCCGTTTTTGCTTGAAGCGAAATCCTATAGATGAATTTCCGATACTGTTTTGGAGTTTGAGAGCATGAACGAAATGTCCGCACATCACTCCTGTCACACCTTGAAACTTCGTCATGTCGGATAACGCCTAGAGGTGCTTGCATGCTCATTTTTATTTGGCCTGTAGCACAAAATTGGGCTCTACCGTCTAGTACCCATTTCCTAGTCCTTACGCTGGGCGGTCTGAATTGGCCAGGCTGGCACGATGTTTTTCTTCTCATCAAGAGTCAAGGCTAGTTTTCTTTGCCATTCCTCAAGTAAGGCAGCAGGTATGCCTTGCAAAGGAGGTGCATTAGGCACATCAAATCGCACTGCTCCTATCTTTAGAGAATCGGGGCTAACAACAGTTACGAGCTGCAACCGATCGCCGGAATTACTAAGAAAATGGTAACCGCTATTCAAAGTACTGTGGAAAAATCGACTGGCTAGGGGAGTAAACGCCTGGTTGGTTAGAGAATAAAAATGCAGCCATTGTTCGGTCGCAACTAGTATATGCTGACTATCGGGACTAAAGGCCACGGCCCCAATATCCCTGCTCCCATGGTGCATAGGCTGACCTATAGGCTGGCCTGAATCAGCCTGCCACAAGCGTAATGTGCTATCCGAATCTTCGGTCAGCACCTTGCTTCCATCATTGCTGAAGGCAAACCTAACAAATCTCGTCTTGCGATCCCGCTGCATTGCGGGGTCGATGAGTCGCACAGCTTGGCCTACGATCTGACCTGAATCAGCTTGCCATTGGCGAACTGTGCCATCCGAATCTCCGGTCAGCACTTTGCTTCCATCAGTGCTGAAAGCCACGGATTGAATGTGATCGTCTTGGCGCATAGGCTCTCCTACAGGTTGACCCGAATCAGCTTCCCACAAACGTGCTGCACCATCCGAATCTAACGTCAGTACTATGCGACCATCGGGGCTGAAGGCAACCGCCGTAACGCTGTTCTTATGACGCAACGGAGCGCCTATAGGTTCACCCGAATCAACCTGCCACAAACGGGCCATGCCGTCTTCACTTCCAGTAAGCACCCTGCGGCCATCAGGGCTGAAGGCGACCGCACGAACCCGATTGTCTTGAAGCACAGCTTGGTCAGGGTTCTCACCCGACGTGACTTGCCACAAGCGCGCGGTATCGTGTCCCCCAGTCACCACCTTATGTCCATCAGGGCTGAAGGCTACGGACTGAACATCATCGTCTTGGCGCATCGTTTGCCCTATAGGATGGCCCGAATCAGCAAGCCACAGACGGGCTGTGCCATCTAGACTCCCCGTGGCGACCGTGCGACCATCAGGACTAAATGCGACCGCAAAAACCCAGTGGTTGTGTCGCAATGATTGACCCACAGGCTGACCGCCAACGGCCTGCCATAAACGTCCGGTGTTATCGTTACTGCCAGTTAGTATTGTGCGACCATCAGGACTGAAAGCCACTGCGGTAACGCTGTTGTTGTGTTGGAACGGCTGGCCGACCCTTTTACCAGAATCAGCTTGCCACAGGCGCGCCGTATTATCATCACTACCTGTTAATAGCGTATGACCATCGGGGCTTAACGCCACACCACGAACCGTTTCATTGTGACACCGATACCGCCTGATCTGCCGACTCAAATCAGACTGCCATAGGCACACGTTGCCATCAAACCCGCCGGTCAAGATGGTACGACCATCGCGACTAAAGGCCACCGAACGAACACCAGAGTTGTGGCACGTAGGGTTGTGGCGAACAAGCTTACCTGAATCAACCTGCCACAAGCGCGCGCCATCCGAATCACCAGACAGAATCATCTGACCATCTGGACTAATTGCAGCTGCAAGAAGCAGATTGTCATGGTGCATCGGCTTACCAATAGGCTTACCCGAATCCGCCTGCCACAACCACAAAGTTCCACCCTCGCCACCAGTCATTACCGTGCTACCGTCGGGAGTGAACGCAACCGCTTCAATGGGCCCCGAGGAATTATTACGGTATGTGGCGAGAAGATTACCGTAGTCCGCCTCTCTTATTAGCCGCGTCACTTCTTGGCGGCGCGTATCGCTTGGCTTAGTCGACAGCGCCAACAATCGTGCCACCAACGCCTCATCTCTATTCTCTCTAGATTCAGCCTGAATCGCACGGCGCTCCCAAAACTGAGCCAATAACTCATCGGCTTTGCTGGAGAACCCGGGAATGCCTCGCAACCTTTTATAGGGTCCTTCGGGATAATCGGCAGTGGCCTCTCGCAATGCCTGGACGTACGGTTTAGGGAGAAACACTAGATACCCGATTAGGAAACTTAGCAGCACAACAGCAGCAGATGATGCAATTGCTATCCGCTTCGTCCAATCTATTGGCATGGATTGTCTTGCCCAAACATCGGTGAAAACCTGTTTGTATATCCTGTTTCGAACACGCAGATTGTGATCTGTGTCTGACACTACGACGCCCGATAACTTGAGCGTTGTCTCAAGTTTGGAAATTGGTTTATCAGCAATCACGCGTCCCTCATAAATGCGGGAATAGAGTTTTAATAGTGGTCGCCCTTGTTTTTTGTCTGTGGTTAGCCAATCGCGGACGAAACAGAGATTAGAATCTTCGTGACGGGCTTTTTCCGACAAAAGTAGTTTCTCTATGATGAAATCAATCGCCGAGTCTGTGTAGCTAACTAATCCTTCCGCAGCTACCGCGGCGCAAACCTTTTGCGTGAGGTAAGGATGACCACTGGTCCTGTAAAATATCAACTGCAATGCTTTGAGGCTCTCTGCAACGCCTACCCCGAGTCCCTGCGATAAAGGCTTTGCCTCTTCAAAAGTAAAGTCGCCGAGTTCAATGCGGCGACCAATATTAAATGGAGTGAGCTTGCGATTTTTTATTAAGTCCGATGGGCTCGCAACACCGAGAAGAACAAAGCTTAGCCGCTCGTATTCGGGTTGAGTAGCGCGGGCATTATAGCAAGCGCGAATCGCTGCAAAAAAATCATCGGTGAATCCAAGAGAAATCGTAGCCTCAATTTCGTCGATGAAAATGACTACACGCTCGGGGATACGAGCCAATATCAAGTCTTGAAAGAATTCCGTCAACCGTTGCAAGGCGGGTATATCGTTGCGTGACTGCCACCATGTATTCAAATCGGCCTCAATGCCAAGTTCGCGAGATAGGCGACGGGCAATGCCTTTGTACCACTGGTCTGCCGATTCCTGCTCTTTCTCTGTTCCAATCTCAGTGAGATCGACTATTGCTGTACGGACATTGGTCGACGCTGATTTGAGCCGCTTTGCAGTCCGCGCCATCAGGCTTGATTTGCCCATTTGACGCGAAGTGAGAACATAACAGAATCGCCCCGCCAGACATTCTTCATACAGTTCTCGATCTGCTTGCCGTTCGATGTAAGTTGGCGAATCCGGAGGCAACGTACCGCCCACAACATAAAACGTCGCAGTTGTTTGAGCCGGATTACTCATAGGTGTTTTTCAAAATATCGGCTATAGAGTTCACAACGCAAACTGGCAGCGGTTCGTGAGTCACCAGTTACCAGGCCTGCGCTGCAAAGCCGTTGGAAGTGGACTTCATCATCGCACCCGCCACGACGGAGAATCTCTTGCAGTGCCTCTCGCAAGTCTTTGTCCTCCTGTAAAGGCCATAAGTATTGACGCAAATGATCGCCGAACGGGCCGTTCTCGTTAGCCGCAACTTTATTCAACTCCGAAAGTGAAGCGCCACTAGTTGCCAGGGTGTACAAACATTGGCGCACGAGGAAAGGATGCCCACCGATGAGCCTCATTAGAGCTTCAATTTCGGATGTCGTCTTAAGAGGTGCCCCGTGAATTGAATTCAAGCGCGACACCTGACTCGCATTGAATTCTTCAAGAGTAATTCGATAGCCGACGTTGAAAGGTGATTGTGTCGAGTCTTTGATCCACAGCGAAGGATCGGTCGAATGAGAAATTATCAGGTTTAGGCGACTCCAACAGTCTTTCGTTGCACGTTGATTGTGCCATACTCGAACTATCGCGAAGAATTCTTTGCAATAAGGAAAGCGGAAAACTAAATCGGCTTCATCGAAGAGAAACAAGAGAGTAGACTTAGTTTCCATTAAGATTGCATCTTCAATGAAATCTGTAAGATTCTCCTTAGGGCCAAATTCATCATCCCAGACATCGTGTGGCTTAATTTTCGTCTTGAAGAACTTTGCTAGCTTTCGTGCTATATAGCGTAGGAGGCTTTGAAGCGAGACTAAATCCGATTGGTCTATAAGCTGGAAATCCAGATAAAAGGCCTGCCGTTCATGATTTGGAAAGGCAGCGTAAGCCCGGGCCAGTAATGAGCTTTTCCCGATCTGCCGCATACCCTTAACAATAGTCGTCGTATCTTGCATAACCGCGTATTTCTTAAGCTCAGAATCTGAGGATCTCTCGATGTAGAATGGAGAGCCAACCTTAATAGCGCCGGTTTCCAATCTCAGGTCTGCGGAAGGCAATGGCGCGCCTAAGTGCTCGGTTACTGCCGCAAGGGCTTGAATACAGGAAGTTGAAGCTTCCTCATCGTTCGATTTGCCTGGGTTAGGCAGGGCAATAGCACTCTCAATTGCTGAACTGATTTGTTCGCCGATGGATTCATACGATTCATGGTTGAGCCATAGCGCATACTGAATCGGGTTAAGATATGCCCCTAAGTCATAGGGCAATTCGCCCTGAAATCCAACTCGAACGGGTAGAATGATGAGCGCTCTTTCCGTTCTCTTTGAAAGCCGATACGCTAGAGTTACTTCTTCTCGCACCATCGCACTTCGAATTGAATCCTTCGACAGAAGGACAACGAAAAAATCTGAGGCTTCTATCTGGCACTTAATTTCGGCGGCCCATTCAAAACCAACAGGAATATTTGTATCAACAAAAACACGGTGTCCGCGATTGACCAAATAATCTACTAGAAAATAGGCAAGGCTCTGGTCCGGGACTACATGCGTGTAACTGATGAATACCTTAGTCACTGGCTTCAGATCGGTCATGAGCTTCTTGAAAGCCTTCCTGTATGAATCATGATTCTTCCAGTCCGAAAAATCCCCATTGAGCCGCGACCGCCTCACGTCCGCCGCCCACCCGACCTTTAATGCGCATCGCCTCGTTGTCCAACCTTAACGGAAACAGCGTTGTTTTCTCTTGCTCAATTTCCTTCTCAAACGCCTCCTTCTCAACCCACTGACTCGCGAGCGAAGTTTCAGACAATACCAGCAGTAATTTGTCATGCAGCCTGATTGACTCATCAATCCTGGCCCGCAACTTATCACCAATCTTCAGATCCTCGGGCGCGAACCAGCACCGCACGCCTTCGCTCTGCAAATCCGCATATAACCGCCTCGTAAACTCCTCATCCTTGGTCGAATAACTGATGAAGCACGAATAATACCCAATCGCCTTTTCCGTCAGCGACCGCATGTACGTGACAAAGCTCTCCGGCACGCCGCAGCGGCGTAGGAACACTTCGGGGATGTTGCCGCGCGATTTGTAGATCGTATCGATTCCAATGCTTGACGGGCCATTGTGTTTCACGGACTCGAGTTTCTTAACTTCGCTAAGGTCAAGATTCGCGATAGTCGTGAAAGCCATCTCAACTTCAAAAACAATCGCATTCGCAACCTTCCCGCCGCTGAACTTTGCATCGAGAAGGTCTGCGTGGCTCAAGTTCGCGTCTGTCAGGTCTACGTTAACAAGGATTGCGCGGTTAAGGTTTGCCTCGTTAAGGTTTGCTTCGCTAAGGTCTGCTCGCTCGAGCGTGGCTCCGCTGAGGTCGGCGTTAGCGAGGCGTGCATGATGTGAATCGGAATCAGTGAAGTCTGCTTCGATGAGACTCGCGTTGCTCAGGTCGGCACCGCTTAAGTTTAAGTTATTGAGCATTGCTCGGTTGAGCTTTGCGCCGCTTAAGTCTGCATCACATAGGTCTGGGGTTACATCAAGATAATTCCGACGCCACCACTTGTTCCATACGTCAGCCCCTTGCCTCATTATCGTGACGTGCTTTTCATTTGACATGAACTATTGCCCCAGGTAAGTCAGGAGTAAGGGAAAACTGTGGGCAAGATATAGTTCCTGCTCAACCTAAGTCAATGAGCGTCCATCTCAGTCCTCATGCGCAGCCGAGAGCAGATCAATACCCGACCCGTGAATCCAACCTGAGCAGCCTGATCATTAATTCCTAACGCTGTCTTATGGCCCGCGATGGATGTGCCGGCGCTGCGTTAAGCAGTTCCGGCGGATTCAGTGCCTTGTTGCATGGAGTAAGCGGCCATGCTGTCACCAGTTTGGCGTTTGACTTGTTGAGCCTCGATAAAGTTCTGCGTGGTGTTGGCGTTCATCCCAGCGGTGGATCGTATCCGCGCGACATCATCACCGCGTTGATGGAACGTCAGCGGCAGGGCCCCATATTGTCGCCGGGAAGCCGACATTACAGTTCCAGCGAGGCCTTCACGGATGAGATCAATAGGGCCACCAACCAACAGGATGTCACTAAGCCTCTTGACCCGCTCTTGTTTGCGCCAGGCCTGTGAATCGGTGTTTGCCTCACGTACTTGCCGATTGTGACCGTATTGTCATCTGTAATGGAAACGGTCGGTGCCAATCCGTGACATCTTCGGCGAGGTATGCCGCGAGTGGCACTACCAAACAATACTGAATGCTTAGGACCTTTTCCGTCTACCGTCTACTCTTCCCAGTATGACTGCCGCAAAACCGGCCAAAACTTGAATTACGCGTGTGCCTGGTTCAGGCGAAGACGGCAAACGGCACAGTAGGTGCTACGCACCTGAGATGTATTTGACACGACACCCCCAACTTTGGGGCTGTGGCGTTTACGTTGTAAACGCAGTGTTAACTTTGTTAACGCGCCGCTAATATTCGTTGACGCCGGCTTTGAGGACTTTGTCTGTTGTGTGAGACGAGCAAATGAGTGAAACCAAAACATGAAACCGCAGATCGCAAACCACCGCTCCAGATTCTCTTGAAAGACCAAACGGCGGGAGTCTGTCTGGACTTGATCGTCGATGACGAACTGGGCCTGCCTTCCATGCTTTCAAATGTTCCTCAACCCCACGTAATAAGGCCCTTTGCGAAGGTTAGAAGGCAGCGGAAGTTAGAGACAAACACGAGCTTGCGACGTCAAGTAGGAGGCAAACATCCCCGGCAATTAGCGGGGTCCTGTCGACGATGATGCCGAAAGGCGTTGAGCACCGCGGCTTTGCCGCGCAAGTATTGGCTCTGTGCTCAACGCCTTTCGGCATCATCGGAATTCGCACAGATCCAAAGCTGCGGCCACCCGCGCACTCGCCGAGTGCTCAACGCCTTTCGGCATCATCGGAATTCGCACAGCCCCAGTCTTCGGCCGCGTAGAGTGATGAGATCCGGTGCTCAACGCCTTTCGGCATCATCGGAATTCGCACACGAAATAGCTATGAAGATGGTTGAGATTAAAAACACTGGTGCTCAACGCCTTTCGGCATCATCGGAATTCGCACGGTGAAGGACGCCCGCATTCGTGGCAGCGATAACACGTGCTCAACGCCTTTCGGCATCATCGGAATTCGCACTCTGCACTGCGGTTTGTCCTGTGCCTGTGTCCTTCGCGTGCTCAACGCCTTTCGGCATCATCGGAATTCGCACGTGAATTTCCCTTGGACTGATTGGCATACGCCACGATGTGTGCTCAACGCCTTTCGGCATCATCGGAATTCGCACACTTCGAGTTTTCGCTGAACGCCGATGCGGTAGCGCCTGGTGCTCAACGCCTTTCGGCATCATCGGAATTCGCACGAAGCCGCAAAAGGCAATGTGCGGCGGCTGTCGCGATGTGCTCAACGCCTTTCGGCATCATCGGAATTCGCACAACGCGAAACAAGCTATTCCACGTGCCGCACTTTGGAGTGCTCAACGCCTTTCGGCATCATCGGAATTCGCACCTGAAAGCGCAGGGTTAGAGATCCACGCTGTTCATGAGTGCTCAACGCCTTTCGGCATCATCGGAATTCGCACGATCACGACCGATGAAGCAGCGAACCGAATTGGCAGGTGCTCAACGCCTTTCGGCATCATCGGAATTCGCACCCGGCTCTTTGCCCTGAAGGACTTCGATTATTAGATGTGCTCAACGCCTTTCGGCATCATCGGAATTCGCACCTCATCGAGACAATGTGCAAAGAACTTTTCGCTCTGGTGCTCAACGCCTTTCGGCATCATCGGAATTCGCACCGTTAGAAAGTAGAAGCGTGGGGACCGTGCGCGCGCTCGATTTCCCCGATTTCATTTTGCTAGAGGGAAAGTTAGAGGGAATTAGAGGGAAACAAGCCGACACCATTTTTCGTTGACTGGTAAACATGAGCAGAAAGAAAACGACAAAGAACTGGCGCAAAGAAAAGCGTGACTACGGCGGCTCGATCCGCGAACGTAACGGAAAGCTCTTCGCGCGAATTCAGTATATCGGTGAGGACGGTAAGCGTCGAGACAAAGAGCGACCCGCCGAGAACCGGAAGCATGCTCGCGAGGTGATTACGGAAATGCGAAGAGAACTAAAGCAGCATGGCGACGCGGTTCTCGACGCGCACAAAATGACATTTCATGAGTTGAGTCAACGCTACAGCAAGCTAAAACTGATTCCTGCGGTGATCGTTAACGGAAAGAAAGTCGCCGGCCTTCGTTCTCTGGGTCCTCAGAAGGCGGCAATGTCGGCGCTGGTTTCACATCTAGGCCGCAGGCAAGTGCGTACGATCAAACACTCAGACATCGAAGAATACAAGCTAGAGCGGTTGCAGACTCCCGTCCGATGCGGAACCGATGAAGATGATGAGCCAATCTATCGGCAACGAAGCGTCGCGGCGGTGAATCGTGAATTAGAACTTCTCAGAGCTGTTTTGCGATTCGCTCAGAGAGAGGGCTGGATCGTAAAGAGTCCGTTTGAAATGGGTGCGCCATTGATCTCGAAAGTGAGTGAAACAAGACGCGATCGCGTGCTTTCCTTTGACGAGGAGAAGCGACTACTGGCGGCGTGCGCCAATAAGAAACGAGCGCATCTTCGGCCTCTCCTCATCACAGCCCTGGACACGGGAATGCGACGGGGCGAGTTATTTAAGTTGACGTGGTTCGACGTGGACTTCAAGTCCAATCTGATCAGAGTCCGCGCTACGAATACTAAAACGGAGCAGGCACGAACCGTTGGAATGACCAAGCGTGTTCGTTCCGAGTTACGGGTTCTACGAAGCAAAGCGCCTTCTGACGCTTCAATTTCTGTGTTCGGCATCACGAACACTGTGAAGAACGCCTTCGCCTCGGCCTTGAGTGACGCAAAGATCGAGAACTTCACTTTTCACGACCGCCGTCATACGGCCACAACGCGCCTAACGAGTTCTGGCATGCCGGCTTCCGAAGCAATGAAGATTACGGGTCATACGCAGATGACCACGTTTCAGCGATATGTGAACATCACCGAGGAAGCCGCGCGCAATGGTGCCGAACGTCTGGACGCTTTTATGAATGCCAATTCCAAACGGACAAGAGCTAATAAGGTTGTTGATTTCAGAGGACACCGGAACTGAGTTCTTCCGCCCAAACCTTGACGGGAGATAACAAGAACTCATCGACTTGGGGTTATGAATCCCTGTCCACCGCTATCGGGTTTCATCATAAACCGCATAACCCACTAAACCCAGAGCGGATTGCGCCCAATCGAGTCAATTATGTGCCTCATGTTCCATATGTTCTTCACAAAGTCTGGCAAGAGTCTGGCAAAGGGGCTACCCCAAGTTCTCACCCATCATGAGCTAGGAACGATCTCAAATACTGCCTAATTCTCATTGAACAACTCTCAGCGGCGCATTTTTCTATGACGCCAAGGAAATGTTTTGGCGACCTTTGCCACCATTCAATGGACTAAAAAGCGGATTGCGCCGCACGAGTAGTGATGACAAGGGGTAGGAAATGTTTGAGCCGGCCGCAACGATGTAATAAAGTGCGCCTACCCTCGCAGGCTTTACGGAACGCGAACACGCAAACAGTCCGGTGGAATCGAATTGGATTCTCATTCGTCTCACCGGAAACAAACCCATGCAAGTAACTCTCGACGCCATTAAGTTCAATCACGATCCGGACGGCACGACAACCGGCGCTTTTAATATTCGCCGGAATGAAACTGAGGCCGTGCAATTCCCGGAGTGGGAAAGGGGCCGTCCCTGCATGACTCCGGAATGTTCGCCGGTGGCGTATTCGATTGATGGGCTGCCCGAAGCGATAATAATTAAGGCCAGCTTTAGCTCGAACGATGCTCCGCCCGAAGGGGTTTACTTCAAAGCCCTTGAAGACCGAGACGATCGCAAAGTGCCACGCCCACTTAACGTTCTCGGCAGTAGCGACGAACCTCTAGTTACATTCCAAAACGGAAAGGCGATAGACGTCCCATTCACTTTCGCTACGGGAGGAATCTTGAATTCTGGAGCAAGTGCAAGCGATCTGAAGTGGCAGTGGCAATTCTCAGTCGACGAAAAAAGAACGTGGACTTATTTTCAGGCGACCGAGCACCGTGTCTACACCGTGCCTTCTCTACCTTCATGTCCGTGGGAGCCACGATCAAATGCTTCGTCCAATATCCAAGTTCCCTGGACCGAAGCTCTGGAATACGCATGCCATTGGGCTGCCGGTGTAACAAAAGATCTTGATCTGGCAGCGACGATGATTACGAGACGGATATATTCGCTTGGTAAGTCTCTATTACGTTGGCAGCAGGGTTCAAGTTACACAGGGAAACACTTCGATCTCACGAAATTCCTGGCACTGTTTCAAAATGGCATCGGTGCCGGGCAGACGCTGAATTGTGACGATTGCGCAGCCATTGTCTCGACTTTTGCGAACCTTCTCGGCGCCCAGTTGTCGCAGTCCAGTATGGGGCATGATTTTAAAACAAATCCCATTTTGTTAGTTGGAGATTCTCATTGGAGACCGGTGCGCTTTGAACATCACTCAGTTGCCTGGAAAGGCAATTGCACTGAAGACGATGAGCTATTCGATGCCTGTCTCCAAGTCGATGGAGATAGAAAACCCGACCTTCCGCCTCAATTCCCAAAACAGCCGACCAAGATGGTGTTCGGAGGGCGCTCCCGCGACTCCTATCAATCTGCCTTGTCAACGGATAATTTTAGGCCCCTTCCGAACACAAAGCAGCGACGGAAATTCGGCACAGTGGTGTATGCCGATCAAGCAATTCAAAGTACTGGGAATTTCGATCGATACAAAGACCATTACGATTTTAAGCGGTGGCCATCTGCGCCTGGTATCCGGACGGCATCGTCGGTCGGCAGTCTGAGATTCTTTCAGTCCGGTCTTGTCTTCGAGCATTGGAGCTCTCAACCGCTTCATACGTTCAATATCGGAAACGTCGCGACCGTATTTCACGCGATTCTCCAGAAAGATGCACCTCTGCCACGTCAGCTCGTAGATCTGAACTTCTACGAGTGTGCTGATGGAGTTGATCCGAACGAAGTTCTGTTGCGAATTCTGAGTTCCTTTGAAGCATTTTTGGAACCATCGTCCGACAAGTCGCTCGGCGAACTGGCATTTACTGATGGTGCGAACATCGCTTTTCGACATGGGCGTTTTATTGCGGTGGTTCGAAGCGTGGGCAGAGAGACCTTGGATGTTCACCCGGTGGCTGGACTGTTGTATGACTTTTTGAAATTGACGGTGACTTAGGCGACCTTTTTGGCCTCATCACTGATCGATGCCAAATCAAAAATTGAAGGAGAAAAACTGATGGCTAGGATAGACGACTTTAAAGGAAGCTTTAGGTGTTTCATCGCGGATGTCAATCGCGTTGAACTGAGGCCTCGTGGATCTATGAACTTCAAGGACCATATCGACGACCAAGGGAAGGTAACCCGAGCTCCGCATCACATTGAACACGATGATGGCAGTACAGAAGACGTCACCGTAAGTGGAAGCATCTCTCAAGTCGGCGGCGCGGACCCATGGGTACTTGATCTGAAACGCGATGATAAGGATGTCACTTATAAAGGCTTTCTCTTCCAAGACGATGGTAAAGTTATGAGGCTTGGAGTTCTGAAGCATGATGGGCAACCATTTATAGCTGAGACACGCGGAAAAAAGGACGAGAAGCGGGTCCCCTTTGATCAGGTTGACGAGCCCTGGGTGATCACAAAACCGTAGTGTTCCTGCGAGACTCGTGAAGTATAATGCCCCGGCATTCTCGCGTCTCGTGCAATGTTTGTTCCGACGGCATGGCGAGCGGTTTTGCTGGCCGCTCTGGTTCTCACCCCAATCCCGTTCGCGGCGCGAACGCGATCGCGCGTAGCGCCGCGTAATTTTCCCTCTGGAGTTCCATCACCGCAAAACGGGATCGGCGCTCAGGACAACCTGAAAGTCGGACCGGCTCTGCAACGCCACATCGCTGGCGGCCTGACTCAATACTTTGCCATTTCTCTTTTGTCGGGCCAATACATGGCCGTCGAACTCGAGCAGAAGGGAGCCGTCCTACTTGCTACGCTGCGCGATCCAGACGGCAAAGAAGTCATTCAAATGGACTCTCCCAGTGGCGGCTTTGGCCCTATAAGACTTTCGGCCATCGCGATAACTTCGGGTGAATACCACCTGGAAGTTCTTTCCGTAAACAAGTGGGCCATTAGAAAAGAATACGAAGTCTCAATCACGGCGTTGCGGTCCGCCGCAGCGTCGGACGAATCGGAAATCGCAGCTATGTCCGCGTTCGCGAATGGCCGTAAGAGTTTTCAAGTAAACAAACTCCGCGAGGCCATAGGCTCTTATAAGCAGGCCCTCGCCTATTGGGAAAGTCAGCACGAATACCACTGGCAGGCGCTTACGCAATATGCAATCAGCGAGGCCAGCCTAAGCCTTGACCGCAAGCAGTTCGAAGACTACCTCAATGAAACTCTCAGTACCCTTGCCGCGCACATGTCGCCTGATGACTGGCGGCTGAAAGCATCTGCCTTGAATGATCTGGGTTATCTCTATAGTTCCAGTGGGCGTGGTCCGAAGGCCCTGGAGCTTTTGAATGAAGCATTAAACCTTTATGCGGAGCACAAGGATCTGCGAGGTCAAGCGAGTGCGCTCAATAATCTTGCGCAACTCGAGAACCGGAAGGGCAATGTTTCGCGTGCCATCGAATTGATTCAACAGGCGCTGATCTTTCGTGAAGCGGAAAATGACATACCTCGCCGTCTAAACTTGCTCGGCGGCCTGGCCGCGCTAACTGACGCGCAAGGCGAACCCGAGCAAGCCCTGAACTATCTCGAGAAACAACTGAAAGCCTGGCGGGAAATTCCCGATAATGAACTAAAACCGGATGACCAGGTAAAAGTTGCGGCGCTGCTCAACAATCTGGCCGCCGAGAATGACAAGCTCGGAAACTGGGACGAGGCGCAATCCTACTACGCACAGGCCCTCGCCAAATTTCAAGCTAACAACCCACAGCGCGCGGCCACGCTCGACAATCAGGGTGAGTTGTACGTCGCGATGGGCAATCTGTTGGCGGCAGAGGCCTGCTACCAACAAGCCACAGATGTCCTGGAAAAGGCCAAGCTTCCCGATGTCAATGTGAAGGCCGGCTTGCTGGTGCACACGGGCCAACTGTCAATAGTCAAACGTGACGTGGAGGCTGCGCTGCGATTCTTCGACGAAGCGCTTCGCCTTTCACCCACGGGCACAAAGAGAGTGGACGTTCTGACTAATCAGGGAATGGCCTTCGCAAAACAGGGAAATTTCGAGAAGGCACAAGCCGCTTTTGAAGCAGCCTGGAAAGCGCAAGCCGAACTCAACACTGTCGATCTGCGACGTCAAGCTCTGATTCTTCAAGAGCGCGGTGAGGCGCTCGCAAACTCGGGCAAGTTAGCCGAAGGGTTGATCGATCTCAAAGAGGCGCTGAAGCTGTGGAGATCTGTCAGAGATCCACGAAGCGAAACGGCTACGCTCAAGAACATTGCCGAAGCCGAGAGCGCACAGGGTAACCTCACGGCCGCCCTGCGACACAATGAAGAAGGGATCAGTTTAATCGAGTCCTTACGCAGCAATATTTCCAATCGGCAACTGCGCACGTCGTACTTTGCGAACCAGGCAACGCATTATGAACTGGACGTCGATCTAAAGATGCGCATTAGTCAGGTTGATAAGAATTCTGATTACACAGCCGCTGCGCTCGAATCGAATGAAAAGGCGAGAGCGCGCGTTTTACTGGACGTGTTGGCGGATGCGGGCGTGCGCAAGGATTGTAGCGGGAATTACGAAGTACGCCTCGCGCAACTCATCAATCAACGATGCTCGCTGCAAAAGCGATTGACTGCCAAGGCGAACCTCCTAACGCAGCTTCTCAGCGGGCCGCACTCAGATGAACAAATAGCAACTTTGGATCGCGAGATTGGCGAAATTGCTGAACAGCACGGCGCCTTGGAAGCCCAAATTCGATTGCAGAGTCGGTCATTTGCTTCGTTGATCAAACCGCAGCCGGTCAGCTCGAAACAGATTCAGGCCGAACTCGATGATGAAACCCTTTTGCTTGAATACTCATTGCAGGATCGCCGCAGTTATGTTTGGGCTGTTACTCCTGAGTGGATACGCGGCTTCGAACTGTCTGGCCGGGCCGAGATTGAAGGGGCGACGCGTCGTTTTTTGGCAGCACTGACAGCACGTAATGTGGAAAATAAGGGTGAGACGCCAACGCAACGAAATGCCCGGCTGATACAGGCAGATCAGGCCTTGGCCGAAACCGGCGCCACTTTGAGCAAACTAATAATGAGCCCGGTTGTTTCCTGGCTGGGGCAGAAGCGTTTGGTAATCGTGGCCGACGGTCTATTGCAAACCATACCCTTCGCAGCGCTGCCGGCGCCGGCCGACTTGAGCGCCGAAAAATACGACGCAACAGGTGCTCTCGCAAATCCGCGATACCTCGTTGACGATCATGAGATCATCAACATTCCTTCCGCTTCAGTTCTGGCGGTGCAGCGCCAGGAACTTGAAACGCGAAAGCCCGCAACTCACGCGGTCGCGGTCGTCGCCAACCCTGTCTACAATACTGATGATTTGCGAGTGAGAAGGGTAAGCAGAAGTACCCCTCGGTCGGCAGGCGTGGTAAGTCAGGCACGCTCGCAAGCTGCGGCATCAGCTAAAGAATCCAACGACAGTGCCGCACCGGAATTGCAGCGGGCTTTGCGAGATGTTGGCGTCGGGCAACTTTCCTGGCTTCCTCACTCGCTCGATGAAGCGAGGGCGATTTTGAAAGTGGCCCCCCCAGGCGACTCTTTTCTGGCCTTGGATTTCAAAGCCAGTCGCGCTACGGCTATGAGCCCGCGCTTGTCGCAATACCGCATTGTCCATTTTGCAACGCACGGTATCGTCGATTCGCAACGTCCCGAGTTATCGGGTTTGGTCCTCTCAACCGTTGAGGAGAATGGCAGGCCACAGGACGGTTATCTGCGGCTCCACGACATCTACAATCTCAACCTGCCGACTGAATTAGCCGTACTCAGTGCGTGCGAGACCGGCGTGGGCCAGCAAGTGAAGGGGGAAGGTCTCATCGCTCTAACTCGCGGTTTTATGTATGCGGGCGCACGCCGTGTCGTGGCGAGCCTCTGGAAAGTGAACGATGCGGCAACTGCAGAGTTGATGGCCCAGTTTTATAAGGAAATGTTCGTTGACGGCCTTAAGCCCGCCGCCGCGCTACGCTCAGCGCAGATGAGCATCTCACATCACAAGCCGTGGCAGGCACCCTACTACTGGGCCGGCTTCGTTTTGCAAGGTGAGTGGCGATAATTTCTCGACACGCTTACCGATCGTTGGAATATAATCCCGCCGAAAGTAACCTTTTTTCTTTCGTTATTCTGAATTGACGCACTTGGATCCACAAAGCGAAAATCGCCGTAGCGGGCAACCGAAATCGCGGTCGGTTGTGAAAACGAAATGGACGCCTACTCAACAAGCTTTCGAAAAACTTCTCGCGGCATTTTCTTTGGACTATGAAGTAGCGGCAGCGCAATATGAGTTGACTAGGTCTAAGTTAATCAGATTCTTTGAGCGCCGCGCTTTGTACGGTCCCGAGGGCTTGGCAGATGAAACTCTCGATCGAGTAATGAGACGAATCGACGAAGGCGAAGTCGTAACCAACATGATGGCGTATGTTTATAAAGTCGCCTCGTTTGTTGTTTTGGAAACTTATAAAGAGCAAGAAAAGCTGCACAAGGCTGAGGACGCGACGGCCCTGGTGACCGCAGCGCTGCCTTTGACCGAAGGCGACGAGAATCCGCGATTGGTTTGTTTCGACCGATGCCTCGATGGCTTACCAGTGGAAACGCGAACGCTGATACTGGACTACTATCGCGAAGACGGTCACGAGAAGATTCAACTCCGGCGGCAGATCGCGGAGAAATTAGGTATAGGGCTAAATGCCCTGCGAATTAGGGCCCGCAAGATCAGGGTAAAGTTGGAACAATGCGTTAACGAGTGCCTCGGTCAAGCCGCGTAATACGAACATGAAACCGCGGATGATTCACTCTTAGAGTAGGAGCATCACTTTGGCTGTCACAAACGAACAAGCCGTAGAGAGACGCTATCTGCTCGGGACCTTGGCGGATGACGAAAGACGTCTCTTCGAAGAGATGTATTTCCAGGACGATAACGCCTTTGCCGAGATCGAATTTGCTGAGGACGACTTAGTTGATGCCTTTGTCCGCAAACAGCTTGCTGCCGACGATCACGAACGCTTCGAACGAATCGTGGAGAATTCACCGAGACTGCTGTCTCGGGTGGAATTCGCCAGAATGCTGCGGCAACGAAGCGTCTCTCAAGCGCAGGTGACCGCAAACACCTCGTCCGAAGCTGGATGGTCGCGAAGTCGCCTCAAAAGCTATTTCGTCTTCCAGCCTGTATTTCAATTTGCCCTTGCAGGTATGGCTGTGCTCTTTCTCACTGCGTCCTTAATATTGGGATTGAATTGGTGGCGATTGCGGTGGGAGTCCAGGCAACTCGTGGCCGAAAGATCAACGCTTGAAACACAGAAGCAAGAGTTAGCACAACAGCTCGCGAGCCAAAAGACCCGAACCGACCAACTTGATGCGGAAATGCAAAATGCTAGAAAGACCAACGAGCAGCTCAATCAGGAGCTACAGGAGACTAAGGATCAGTTAAGCAATACCCAATCAACCTTTCCCGTTGCGCCGGCATTCACTCTTATGCCAAGTGGGATTCGAGGCGGCGACTCACCAGAGTTAGTATTGAGTTCACGCGCGCGTGAAATTCAATTGCGGCTCGCGCTGGAGAACGATGATTATGTTTCCTATCAAGTCACGATCAAATCACCCGGTGGCGTACCGTGGTCACGCAGCAATCTGAGAGCGGCCGGGCGGCGCTCAGCGCGTGTAGTCTCAGTGCGGGTTCCATCCAGCAAGCTGCCTCAGGGTGAATACAACGTTACCGTTAGTGGCCGCTCGCCAACAGGAGACAATCAGTTCGTGGCGAGTTATCCATTTCGCGTGAAGAAGTAGTTAGCTGCAATCTCCTTTCGGCCAGTCTCCGTCCCACCACTCACCACAGGTTCCCGCAACTACAGACACGTTTTTACCCATCTCGACACTACGAGTAGAGCCGAACAAAGGCCACCTGTTGCCGCGTCTCAGGTGAAGTGTGTGCGGCAATACTTCTTGTTCAAAGGAGAAAACATGGGAAACCAAATCTGCAGGACTGCGATCTTCGTTTTGCTCGTTGTCGTCATCGCCTCGTGCACGGTGATGGCTCAGGACCAGCCACGAGTGTTTTCTTTGCCCGATGCTTACGCAAGTGAAGCTTATCGAACAAACGCCGAAGAGGTTCTGCGCGATAAGTACGGACTGAAACTAGAGTCCGGATCACCCAACGCAATCATCCAGTGGTACCTCCTCTCCGGCGCGCTGCCACCGGGAATCTCACTGCGAACGGATGGGACCATTGATGGTATGCCGCGCAGTAGCCGTGATGACGGTTATCGATTTCGGCTGAAAATTGTTGACGTCTCGGTGAAGAATGAAGAACTCCTGGTTGATTTCACATTACCGGTTAAGCCCGGGCGACTGCGACTGAGTAAAATTGAGGGACCACGGTTGGTGTCGGTGAGTTTGACGACACAGGCTTCGTCCCAAAGTTCGGACGAAGTGAAGTCTGCCGCGGATACAAACCCATCCGTCCCTGCCGGCTTGCCCTCAAATGCCGCGACGAAGGCCAACTCCACTCAAGGTCTTGGGGCTGCGCCTGCGCGCGATACGCGAGCAGACGCCGATCCCGGTTCGACGCAAAACCCGTTCAGCGGTCTCAATAAAAGATTCATCGTTGGGTTCGAACAAGTCGGCGCCGCCTCGACTGAAAGTCAGGGGCGACCATTCTTCGATCTGTTTATTAATACGCCTTTTTCGGAAACGGATATGCGACCCAGAGCTTCTATTTGGGGCGACGTCAGACTCACCAGCACTGCGGAACAGGTTAAAGCTATCGCCGACATTACAAGCAATGCTGTGGATACCATTACGGGCGGGAAATTGAATCAGATTAGCAGCAGCTTCGACTTCACTGTCGGACCGGAGTTCCGCCTGAACCGCCTAAGCGATTCCGACCACCATACAGATGTAAGTCTAATCGCCGGCTTCGGCGCTGTCAGTCCATTGTCGCCCAAGCAGTCAGCGCAGATTTTCCTGACGCCTGATGCGGGAAGCTCGCAGGCTGACGCTTTCTTCAAGAGGTATCCAGGCGCGAAGGGCAAACAATACATTGGTTTTATCTCACCAGATCGCGACCGGTTTCTCCGCCAGTATTTTGGCGGCGTGCGATTCAAAACGTACACCTACGACGGCGCAACGCTCAAAGACTATTTTCCCGCGATGCTCGACGTTACCTTCGGTCAAAGCGAAGCTGTGACCGGCGGACGCCTACACAAGTTTGTTATCGGCATCGATGGCTTCTATCCGTTGCCTTTCAAAGACAATGACAACCGGAAATTTCTTTACCTGTTCGGTACGGCAAAATTCAAGGCGGGAGGGACGAAAACGATTACTACGCCTTTTATCCTGGACACCGCGCCGTCGAATGTCCTGATTACGGACCCAAAGGTTTTCATCGCCGATCCGGTCCAATCAAACCGCGACATCTTTCGCATTGGTGTCGGCGTCGATTTGATCGAACTTTTCAAACACAACTAAGGGAGTTTTCGCGCGGCAGTTTCGTTCGATTACCTTACGACATCGGCGGTGAGTTAATCAGGACGTCAAATACGTCACGCCAGCTATCAAACGACCTAATGGACTCAATCTGGTGATTTGTGCAAACAGTTGACTTACAAGAAGGAGAAATGAAATGTCTTCACGAAGGTTTTTTCTGATCGCCTCGTCCGCTTTTGCCGCGTATCCGGTCCTGAGCAAATTCATTCCTAGAGTATATGCAGAAGATATACCGGCGACTATGGCTAATACGAGAGCCCAGTTTTATAACTTCCTGCGCGACACTGTACAAGCGGAAGGCGGCTTAGCGCCTAACCAAAATATAGTCCTCAATAGCACCATTGTCCCTTTTGACATTGCGGAGGACACTCCTTTCTATAATGACGAGCTTTTTAGAGCATACGCTGATCGAAGCTTTTCTGGTGGAGTTGAAGACATCCATGCCGACCGGGAAGGGATTTTATCGGAACGCTTCTCGTCACAATATCGCACGCTGATGAACATTGTCACAGCAGAAATAGACCAGAACCATCCGGAGATCAATAACTCTCTGGCAGATTTGGAAGCACAGCAAGATAAGGCGACAGATGCCCTCACTCAAAAAATATCTAAGTTGGACGATATTTGGGCGGGAATCGCTACTAATAGACATCTGACTCAAGGCACCCCAGATTACAACTTGGAATTTGCGAAGTGGGCCGTCGATGTTAGATATAGCGATCAGCTACAAAGTTACACCGATAAGATAGATATGATTGATGCTCGCATTGATGCCACTAGGCGAAAAGTTTATTCGGCAAGTGAAATAGCGGCACTCGATAATTATGGATATCTTTCGAGGGCGTACAACGTTGGAAGGCCGTGGACTGCGAACATTGAAAGATCTTTTGCGGCGAACCATACACCGCTAGACGAATTCATATTAGCGGACCCTCGCAAATTGGCGCCCGCGATGTTCGACTCATCACCGCTCGTTCTTCCGATCGGCGATTTGAGAGCGTTCCTCACAAAGAAAGGAGAGAGAGGTTTCGATACTATTCATCAATCTTCACAATTGAATAGCTCCTCGAGCAGTTGGAACGCGAGTGGTAGTGGGCATTATCTCTTCTGGTCTGCCGGCGCGGGCGGTTCAGGATCGTCATCGATGAGTAGCTCCGTATCCAAGCTGAACTCTTTAAGCATCTCATTCGAGAATATTGCCGAATACATCGCTGAGCGGAGCGCATGGCTAAATCCTGGCGTCTTACAAGATCCAGAAATATTCAAGTCGATCAAGAAAAGGCCCGAACTGAACAAACTACAGTACATCGGGGTTTCGCTTATTATCGCTAGAGGGACAACTTTAGTCCTCAGGTTCTCTCAGGCAGTTAACGGAAGTGATTGGTCACAACAATCGTTCTCAGCCAGCGGGGGAGTATCATTCTTAGGGTTTGGTTTTGGCGCGTCGGGTGGCAGTTCAAGCTCACATTACTCGGTCCACGCAAGCTCAGATGCTACAACGGTAACGATCCAGGACGAACCGACGGTGGCTCGCGTCCTTGGTGTGCGAGTCGAACCGTTCATGCACGTGAATGTTGTTCCTCATGGGTTTGCCCTATTAACTCATCCGTCACCGCAAGTTAAGAATGATGTCGATGACGTCAAGAGCGGCAAGATATCCTATTTAGAGTTTCAGAAGAGGCGAATCGCACAACAGCAGTGATCGTGCGCAATCCTGCAGTTTGGCGGAGGTGTCAATGTTTCTGCTTATTTGGTGTCTGCTCGTGGGGGGCTGTGCTAGACCCCACCTTTATCCTATTTGCTTCTATCAACAAGCGCCCGCACTTGGACGCTTCCGGCAGGACTACGCACCGCCACTTACGACAGCTTTTAGGAGTATCGTTAAGAACAAGGAGGCAATTCCTACCATCACTCCTGATGGTAGATGGTTGATCGCTAATACTACAAAGTCACAGAACTCCAGAATCGCAAAGGTGTGGCCCCGACTTGCGTGCATTGGAAATGCGTCAGACAGCCTAAGTACGAAGCAAGAGGCTGATTGCGTAGCTTACGTGAATGAGTTTATCAAGACAAAGAATTATTTCGCGTTTGGTAACGCAAGGGATCTAGGGGGGTTTGATATCTGGAATGAATCGCCTATTCCTGGCACTCTCGTTCATTGCGACCAGGTCAAACCGGACGGAAAGTAGTGTTCCGGCGTCCTTCGACCTTTACCCTGGTGGAACCCAATGACTTTTGATTAAGATGAGTCTATTGCATTGTGAACTGCTGTATCCATCTTGCCGATGTCGGCATTTTCACCTGCGGCCTTCGTGAATCGATCAAGCAAGTCGCAATCTTGATTAAGATAGTAGGTTTCATCTAGGCATTGGGATGTCGCTGTCACTGCACCGGACGGCGTGTTGCAAATCGCGACGAACGCGAGTCCCCTGACTATTCGAACGCAGAAGCCTTATGTCGTGGGCGCATATAGTTTGGATCTCCCTTTCAAGTCCCTGCGCACTAGCGAACATCGAGACTTTCAACTAACAATGGCAAGGCGCACTTAAACATTGCTAACAACCCTGACGGGACGATTGGCGGGGACCACAACGCAATCTCGGGCCTTGCGAGCCTCGTATCCTCACACGTGCCGATGAATTTGAATGTTGAAGTTTATGATCAGGTATTTTCAAAGCCTACAACGATGACATTCGCGACTCCACTCTAAAACTCACACTGAATTCACTCCAACTCAATATGACCAATCCCTTGATTAAGGGATATACAGGTAGTAATGGAAATCATCACGACAATTTTCGCGGCTTCCCAATTTCTTTAGCAGCGTCATCACAGCAGCCGGTCAGCGCGATAGGAGAATTCTCAGCGTACCGATGCAAGTACACGATTGCCGACAACTCTCCAGCGCCTGGACCTCTCATGGTGAACAGTCGACGACAATTAAGTTGGCGGAGGACTTCTTTATTAAGCTGAATTAGCGCTTTTCGCATTTTCAATCCAGAAAAATTACCTATTTCTTCCGTGGCCTTCGTTATATATAGGTAGGAGGGTGATTTTGATGTTTACTTGGCCGCGAATGATTAACCAAATCAGCAGGGATTCTCAGAGATTTAATCTTCACCAAGTGTGCGTCCAAGCTGCGCTCAGTGTGGCAATCATCGTTAGCACTTTAAAATTCATATTCCAGGAACTTAATTGGCTAGTTGAGACACTGCGTCTTTGGCTGAGATAAGATTGAAAAGGCGATGATGGTCTGCCTTGGGCCCCAAGGAAAGAAAGAAAATGCTGCCAATCACCAGTTCAAATTCGAAAAGGAGGGAGATTGATTTACTGTTCGATGGCGCGGATTTCATACCACCTCACATTTTGGACGCGGTAAAGCATACTCTTTTAAGGGAACAGAATAGGCGCGGTTTCGATCACGATACGTTTAAGGATCTCATTCAAACCTGCCTCATCAAAACCTGGCGCACCTTGGAGAAAGAATCTAAAGAGAAAGGTCCGGGGTATTTTGTAGATCTGGTGAGAAACACAATAATTGATCACGTTCGCGCACGCAGCACGCGATCTCGTTACGAGGTGCCATCCTATAGCGAGTCATTGGGAGTGAATGAAATAGCTATGATGGACGAGGCCTTGCGGCAGATGCGCTCTAAGACAGAACTCGACGAGATAATTCATAGCGTGCTGGATGACAAGGAGATCGCGATCGTCGATATGTATTTTTTTCAAGGATTCAGTCTCTATCAAATCTCAATCCGACAGGAAGTGAGCGTGAAAACGGTACAAAATCGACGCGATGCTGCAGTTGAAAAGTTGCGAGGCGGTTTCAGAAGAGCGGTTTCCGGGAATCTTCGCCAGAGGGCATCCGCAAGCGAAAGGTTTGGCGTAAATGAATAAAACCAGTCGAAAGAAATTAGCCACGGTCTTATATGCGCCATTGAACACGCAAACTGCGGCTCGATTTAGAGAGCGTTTTGGCTGCTATACGCAAAACGTCGACGTTTTACGTGCACTTCTTAATCATCAGCTAGGCGAAAAGACTGATTTAGCGGTTCGAACCCACGTCTGGAATTGCTACGGGTGCCGGTCAATTTATTTAGCGCTGAAAGCACAGGCGGATGCTGACGATGCGACGATCGGGAAAGTTCGTTCCATTACGACCAAGGCCCTTGCGCCAAGTAAAGCGTCGACCAGTAGCATTCAATTGACGCCTACAGACCCTGAGACGAAGAGATGTCCGCGCTGTGAAGCAGAATTACCATTAGATCAATTCGGCGTGTGTAGAGCACGAAAAGATGGCTTGAATCTTTATTGTAAGAGGTGCATCCGACAGAAGATTGCCTTGAGCCGTCAAGCTTTGCGCGAATACAAAAAAGGCAGAGGCGCCTCCAGTGACCATACTCGAGTTACCCTCAATAGTAAGCCCTCACTTTCATCGCGACGCATTGCTCGCATGCTGCGAAAGCTCTCGCCGGCGGATCGCGTCCGCGAAGCAATTCGATGCGGCGCCCACACGCAAAAGCAGATTGCCGAAGTAACCAAACTTCCGAAGGACGAGGTTTGCGACGCCCTTGCCAACCTGTTGCTCTGGACGCGGGAAATTCGCACCCAGGTCGTCCGTCATCAGCGGATGTATTTCATTAATGAGGAGATGGAAACGCTTCAGAAAGCTCAGTCAGCGGCGCAGAAACGAAATCGCAGTCTCAATCCTTCTTTCAGCTCGACGGGCGTATTAATGCCAGGCCGAAAGCCTTCAAAGCGCCATGGTTCAGAATCAGCACAAACGACAGAAGAAGAAACCAAAGCCAAAAGGCTTGTGAAATAAATCTAGGGAAGGAAGCATTAAGAGTGCCAGATCAAAATTGGCAAGGGATTCGTGGACATTATCAGAAGTGTCTTAGAAGCGAAGGATTAGTCTCGGGATTCTTATTTCAGATCACTTCTGAAGATTTCTGGTGAACTCTTGACATGGGGTTAAGCGCGACAAATATCCGTTTGCACAATCGCCTCTTATCAGTATCGGGTGATAAACTAGACAACATTTAACTTCCACAAGGCCTATTGACGGAATCCTCTACCAGTGAAGATCGCCACACTCACAATCTTCCGAGTGGGTAGACTTGCGCAAGTGCTCTCAAAGCAGTCGATCGTAATTGTCGCTGTGATCGCTCCATTCGCTGATACTCGGCGTCGTATCGATGAATTAATTTGGGCTAGTTGGATCCTCTGTCGAAGACTGGACCAGAAAGAAAGAATTGACCTCCTTACGAACCGCCGAAAGTAACTGAAATTGAACTTATAGCCGATGGTGACGCGGACTCGGCGTCCGAGAATGCTGTGAAAGTTCTTACAAGCATAGATGTCGCCGAAGCCGGTATGCTTTCTCCACCAGCGATCCGGAAGTTCCAGTCGTCGAGACGATCAATCACTTCAGAGCGTTGCCAGGGGAGCCTCTAACAGAGAGTGGGAGTCCATTCTCGATTCAGAAATCGTGCTTCGTAAGTTATTGATTAAAATAGTAGCGGGGGTCGGACTCGAACCGACGACCTTGGAGTTATGAATCCATGGCCACCGCTACCGAGTTTGATCATATATCGCATAACCAATAAAACCAGAGCGGATTGCACCTAATCGAGTCGATTATGTGCGTCATGCGTCATGTGTGTTTCACGAAGTCTGGCAAGAGTCTGGCAAGTAAATGCCCCAAGGTCTGGGTGCCAAGTTGAGCTTCTTCTTCGATCACACGGTTGAGCTATAGAGGCCGTAGACAATTAGCCCACAGTTTATTTACGTGGTCGTCTGCGCTTTAGTCGACCCCTCTAAAGAGTCTACTGCGATGGTGCTAAGGAGTCTTCAATTTCGTGTTTAAGATCAAATCTTCTTATTTTTCGATTAGATGCATAGCGCTACATCAGACATGATCCAACTGGCTGACTTGATCGATTAGCTCTGAAATGGCGGCTGAGTGCGTTGCGCCTGTGAAGCTGGCTTTAGCTTTCTCTTTGAAACGCCTTCTCAACTCAAGCGCAGCTTCCACTCCTAGGAGACGGACCAGGGTATTTTTTTCTGTGCCTTTGTTTACCTCATTGCGGTCTAAAACATCATCTGAGATTTGGTGTACGATACCTAAGTACCTTCCGAGTTTGTCGAGCTGTTTAGCTTCGGACGTTAATCCCAACATGTAAGCTGGCACGGAAGCTGCCAATCCATAAAGAGCCCCACTCTTCAGTGCACACTTCTTTACTAGGGCGCGAGAAGACAGTTCTTTATTTTCCAAGTCGAGTATTTGACCACGCATCATCCGGCCCTTAACAAAGCGAAACCGGTCTTGTAAATTTGTGGTTCCACTCATACCGGACTCGGATGTCACTTTGTCAACCAGGTGCTGAGCAACATCGCACAGAAAAAAAGCCGCGAGAGTCGCACGAGCTGGGCTGAACTGCAAATGGCAACACTTCCGACCTCTGCGCAGTGTTGCGTCATCCATTTCGGGTAGATCATCCAAGATGAGGGAAGCGGTGTGTAAGTATTCGACAGAGCACGCAACTGCATACACTTCATCAGGTATTTGTGTCTGGGCTAGTTGCTCAAAAACAATCAAACACAGAAGAGGACGCAGACGGCGTCCACGAGCTTCAACGGTATATAATGCGGTCTCCAGCAACTGATCGCTGCTATGAGGATAGCGACGCAAGTGATTGACCAGCCGCTGTTCAAGTATTTCGAGGTTTTCACTTTGAAACATTTTGGATTTTAGCGAATCATTGCAGCTGCATTTGAGATTAATCACTAGGACCGTGGCTGCCAGGTAATCTTCGCCCCCGGGTACGCCGCGCTCAGTAGAGCAACAGCCCGAAAAAAAGCTTTTTGTCGCAAAAGCCGTGCAAGTCTGGATTTAGTATAGGCTCGCTTCGCAATCAACTGTCTCCGGCGCATCATTGAACCAATGGAGCTACTTCGAATTTGACGCTCATAATTGGCGAAGGAAAAGTTATGAGTGCGAAGGGAATCAAAAGCTGCCTGTGCTGCAATAGTCCCCAGGATAACGGCTGAGCTTATGCCTTCGCCGAATAAAGGTTCAACGCCAGCGGCATCGCCGACAAACAGAACTCTATCTTGGTGGCAAGAGGCCCTTGGTTCATAGCGCAACGCGGGATGTGCCTTTAGATCGAAGGCATTCAGATCGAATCCGAGATCACTAAGCCACTGCGCAAAGACTGTTTTAACGGAATTGGCGTGGTCTCTTCCGAATGGTGCTGCCATTATTCCCAAGCTGATGATTGAAGGTTTTTCGAACGCGGTCGGGAATACCCAGCAGTACCCTGGTAGATCATGACCTAACGGCGCTGAATCCACGATTATCATGTTATCTACAAAGTTTGGTATTAAGGCGTCTGCAAGCGAAGCATGTATTTCGATGCCCACCATAATGCGTCCCACTCGACTTAAACCTAACTTTGTTCGTACGACGCTATTTGCACCGTCTGCTGCAATCAAGATCTTTGCCCGGTACTCATTCTTGGACGTTTGAACTATTACCCGGTCTGCCGTTCGAACAACGTCTTGGACCGCTTCACCCTGTCGCGTGGTAATGCCACAATTGTGTGCCGCTTGAAACAAGTGATGGTCAAACTGCTCTCGTCTTACGATGAGGAATTGGTTGGGTTTTTGAAAAATCAAAACCCCCGTTGGAAGAACGAACCTCGTTACGTGGACTGGCACCACAGGAAAATCGAAGTTGACTCCGAGAGAACTCAACTTCGATTGCCCACTGGGGCTAACAGCGCCTGCGCAAAGCTTTGGACGCGGGAACACGGCCTTATCAAGTAACAACACATTTTCAGCGAGGTGAGGATCAAGTTTATGAAGTTGAAGGGCGGCCGCACAACCTGCCGGCCCTGCTCCAGCAATGATGACGTCATAACTATGCATTCTGATTCGGTGTGAAATAGTAGGTTCCGAACGCTAGTAGAGTCACTTTGGCGGCAGCTGTCACGGCTTGTGTTGACTGAATTCGCTCGCCATATCCTCTTAACAAAGTAAACTCTCTTCAGAAACGCCCCTGGAAGAAGCTGCAAAAAGCGCGCGAAGTCACGACTCACTTTGCACAAGTGCGCTATTGGTCTCGTCGAGCTTGGGTAAGAGCATATCGAGAGCGATTCTGAGCCAGAATGTATAGATTTCAGAATTCTTCTCGAGATCAGTTTTGAGCGATGCTAGGCTTATCCATTTCCAGTCATCAACCTCGTTTTCGTCTGGAGCTGGATTGTTCTCAAATTTCCCGACAAAGACGTGATCATATTCATGCTCAATGAGTCCGTCTTCGAGCTTCGCGTGATAAACAAACTGTAATACTTCCTTCACGTCGCAATCGAATCCCATTTCTTCACGAAGTCTGCGGCGCGCAGCTTCTCGCGTTGACTCATTTAATCGCGGATGGCCACAGCACGTATTGGACCAAAGTCCTTTCGAATGGTATTTAGTGCCCGTCCTCTTTTGGATAAGCAACTGCCCTTCCGAGTTGAATATGAATATTGAAAATGCGCGATGTAATGCTCCTAGCTGGTGAGTTTTGATCTTTTCTTCAACCCCAACGACCTCATCTTTTTCGTTTACCAGAATGACTTCTTCGCTTGCGGTCAAGGTGGTTTCACCAGAGACATAAGTTGTAACTTTTGGATGTATCGCTAATCCAGACTGGGCAGAGTGGTCGGTGGGGCAATCTTTGGTTCTGAGATTACCGGGTGAGACGCTAAGGTCAGATCCTACAAAGTCGGACGGACTGCTCTGCATGGTGAGTGATAGGACAGCGTTCCTGCTGAGTTTGCGCTCACCCCGCCCTAGCGCATCTAGCGTCGCGTAAGCCAAAGTCAGAGGGGTGTTACAACACTCCTTGACTAGACCGGGAGGAAGTGACTCGACATAGGAATTCGCTCTCTGAAGGTTTCGCCTTGCGTAGAAGGCTAAGTCGTCTTCGACCCAACCGTCTGGGAAAAAGTCTACACCACGAGCGAGATCGTCGGGCCGATTTCTAAGAATGTTTACCGCTTGTAAGCCGCGCCCAAATCCAATCGCATCTCTACGAGAACTTTGTGTGCCGTCGTACCAAAACCATAGGTCAGAAAGCAAAAGACCGACTGACCCGGCAACACCGAAGGTGTAGTGGTCAAGATCTCGCTTCGTCCGAATCTGCCAGTTCTTGCGAACCCAGTAGGCCATACATTGCGCCATCGTCGCAGTCACACCAGAGATGCGAGAAACAAGTGCTCTAGGTGCAAGATCGATCCATTCATCGAGTCGATTTGTTACCTCAGCGAGGTCGTTTTCATACCTTCGAAGCACGTGGGAAAACTGATTTGCTGGATGGCTGGCGCGTCTTTGAAATTCATCACTGATAGCACCTAAGATTCTGCTCTTTGTCGACTTATCAAGCTGAGGATGGTCTTCAATTTCATCAATTGCCCTTAATGCCAAGTATGAGGACATTACAGCGTCTCGGAGGGGCTGGGGTAGGCGCACGATCGAGATGTAAAACGTGCGGCTAGTTTGTCTCAATACCTCCAGCGCATTTGTCTTGTGACTCATGGTCTCGCTGTACGCTCGATTTAGTTGGTCTAACCAAGAGGCTGCAGTGGAGCCGCCTAAAGTGATTGGAGGTGAAGGCTGAGCCTCTCTAAGAATCGAGGCAGGGATTGTATAGATAATTAGAAATTATCG
>Ga0070694_100000230_pt1 | contig 29350 bp, 36 predicted proteins | sample KBSK1251metaG_FD_65470 | JGI IMG/M metagenome (GOLD analysis project Ga0070694, IMG submission 65470) | Corn, switchgrass and miscanthus rhizosphere microbial communities from Kellogg Biological Station, Michigan, USA - KBS K1-25-1 metaG | ecosystem: Host-associated > Plants > Roots >...
CTCTCTCATTTCGGCATGATCGTAGTGTTTGCTCGCTCGATCGGTACGCGCTGCTGCCTGGTTCAATCCCGCACCTTCTTTAACCGAGATGCCTGGGTGCTCAAGGCGTTCCTTCATCGCCGCCGCTTCCTTGCGCAACTCGGCACTGCGAGGGCTGCTTTCCTGTAGATATTCCTTGCTGAATCCTTTGATCTCAGGCGCGCCCGTTCGCGCATCAACCTCGATTTCGTAACCGAGCTTCTGAAGTCTCTCGGCTAGATTCACTCGATACAACGCTGTCGCGTATTGCTGACTGCGATATAGCTCAAGCGGTTGTAGCGGCTTTGTCCTTCCGTCATCGGTCCCGCGTCACGTTAAAGATGACAACGTGCGTATGAAGCTGCGGGGCGGCATAGCCCGTTTCGTGATCTGGCCGCGCCGCTGTGTGCTCGAACTGCGCGGCAACCATCTTTCCAGTAGTGACTGCGGGTTTGTTGCCGCCCATGCGCGCTTGCGTGAATTCCTCGAATACTTTCAGTGCTTCATTGACGGCCTCTCGATGCGCGACTCTGATTCGTTCGTCGTTTCCAACGAGCGCCGCAAGCGATACTGACTTAGGCGCACTGAACGTCGCATCCCAACCCGCTCGGTGTTCGCTGGTCGTTATTTCCTCTCCGTATCTGTTGACCTCTTCTCTCGACTTAACTGGTCGAACGAGCTGCTCGCCAGTATGTGGGTCTTGGCCCGCAACTAGTCTTTCGTACTGCTCGCTTCCGACTTCTCCTTTCAATCCCCACTCCTCAGCCAATCGGCCATACCACTGTCCACGGACTTCTCCCGATTCGCTGTAGTAGTTTTCCTTCGCGCTGATGAACTCCTGCCGGTAGTAATCCTTTGCTTGTCCGGCAGAAAGCGCTTTACTCATCGTCATCATTGGCTAAACCTCGTCCCAATCAAGCTCCTCCGCTTTCTCCGGTACGATCTCCTCAGACTGAATTGCTAAGTCGGTTTGTTCGTGCGTCGGCAGTTCTACCGCTACTGGCGGTGGTGGTTCGACTTGCTGCTCAACGACAGACCGAACACTCCTTCTTATAAATGCGTGAGCAACCTGCTCCCGCTCTACAGGCTGAATGCGAAAAGGCACAACCGCATCCGAGTATTTCCAGTAGCCATGAAGGTTTCGCAGCGCCATGATCTGTTCCTTGCTTACAACCGAGCGCCGTTCGGTGAATGTCGAGTAATTGATCGAGTCTCGACCATTCGCCTGCACGGTCGCTGTGGTTCCGATCCTCGGGCGCTCTTTTTCTTCTTCGCCGATCATCTCGGAAACCCAACGCGCGGACTCCGGCTCATTGCAACGGAATAGAATCTTTAGGTGCGGTGCGGAAAGCATCGTCGCCACGTTACGGCCGTAATGCTCTTCAAACTGCGCCTTGTTCTGTGTTCCCAGGATCAGCTTCAGACCATACTTCCGTCCTTCGACCAAAACGGCTGATAGCGCAGGTAGTCGCTTCAATGAGTGAACCTCATCGACTACGACCCAGCATGGATGTTCTCTGGAGGCAGCGGGCGGTGTGGCCATTAGCCGTTTCATCAAAATGTTGATCCAAGCCGCTTGAAGTTTTCTGAGTGCGTCGCGCGTGTCCTGAGTAGAAGTAATGAAGATCCAGCCGCGCCTTCTGTGCGTCCATGCTGTTAGACTGAACTTTTGTGAACAATCATCCAACGAAGGCAGAAGCTTGAGCGACTCACCTATTTCGGATAGTGTGGCGAGCACACCTCCGCGCTGTCCCTTCGCGTCTTTATCAATCAGGTGCGCGTGTTCGGTTCCCTTTACCACTTCATCGATTAGGTTTTCATCCGTGAGCATTTCAACAATCCGCGCGGCATTGGGTTTGAATTCCAGCATGCGCGCAAAGATGCTGCGAGCTGACTTGATGAAGAACTGAGTGTTGGGCGCGCTGTGGTCTCGATCGGGAAAGAAACTTTCGGCGATGAAATGCCGATCAGTCGCTCCGGCATTCGTGTTCTCGTAATCAACTTCCAGCGTCGGGGACCAATAAGGACACCGCGCGTCAAGCGGATTCAAAACGATGTCTTGTCCCGGCTTGAAATAGTTTGTGATGAACTCGCCTGCCGGGTCATAACAAACAACCGCTTCCGGTGGATGGCGTTCGGCGATCTGAGCTAAGAACTGTTGGATGACTTGGGTCTTGCCGGTGCCCGGATCGCCTAACAGAAGAAACCCTTCAGTCTCTTCCTCACGCGGCACGGGTAGCGGATAAGAGCGCGCGTCCATTCCGATCATTTGTCTTATTGCGTCGATCATATTTCACTCCCCTGGTTGTAGCTCTTGAGTGCTACGCCAGCTTCTCGGCGGTACTCGCGGGCGTATTTCTTTGGGGAAAGTTCTTTCGTGCCTCGGATCGGTTCACCTTTGAGATAGAGTCGCTGCGCGACTGCATCAAGAATCGTCAAACCGATTGTTCCGAAGATGAAAATTAGGATTGCGCCCAACCATGCCGGACGCCAGATATCGGGAATGCTCTGGCCCTCGTAAATATGTTCCTTGAACCATTCGTACATGTATCGGTCACCGGCAATGCCATGTTGCCAGTAATATTTCTTGTGTTCTATTCCTCCTTTCAGCAACAGAATGGGACGATGATCCTTGTCGAGCTTTATGTGTGCTTCGTCGTCGTACACTGGCTCGATCTCATCGTCTTTGACGTAAAGTGAGACTTCTTTCTTGGTGTTGGGATCGATCACAGTGCGCGCGAGCGTCGTGTACTGTGATCTCGAATTCGCAAAAGTGCCGCGCCAGGTGCTTTTGAAATATTGTTTGAAATAAACGCGCTGCATAACCGTCAAGTTAATGGTCACCCAATAGCGGTGAATGACATATGCACCCGCGCCAGCAACCAAGAACATCACGACCGCATAAGCGCAGAATCTACGAAATGCATTTTTCGAACGCGTTCGACCTTCTTCAGTTAAGAACCGTAGTTTCGTCTTCATGGCACACTCCCTCCTTCCGCCGATTGCGGATTTTCAAAATTCTTAATTGGGTGCGACTGAGAGGGTTGGAAGGCGCGACTTTCCCAAGGCTCGTCGGTCGCTGCGCCGGAGATCCTGTTAACGAAATCTAATTCTCCGGCGTCATTTACTACAGACGGAAGTTTCGTTAAGAAATCTCAGTCATGCAGAAATTTATTTTTCCAAAGAACAAAAGAGCGCGTGATTCAATCGCGCTCGGACGCTTCGAAAAAAAGGCCCCTATATATTAATGACGACTCATTTCGCGTTTTCCTCGTACCGGGTCACGAAAAACTCTTCATTTTTTGTACCCGGCCCAAAAAACTCCCCCAATAGATAATGTCGGCACATTTTGCGAAATGCTCGTACCCGCAAAAAATATTTTTCGCTTATCGGCGGAGAGTTGATCTTTCGTTTCCTGTGGTTCTCCCTCGTTATCATCATCTAGCTTGCCTACCCCCTCGGTTCGCGCGGCCCTCAAAACTACGCTTTACAAGTCTCGTTCCATGCTGTCTATAGACGGAAGACTTGTGCTGAAATTCCACTCCCGCCAAAATTTATTTTCAAAGATTCCCTGGCACCTACTAAAGACGCGACATTTGGTCAGAAATTCCAGTGACCGCCAACTTTTCCCAGAAAATCTTCCGTATAGATCGCTCTCTCAACTATTACTAGACGGGAGATTTGGTCCGAAATTCCACTTGGCCCAAACTTTGTTTGCGATGCGTCTCTCATCCCTTTCCGTTCTTTGCTGTCCATTACAGTTCTCTACAGTTTGTTATGGCACGACCCATGCTCGGTGACTGCGCTGGCACTTTGTATTTCATTGTCCTCACCGAGTTCTCACGCTGATTCAAACGACCATTCGCACGCTCCGGTGTGTTGTGAATAACGACAAAGTATGTGAAACACAACACCCTCGCGTTTGCGCTTTCGGCGCACAAACCGACTACCTCTTTAGCTGGCGCGCCAGTCGACCAGCTTGCACAATAAATCAATTTTTGGGGACACGTCTGTGTTGTACAACACAATTGATTTTGGCGTCGTTGTTGGGAGTTACGCACTTCGGTCTGTGTTCTCTCTAGAACACTAGTTGATTGAAAATCAAAGTGCATTTGTCAGAACGGGCACTCGACGGACCAGTCCATGCCGCCGCAATCAATGCGGTTCCGAGATACACCTCGACGATGTATCGAGTGGGGGCCAAGCTAAAACATTTTGTCTTGTTCTGAACGAATCGTCGGCAGGAGAGTGGTGAGACGTACGCCCGTTCCAAGTGTCAAAGGATGACAGAGACAAAAAGTCAGGAGACAGTCTTTACATCGCTCAGACGTAGCTCCGTGACTGCAGTTTCTCAGCTCAGATTGTACCAGTCACTTGTTTCTTAAAGTTTGGAACCGCTGTTGGGTGGGCCAATTGCGCTAGGCGATCCTCGAATATCTGAGTCCCCAACTTTTGAGTAAGACCCCTGTACATATCACGAATAGGACGCACCACGCGTTTGTTCTCTACAAGCAATCGATGAAGGGCCGCGAAGTTATCCAATGCGAATCTACGAAAAAGATCGCGCTTCTTATAAGTATCTATGATTCCTCTTTCGTATTCTTCCATTTCATTAAATCTGGTCAAGATGTCATAGCAAAAACCGAGTAAGGAATAGAGATTCCCCGCGTGAGCCCTTGAATCGCTAATGGGATTCTTCTTGTACGTCACATCCTCCACGCCAGCGGCGATAGTCGCCAATCGACGAATGACACAGCCGTAACATGTTCCATCGTGAGTTCCGAATCGCTGACTAATGCATGAATGAGTAAACTTTAGACCTTCCTTTTCCGGGCTTATTGCGATGACCTCAGCTTTTGTCAGATTCTCAAACGGAGTAATGACCTTTACCTCACGACCCAGCAAGAGGCTTGACACCTGCGCTGCCGCCCGCACAACAACCGGGTGCGTTGTCATCGTTATGGAATCCACGGGTGAGAATGCCGGCTGATACATTGTTGGCCCACACTCAGTCACGATGATTCTTTCCGAGTCGAGTTTCTGCGCCACAGATGTCGCCGCGAGAAGGTAGAGAAAGCCCCTGAGCTGGGCGTAGCCTCTGGCTTCAATGCGTGGTACGCGAACCTTAACGACATCAATCCCTTTTTTACGTAGAATCTTTCGCTGAAGATTCGCAACGATGTGAATGATCCGGGCCTGATCCGAGTGGGCGCAAAATACTCCTTCCAAGTCACCGAGTGATTCCTGGGTTAACAGGATACCGGAATATGAATCTGTTCCTCCCGAGAACAAACAAACATTAGTGACGGAGTGAGGTTCATCCGCGCCATCCGAGTTGTTATGCTTTATCAGTTCGGTTTGAAATTCTACCTCGATGTCTTCCACGAGAACGAAGATCAGCAGTTCGTGAATTAACTCCGCAATCACAGTCAAGTCGTAGTCGAGGTCGCCCGAGTGAAAAAAAGGGATGATGATCTTTTCCACGCGACGCTCACGAAGCTCTTGTTCCAGCTCGAAGATCGCGCTTCCAATAACGATGGCGTTGAGGCCCGGCAAGTACTTGGACGAACCGAATTCCTTGAGAAGTCTCTCATCAGGTTCAGGCGGAAGGAAGGTTTCGGGGGTTTTTCTTTTCTTAGGTTTCTGGCTCATCTTAGCAATTTTTTAGCCCATGACTGAGCGCCGCCGTCTTGAGGTCTTCCCTCTGTCGTGGTGACATCACCTTCTTATTGTGTTTCGCATAGTATTCCCCAGCAAAGCCCGCGACGCAGTCCATCCTGTCCTCGGTCAACTTCTTAAGCTCAACCGTGATTCCAACCACGTTCTCAGACCGGATCATTGCGCTCATCACCTGGTGGAGCAGGTAGCCGTAGTACTCCGCTTTTTTCTGGAATGCCGCAGAGGGGAGTTTCTTAGCCATTCCTACTTCCTCCCCTTCCCGAGAGCCTTTACCGCCGCGGCGACTATGATATCGGTGATAACTCGATCGTCCTTAATGTTCTCCTTTTTCTTGATACGGCTCCATTCTCGCCTTACGAGCTTGAGCCGTTCGTCATGATTAAGGTCTTGTGATGACTTAGCCTCTTTAACTACGAAGTCCGTCAGTTTCGAGGCGTATTGCAGGATGTCCGTAATTCTGTCGCTCTCGGCGGCAAGTTCTACCGAACTGGTGGCAATACTCTCAGGATCACTCTTCCCGACGGCACGCATGAAGCCTGCCTGTTGGCTACCCAGGCCCTCGCCAACAATTTCACTCAGCGACTTAGCTCTTCGACCACCCATAACGTCACACCTTATCGGCCATTGACTGGAGAATAGAACGCACCGCTTTCTCCCACCGTGCGCTACGAATGATGATGGCAAGAAGCAACCCTATGAGCAGTACAGGCAGAATAAGGAGAATCATCTCAACCCTCATTGAAACTGCATAGAATGAAGCTTGCTGCGTGGGAGTTGTGAACAAGGATATAATTCCTGTGAGGAAGAGAACGATGGTTAGCGCTACGGTCAGTTTATATTTCCATTTAAATAGTCTCTCTACCCGCGACCACGGTTGATTCAACTCTTCGGCGAAAGTCCTTAGAACATCTATCGTCTCCGCGTTCTCAATCCTTCCTTCGCTGTCAACCCGAGCGAAAGCAGCGAGTTTTTCCTCTGGTGATTTCGGCCGGACAATTTCGAGAAAATCGCGCTTTTTAATTTGGGTCTTGTTCAGAAAGCGCTGCTCCAGTTCCTTTGTGTCATTGTCAAATCCTCGTATCTGATCGCTCCAGCCGAGCAGCGCTATGAATAGCGCCAAGCCGCTTGCAAATAGGAAGAGTGTTAGTTGGGAGAACGATTCTTTGCGTTCCGTCGACGGTGAGCCCACTGGGGGGCCTGGAATTTGTTGCTGGATGCCCGGACTCGGGACCTCTTGCGCACTCGCCTGCGTGAGAGATTGTGACGGAGTATTCTGGTTCTGGCCATGCACAGGAAGACTGAGAAGTAACCCTGCTGCTGCAATGCGCATGGAGGAAGGCAATGTCCATGGGACCTGAAACTGCGCCAGCTATCTCGTGAGTCAGTACCCTGAGCGATACCGATGAACACTCGTGAGTATTGAACTGAATAGGGCCGAGTGCTACCGACCGAACATACGCCGTAAGGCGGGCTTTTGTAAAGATTAAGGTAGCACCGCGTTACCTTCTCCGGGAAAGTAAACCCGTCACGATTTCCTCGCCCCTGTCTTCGACCTGAGTTGTGATCTTTTTCCAGGCAGCGGCGGTGGGCTTTTCACCACCGAGCATCAGCTTGAACCCATGCCCCACAAGGTAACGAAGCCGCGCAATTTCACCGTAGAGTATCCGCTCATTCCGTGCCAGGCCAGAGCCCTCCTGCAAGGAGTCAACTAAGACTTTGCGACACCATGTATTCGGATCCATCCCAGCTTCGGAGGCTAATTTCTCGACTTGTTCGTATTCCTCACTAGTCACCCGAAACGCAATGTTCCGGGTTCTCACAGTCTTCTTCTCAGCCATCAAATTCCTTCCTTCCGCACCTGAAAAATCATGAGAATCTTCGTTAGCAGCTATGCTCACGTTTGTGAGCAAATGCTAACGATTGTAAACGAAGATAGCGTAAGTGCAGCAGACACGTGTGTTAACAGAATGACGCGCTTGCTCACAAACGTGAGCAACGCAGCCCGCTTTGGGCGGGGTGACGTGTCCCATTTTTCAGGTGCGCAGCACCTTCTGTGCTTTTTGATAGCTGCACTGGATCGCGTACTGGCGGCAAGTTCAACTGCTCTTAAGAAGTATTTGGGATAATCTAAGCCTTAGCTCAAGACGGTCCAGGCTTCCGGCTGATACTGGCGGCGTGACACCGCATCTCCAGGTGGCGTGTCGCCTGTTTCACCAGGCCATTGTGCGCCGTTTTCGGATGACCGTCCGATGATTTCAATTGAGCTACGAAAACCTACTGCCAGAATGGATCCCCCAAATCAGTAGAACCTGAGCAATGAGTGCATTGCCTTCCCACTAGATGTTGAAGCCGATTGCTTGGCAAGAGAGTTTGGGTGTTGCCATCATATTCCAAATAAATAGCCGGCTTCATATCCTTGCGCCATGGCGTTACAAGCTGGACAAAAGTCCCCACGGCTGCCGACGCGAGAATACCATTCGGCCAAATCACTTGAGGTCGGCCCCCGGCTGCTCCATATCGCGCGGCCTCTTGAGCGAGGAGTTCTTCGTTAAGGAACCCCAGGCAGCGCATACATAAATCATTTGGCATCGAGAGGATCATCTGACCAGAAATCAAATACCCGTCTCTCAGGTCGGTAACTTCCATACCAATATCAATAAATGGAATCATGAATCGACGGCATAGCCGCTCAATTTCTTCGCGGGCGATGTAGGTATCAACACAACCGAAAACTACATCGCAGCCTGGGACCAAACCACCATCCTCTTGCCATTCTTTGGGGACTCGAAGTACCTGAGCGTTCGGGTTGATGCCCTTAATGAGTCGTCGCGAAACCGTAGTTTTCGGCGTTGCCCTCGCGACGTCCTTTTTCGTTGCTCCCACCAGACGATTCAAATTCGTTTCTTCTACGTGATCGGGATCAAAGAGAACAAAGTTGCCGACACCCAAGTGGGCGAGTTGTTGCACAATGTGCGAACCACCTCCACCCAAGCCAATGACGGCTACGCGACAATGGGAAAACATTTCGTCGCTGTTCGCGCCAAGGAAACTCTGTCGCAATAGCCAATCAGTCATGATTACTCTCGAATGAACGTCATTGGAAATCCAACGATATTGAAGTTAGAAATTCGAAGCGGTTTTTTTCGACCCGGCATCCAACACAGGCCGGATAATGAGTCACGGCTTAGTATCAATGCTCCGTGAGGAAATGTAGGTCGCACGTGCCAGAAATCCGGAATAAAGTTATTGGTTTCGCGGAGATCGATGTCGCTAAACCAAGGCCGTCCGTAATGGTCGTGCATATGCACGTGGAACATGGCAACACTATTTTTGTATGCGAACTGGAGCGCCTTTCTGATTGCAGCAGGTCCCATCATCGCCCCGACGCCGACATCGTTCAGATAGTCCTGGTCTTCAACTTTTAAGTAGCGGAAAGGCAACACAAGGACGCTCCGGGGCTTGATCTCAGCCACCTTACACGCCAAGAAGCCCACTCGTTCGAAAGCGAAGGGATGTGGCCGTGCCAGATCCTGACGAATTTCGAGCACTAGCTTGCGACTCATTCTTACGTCAATCTTCATCGAAGCGCGTCAAGATGTCCTAATAAAATTTCAGCAAGTCTCAAGTTCGCCGAAACGTCTTTCCAAGACCATGTGTACCAAGTCTTGCCGAGTATTTGATGTGCGGACCAATTGCTACCCTTTCCTGGCACTTGGGCCGATAAGAACAATCGAGTTGCGTAGCCCGAGTGCTGCTGAATGCAAAGCAAGCCATCAAGAACTGCTGGCACACAAGAGAGTTTCAGCTTCGGCAGGTACACGTATCTAATGGCAGCTTCGACCATTTCCTGCGCGCCAGCACAAATGGCGCGAAGTTCGCTCATGGCATCTTCCGCGATCACCCTATGACGAACCTCCTTTCGGAACGTGGCTAACAAAAATCTCGCCGCCCTTAATCGTGAGGCGGTCCTTATCAGCCAGGGGTTTGAATTCGCCATCGATTACCTCGTCAAGTTCGCGGGTTTCATCGACGCCAACTTCCTTCTTGAACTCGCCGACGATCCAGCTCCCGCGATGCACAATCTTCGGTTTGGTGTCGACAGTTACGGTCACGCTCGGACCCGGCTGCGGATTCTCTTTGTCGGAGTGTTCTTTGGTTTGTGGTTGCATTGGGCAAAATCTCCTTTGTGGTTGAACGGTTTTGGAGTATTAGTCCTTTAGAGGTGCGATTTTTTGCAATACACTGACCTTTTCTCGCCCTCCAAACATAAAAGCGATTTTCAACCTCAAAACTTACGAAAGAAAATTTGCTCTTCAGGTTTAGTAAGTTTTCGCTTGGCATTTCGCTTTAATAAATGGAGCGATATTGCCCATGACTTCATCCCGATCTCCCCAGATTGATTGGGGCAGACTCCTAGTGCGGTTGATGCCCGTGGCGAAGAAGATGTTCCGTCAATCGGGATTCAACCCTGAGCAAGCTCTACCTGGAACCGACGTTTCTGCGGAGGTTTTGGCCAATGGCGCCGCTATGGAGTTTTTTGAGTCGTGTCAAAGAGGAAAATGGAAGCCGAAGAATCCGGATGACGACCCGTTTCCTATGGCTTATCGAATAATGTACAACAACTTTATCGATGTTGTTCGCAGCGCCGGCCATAAGAGGGCAGATTTGGTTGTGCCAACTACCGATGAGAACGGGGTTAGCCTTATCGATGATTTGCCAGCATTCGATCAGGCATTGAATCGGCTTCTGGCAAAGCCGGTGATCGGTGTAGCGGACGTTGACGCGAAGATTTTGGCCGAAACGTTTTATCCTTACGCCGAAGGTCGCCAAGATCTAATTGATGTGATCGATGCCGTCATTTACTGTCAATGTCGCAAACCCAGTGAAATCGCAGATTGGCTTACGAGCCCTTCCCAAGAGATCACTTCAGAAGACGTGACGGATCGATGGCAGGTATTGAGGTACAACTACACGCGGCATCGCTAGATCGCGAACCGTGCTGCAGAAAACTTAGGGAGCTATGTCGAACTTCAAGTCGGACAAGACTCTTCCGCCGAAAACTGCCAAGGATGAATTATTTGATGCAGTGTTTGGTCCGGACGAGGACATTAGCGACAACAATGCTGACGAGATAATGCGGACTCACGGCGTTTCTCGTGAGCAACTCGTGGAAAATTTAAAGATCCACGTTCAAGAGAAAATTAAGAAGATCCTAGATGAAACTGGCGTCATTCCTGAAATGTTAGTTGCGATGCTGAATAACATTCGCGATTATCAAAAAGAGAAAACACCTAAGCCAGTTGGCGCTGACGAATGGGTTGCTGAAATTTTTAATCCAGCTTCAATGCCGAGTTCTCACGCTCAACCGATATACAACTTTCGCAGTCGGAAAGCTGGCGGACTCTCTGAAAATGACCGAAGAATTCTAAGTGAATTGGAAGCTGAAATAGAGGACTGATTGTTCACTCTACCATCAAATCCTGAAGTCTATGCGCGTTCATTGCTGTCTCAGCTTAAACTGCGGCGGATTGGAGACATTGGTTCTTTTGCGGCATTGCTTGGCTTGAAAATAAAGGAAGTGGACTCGGATACTTTTGAAGGAGCATTGATTAGAGTCCCTCAGCGGTTGAAGGGCATCGTGGCAATCAAGCGCGATATCCGCGAGGACGGTCGAAAGAGGTTCACATTCTGTCACGAGGTCGGCCACTTCGTCCTTCCAGGACATGGAACAACGGACTGTATATGCTTGTCAGAAGAAGTGGAATCATGGCGCAAGAACATGCCGGAGCAGGAGCTCGCTGCGAATCAGTTTGCCGCTGAACTCTTACTCCCTTACAGGGAGGTAGAGCCGTTGGTCCGGAAAACTGACTTGACCATAAAGCTCGCGCAAAAGATTAGTTCCGAATTTGAATCCTCTCTTACGGCAGCTACTCTAAAGTGCGTCGATGTAACTCCCGAAAGATGCGCTGTAGCGTTCAGCGTCGCGGGCGCAATAAAATGGTTTCATCGCAATGAGAACTTTCACTACTTCGTAAGGGCCAATCAAAAGGTGAGCGATCAATCCTACGCTGCAAAGCTTTTCTCGGGGATGCATGTCGACGAACCGTTTGGCGCAGTACCGGCCGACGCATGGCTTGAAGCAGAAAACTTGCCCTTCAACGCAAGGATCTGGGAAGACTCAATTTTGTTGCCACACTACAACAGTACCATCTCGATACTTACGATCCACAAAGCCCCCCTTATGAAGGAAGGCCAATCTGACATTTCCCTGTTCATTTAGCCTTGATGGTTGACATTGTCAGGGGGTTGTGGCATTCTCCAGAGCGTCTCGGAGGTGAATTAACGTGCCGGACGGTGATCGATTCGAAAGAAGGCTTCGCGGGCCGGGTTGGAGGAAGGCATACCGACTCGGTTGCGGGAATGCCTCGTTTGAACTCATTGGTAGGGAACTAATGACCGCTGTCGCTGCAGCTATGCGAGGTCCTTTAGCCTTGCCAAACCTCCAGAAAGCGCTCCATGCCATTTACATTGCGCTCCAGAACAAGTCAGTCTTAAAAGCTTCACCCTCTCCTACGAGGGAGAACAAAGATCCATATAGAACCCTGCTAGCCCGCTATAGCCAGCCAGGATCTAGTGAGAACTTCATTGCCCATGAAATCGAAGCGAAGGTTGTACAAAGCGTCTATCTACAGCTGCAGTCTGGCTGCGATTCAATAACATTGCGACAGGTCCAGGATCGATTCTCTGAAGCACTTGTTGAGCGAATTATTCGGCATGGCTTTCTCGCGAAGGTTCGCGATGGCATAGCCGCTGAAAACACTCGGTCCGCTGAAGAGCAATATGCTTGGGAGAGAAAACTTCTGGACAGTCTCGCGGACGGTTCAAGAGACATGCTCCGACCGATCCTTGAAAGGGGAAGAACCGTGGTTCGAGCGCCGAAGCGTGCTGCCCCACAAAGAAGAATGACTCGAGAAGAACTAGACCAGCCCTTGGTATAGAGGAGACAGACGTGAGCCAAGATTTACTACCATTTTGCTTGGGTGATTATGCGTATGACTTTACCGATCCGACGGTCCTGCGCAAAGTCCCACCGGGAGTCAACGTCGACAACGACGTTTTGCAGATGGGTACTGAGTACTACATCAACGATGAAACAATCGCTGACTCCTTCGGGCGCAAGCTTGGTCCGCTGCTTTCCGATTGGATTGATATCGCCCTTGCCTGTTACTTGGCAGACCGCCTTTCCCGGAGACCCCAACCCCACGGCTCTAGCTTGGAACAATGGTCTCGTGTTCTGAATCTCAAGATTTCAGTGCGTCGTCTCAATGTGTGGAAGCAGCCAAGTGTCCAAAGGCGTCTGGTCAGCCTCCTCAATTTGTTATCAGACGACGATTGGAGAATCCAATTTGTTAGACGTAAGACTCCTGGTCGGCTTGCAGAAAAGCAGGGACATCTATTTCGCACTCGCTTCTCGAAGCCGCCTGTTGTCGCGTTGTTCAGTGGCGGGTTGGACTCGTTTTGCGGCGCAGTACAACAAGTGAGCGACCTTAGTAATCATTCCTTTGTCTTCGTGTCGGGAGTTACAAACTCGCGGCAGAAGTTTGCTCAGCGGGAACAGGTCAAAGCGATTAGCAGGCATATGGCCCGAGAGTTGTGCCACGTAATAGTGCCATTCGGTTTCAATTGGAACGGTCTCTCAATGGAGCGGTCAAGAGAAACCTCGCAACGCACTCGGGGCTTTTTGTTTCTGACGTTGGGCGCAGTGACTGCACTCGCCGCAGGTTCGAATGAGATTCGTATTTTTGAGAATGGCATCGGCGCGATCAACCTTCCATACGACTCGTCGCAAATCGGCACTGCTAATTCCCGAGGTGTTCATCCAATTACTCTCTTGCGCATGGCTGACTTTGTAAAGGCTTTAACTGGAAAATCGATCAGTTTCAATAACCCATTTTTGTTTAAGACCAAAGGTGAAATGTGTCGCCACGTTGCCGTTCAAGCTCTAGCATCAAATATCCCTAGAACTTTCTCCTGCGACGGCTTCCCGGTTCGCCACCGAAACAAGCCGCAGTGTGGCTCGTGTACTTCTTGTCTGATTCGTCGGCTCTCTCTTGAAAATGCAGGACTTTCAGAGTTCGATCCATCCGATCAATACATCTTGGATCTCCTGGTGTCGGGAGGAACGGCCGCAACGAGCAAACAGTTGCGACCTCTTCAGGCGATGGAGTGGCAGTTCCAGAAGTTGTCGCGTCTGCTTGGACAGGGCTCAAAATGGAATCGGCTAGTAACTGAATTTCCTGAGCTTCAACATATTGTCTCTGAAATTTCTGTCCATGATGAGATCGTCGAGACGAAACTCCAACAGTCCATATTAGGGCTTTACCGGCGCTATGTTGCGGAGTGGGCAAATTTCTCGGCACGCAATTCCCTTCGTCTCAAAAAGCGGGCAGCATGAAAATACTTTCGGAGGAGAAGTAGCCATGCATAAGCACGTACTTCAGCGCATCGATCCTAAGGTGTTGGGTTCCCGCATACAGGAAGCCCGCAAGGCGCGGGGCCTAACTCAGCAAGCAGTAGCCGACGAAATGGAAATGGCTCGGACGACTTTGGTTGCCATTGAGAAAGGAGAAAGGCGTGTCACTCCGCACGAATTGATCCAACTAGCGTCGTTATACGGCAGGTCTGTATCTGAGTTCTTAAGCAGACCAATCATTAGCGCTGGATTCGTTCCTCAGTTTCGCTCAAGTTGGAAAGAATACCTAACACAGGAGTCGGAACTAGAACAGGCTGCTATGGAACTCCAAGGCCTGGCTGAGGACTATGTGGAATTGGAACGGCTGTGTGAATTGCCACTAGCGAAGGCCTATCCACCGCCCTACGAAACAGCCGGGCCTTCTCCGGAACAGACCGCAGAAGAGATTGCTACAGCCGAGCGAAATAGGTTAGGCATAGGCGATGGCCCGATATCGAACCCGCGCGATAGGCTGGAGAACGACGTGGGTTTGAGGATTTTTTTCTTTCCGATGCCCTCGAAAGTTTCAGGCGTTTTCGCATATAACGATGTGCTTGGCGGTTGCTTCGGTATTAATGCAAATCACCCACGGGATCGACGTAACTGGTCTCTTGCTCATGAATACGGTCATTTTCTTACTAATCGGTTTCAGGCTGAGATAACTTTCCTGGCTCAGAACAAGAGACACTCGAATATTGAGCGTCTCGCCGATTCTTTCTCGGAGAATTTTCTGATGCCGGCAACTGGTCTAAACCGGCGCTTTACTGAAATGCAGCGAGTCAGTTCAGGCAAAAGCATCACGCTCGCGCAAATATGTAGCTTGGCTGATCTTTATCAGGTTTCAATACAAGCTCTCATAATTCGTTTGGAGAAGCTACGAAGACTCCCGATAGGCACCTGGGATAAGCTCAAAGCGGAGGGATTTAAGCCGCGCAGAGCGCAACAGTTGTTAGGCATCGACGCTGTCGGTGATGAAGAAGAACTACTTCCGAAGCGATATTCGAATTTAGCAGTCATGGCATATTCGAAAGGCTTGATAAGCGAGGGACAACTCAGCAAGCTCCTGCGTTTGGATCGTGTTTCCAGCCGAGAGTTGGTTGAGAGGGTAAGTAATCAATTCAACGCGGCGGTTGAGAGTGGCTATGAACCGTTCGAATTAGATCTTGCCCAGCCGCTAGCTGGGAGGTAAATGGTTAAGTGACCTCCCGAGCGCAAATCATCGATGCGTGCGTACTTATTAACCTTGTCGCTACTGACGAACTCGAAGCGATCTTGGGAGTAACTGGCAAGCTTTCGCTAATTTGTACCGTGGTCAAAAAGGAAAGCATCTACCTTCGAACGCTTGATCCTCAGAATCCGAAGGAGCTAATTGATCTTAGCCCGTTCATAGATAACCGAATACTAGAGATATGCGAAATTGAGAACGAGAACGAAGAGTTGCTCTATGTTGATTTCGCAGCCGTCTTAGACGACGGGGAAGCAATGAGTTTAGCAATTGCGATCGCTAGAGATCTTGATTTGGCTACGGATGAACAAAAGGCGCGAAAGCTATTCCTAAAGGAAGTTGAACATCCTCGGCGTTTGATCTCAACGTCCCAGTTGTTACGAAAATGGGCAACTGCAAGCCGACTAACGGCGGAGAGAATTAGAGCTGCCCTGTTGAAAATTGAAACGCGCGCGCGTTACCGACCGCCTATTGCTGACCCCGACTACCGATGGTGGATGGATTCCTGCCATTGAACTTTCAACGTTGACCGCTAGTGTCAACGAGGCATTCTCTAAACGAACTTTGACGGCTGCGGATTCGGTAAATACTGTTATTTCGTTTCGTCTCGCCTTGTTGATGACCCTCAAACCGTTTCATATTTCTGGATCAATCGCACTGTCTCGCAAAAGCGGCGCGAGTGCCTCGCACTCGCGCCGCCGACGCTTCTTGTCTCTTGGCTTAGTATTCGTCAGGCAAGAGAATTGTAGTGGAGCTTCGATCCGCTTCAGTGATGATCCAAAGCTGTTGGCCCTTGCCGGTTCGGTAGTTGCTCAATAGCCGGAATCCCTACTCAAGTGAAATCTCGTTCTCGCGAACATCATTGTCCGAAAGATCTCCAAAATCGCAACTCATATGACGGCGTAAGAACTCAATTGCGGTTTGTCCGGCGATCATGAGCGCGTCTTCCGCTCCGGGCGTGATGTAGGTTTATCCAAGCGCAAAACGCGTGATGCTCGGTTGTCGGTTTGTGTTAGTGTTTGGTCGCATCAATCTTTCTCCTGTGACGGTTGAAAAGCTGGTGTGGTGGGTCAGGCAGCGTTAGCGCGCTTACCTGACCCTTCCTTTGTCTGGTTGTCTAGTTCGCGTATTCGGCTGATCGCTCTCTCGTCGGTCGTCCCGCTCTCAGGATTTGATCGGCAGCGCGGAAAATCTTCTGTGCGCTCTTTTCGGGGATCGCGGCGGCGTTGTATCCGATTCCCTGATAGAGCCAGTTCTGGATATAGCCTCTGCAATAGTCCGCGCCTTCAAGGTTCAAAGCTTCGCAGCACAACAAAGCGACTGACTCCGCTTCGACTTCGTGAAGATTTCTCGGCGTCTGTTCCGTGTCGGTGAAATCGCCTTCGGACGTATGCAAAAGCACGTGGGCCATTTCGTGAAAAAGCGTCTTGTGTGGGAGTTGCGCTACTGGATTGATCGCGATCTGACTGGCACGCGCGTATCCCTGACAGTTGCCGTCCGTCTTATCGAACGTGATTCGCTCAATGCAAAGCGTGGACAGCGCTCGCTCGGCGTCCCATTCGGGAATCGTCACTGGCCCAAGCTCGTCGCCGAAAGTCTGACTCACAACAAACCATAGGGCTTTATGCACAAAGCTCGTATAGGTCTGCTCTTCGCTTGATGGTTCGCTGGCCTGTGATTCATCGTTGCGGCGCTTCCGGGTTATTGGCATACAGAGCGTCAAAGCCTTTTCGCCGCGTTTGACTACTCGTCCTAATGTCTGCCACTTCGGAAACGTATTGATTGGCCCTGGCTGGATGCCGCGCAGTTGGCATTGAACCAGCGCGAGAATCTGATTACCTACGGAATAGTTCCAGAACGCGCTATACGCCTTCATGATCGTTCCGGGTTTGTTGACGGCTTCCACGAGTAAAGCTGACCATTTCGGAATGTCTGCTGATTGTGTTTGCGTTTGTCTCTGCTGCATTGTCGTTGCTCCTTCTTTGGTTTTGTGTTTTGAGAGGGTGTTTCCCCCTCGCAGCGAAGAAGATCGAAACGACTGGGCGCTCATTCGCATCACCCGCAGGGGCGCAACAAAGTGGAGCACTCGGAGCGAAGGGAAGAGTTGTGCGAATGGGCTGTCGTGAAGAATCGCAGCGAAGAGGGGGAAACTAAGAGAAAACTTCTCGGCGGAAATGGAACAGGTGAAATGTAAGCTGAGGCAAGTTACACCGAGCTTGGAAATCTAGAGACGTTTACATATCCACAAATATCCACAAAGACAAACTCTATTGACAGATATCCTCATCACCTCATATCCTGCCCGCAGTTAACTCACGTGCGCATCAACAGCTAGGGTAGCTAGCCTAATTCGAGTCAATGCTGCCAAAAGAAACTGGAAGCGTGTTTTTCCATCCCAAGAGAGGAATCAGAGACTATGATCACCCATGAAGAGGTTCGAATCGTATGCGGTCAGTTTATGAGATCTCATCAGGTTGCGATTACGGAAGCCGCGCAAAAACTGATTACCGAGACTCTAAATGCCGTGATCGTTGACCCGCATTCTGGCTGGGTGCAAATCCCACCAGCCGAACGCGAGCGACATGCCCGACAGTATTTAGAAAGGCTTCCCGAGGCTCTCGGATTCCTTTTACAAACACGTGGAGTGACTACCATTTCATATTTTGATTTTTTGGGCGGCTTCGCGAGCATTTGTGACTGGATTTGCTTTGAAGATAAGGAGCCAATAAATGCGGGGGCGAGAAATCAATGGCGGACTCGGTAACGCAATCGAATAACAGTCGCGGAACGAGTTCGCTGGGTGTCTTGCAAGAGCATTCAAAAACGGTCATCACGCTTGCAACATCCTTCTTGGGATTGACGGTTGCCTTTGCAGGTACCATCCTCGGTCAAAATCCACCGCGGTTACAAATCATTCTGCTTGCCGTTGTTTGGCTATTGCTGACGTGCGTGATTCTTACTGCAATTATTTCTGTGGTTCAAATATACAAAACCCTACAAAAAGATGAAGTCAATACCGACGACAAAGTCGACCCGAAAGTTACTCGTCGCCGAGCAGCTTCCACCGCTACCCTATCGTATTTGATCCTTGCTTTAGCCGGTGTCGTTTTTGGCATTATAGGAATCCTTCGTCTATACAATTCAAAGGGACCAATTGATGCGATGACCGCGTCGAAACAAGCAATAGAGTTCTTATCCTCAAGCGCAAATGTCGACAAGTCAAAGATAACGTTAGAACGCATAACCCTGGATGAGTCGGCACGAACCTATCGAATAATCGCCACTGCCGATACTTCGAAAACGTTTGAGATAGTTGCTGACGCCACCAATGCTTCGATAAAGGATTATCAAACAATAAGCGGGTATGAATCAGCGCCGCGCCAAACAGCTGCTCCCGATGTTTCAAGTCCTGGAAAGAATACAGACGGCAGAAAAACGTCTAGGCGTAAAGGCTCAAAACTAAAGAAACCTCCTCGGACAGCACGCAGATACCGGAGATTCAGGGCTTATGGTAAGCCTCAACGACGCAGGATTCTGCATTAGTTGCCGATTGCGCTCTTGTATAACTTCTAGCTCGTCCAGTCACTCGCTGCCCGATCGCGGCTCTTACAAGGGTGGCGAGTTGGGCGAAGATAAAGGAGGGTAGTTTCGAGTTATGCGCACCCGGCACCTTCTTGATGTCTCGTTCGGTTCATCGCCTTTTGATTCCAGGTGCGGATTTGCGCTTGATGCCCTTGTGTCTCACAGAGCCTGGGAGTCTTTCTGGCAAGTCCAACTCGTCGTCAACGACGTCTTCAAGATGGACGCCCGCCGCCTTAGCATATTCAAGAACAACCGGTAATGGCGGAACGCGTTTACCTAACTCGTAATCCGAAATTCGGTTGTACGGAAGTACATCTTCATAACCCAATCGCCTGAGCATTTCGCTCTGCGACAAGCCCAGACCATTTCGAATATCGAGCAGCTTCTCGCCAAGCCGCTCAGACTTCTTCCGTCGCCGCGCGACCATCAGGAGCAACCTCCTGACGGCCGGCCGTGGCACAGAGCTAACTTGCGTCTATACCATATGTGGTATAGAGTGGCTTCGCGTATCTGATTCGCCGTGAGTTGGAACCTGCCATGCTCAACGGCGATGCTCATCTCTCGACTTGACGGGATGGTGAGCTACGCATTTGGCCGTTGCCCGATTTTCAAAGACTAAGAGCGCCTCAGAGCATATCAGACCGCGCCCGCTTTGATAATTCGGATTTTCAACCCAAGACATATGCTGACTCCCGCCAACAGATCACGGCAACAACAGGGGCAGCAGAGAATTCTCTACGTCGGTAACGACCAGGAAACCCTTGCCGCCCTAAGAGCCGTCCTGAGAAGGCCCGAATTTCACATCGTCTCCTGTCCAGATCGCGACTCGGCGATTCGGTTCATCAAGAGCGATATCCGATACGACATCTTCTTATTTGATCTTGAGATGCGAGATAGCGCGGCATTCGAACTGGCAGAGTTGGCGCAGTCGCTCGATCATCGGCGGCATACGCCAATCGTCCTGGCTGCGTCCGAAATAGATAGCAGCCTTGAAGAACTTGCGCGTAACGCGGGAGCGATAGAGTGCGTTTCAAAGAATAGTGGGATGAGCGCACTACCGAATGTGATTACTAGCCTGCTCGCAACAGGACGAAACGTAGACAGATAAACAGAATTAAGTCTGGCACGGCCTCCCACCAGACACAGGGAGTTGACCAGTGCCGACGGGCCGTCGCGAAGCGGGGTGGGACGCGACGGCCTCATTTCGGTCAACGTCAGTTGTTGGACGCGTGACTTTGCCCAAGAAGTAGTTAGCCAGTAAATCAATTTTTGGGCAGAGGGTTACCTTTTTTGGGCGAGCTAGGGAGGTAGACGTGCCATTCCGCTAGGCGTATAAGAAAAGCTACGCCGTCCCGATGGATGGTGAACTTGACCTTAAGACATGGAGAAATCAAATGTACGAAACATTCACGGACTGCCTACGGGCGTTATTGAACGAATGCAAGGGCGGTCTAATAACCAGAAGCAATAATAGATTCTACTATGCCGTTCCTGGCCAGCCGGAGCCGGAAGGGGAGTTATTCCTTGGTGTCTATCCATCAGCGACTCCTGAAGTTGATTGGCGGGTGATGTTCCTCGGCGGGCCGGAAGCGGAAGCTGCCTATAGGGAATACACTTCAAATCCGGAGAATGGCGACCTATTGAGGGCGGCATAGAACCTTAACCGAATAATACAAACCGGAGGGCGTTACCGGAAGCGGTAGCGCCCTCTTGCTTTAGCTCGGTGGAGCAAAGCTTGAGGGAAATGCAGTTCCTCACTATAACGTACTGACCTGTTCCAGAGAGCCGCCGCCGAAATTCAGCCGCAACGCGCACCGGCGATCATTGAGAAGACTTTTGGGTTTGCTGGACATTGCGGCGAATTTTCGAAGTGCTACAGTTCCAACCGCGCCTCATCTTCAAGGGCGGCACATCCCTTTCAAAAGCCTACAACGCAATCGAGAGGTTTTCGGAAGATGTTGACCTCTCCTTAAGCCGCACTGATCTAGGATTCGCGGACGCGCACGATCCAGAACAAGCCGATATAAGCAAAGGTGAATCGAAGCGTCCGCTCGAACAACTGGCAAGAGCTTGCACGGCGACGATCGAGGATCGATTGCTACCCGACCTTCGTGCAGATTTCAAAAACGTCCTCGGGATTCAGGTTGGAGACTAGAACTTGACCCGCTCGAATGCGCAAACGATCATCTTCTCTTGTCCCCAAGCCGTCCAATTAGCAGGTGTGCATGAATACATCAGACCGGCATTCGGTTAGAGATGGGAGCGCGTTCTGACGATTGCCCGGCGGCAGAGCGAGAGATTGTACCCTATGCGGCTGAAGTTTTCCCGGAGGCCTTCACCATAGCGCGATCGAGTCGCATCCATACTTTGGAGGCCATCCGTACTTTTTGGGAGAAGGCTACGCTGTTACATGCTGGGTACCATCGCCCACTCGAATCGCGTTCGCCAAGTCGTCTCTCCCGTCACTACTACGATCTCTTCATGCTATCGCAGACAGATATCGAGAACGACGCACTAACCCGATTGGATTTACTTGAGCGCGTTGTAAAACATAAGAGACTGTTCTTCGCTTCAGCCTGGGCGAGTTACGAAACCGCGATGCCTGGTGGTTTTCACCTGCTCCCAGCCGATCATCGCATCGATGATCTTCGTAGTGACTACAAAGAAATGAAGGCTATGATCTTCGGTGCTCATCCCGAATGGGACGAGATCGTTGAGGGTCTGATCGGGTTGGAACATCGTATGAGAGCTGACCAAGGATGACTTTAAGATGGTAATTTGTCGGGACCTACCCAGATGTGTTTGTCTTAGCTCAGGTGATTCTACGGTGAAGTCAAACCAACGCCAGCAATCCTGAAAGGCATTGAAATCAAAAACTCGGGATGAATACGCACGGCAGGTTTTACAGAGCCGGCGCTAAGCATTATGCGGCCCGTTGTCTTCGCCTTTCCTCCTCGACAAAGATTGGACGCATTATCTAGGACGGCAATGAAGTTACGCTGCCGCGCGGTTGACGCTTGACCAGGACTCGGGTGTCGTCCTGCGCGCAAATTCCGATGACTGTAATAGTCTCATATCCTTCCCGGTAGGAGCGGCCAATGAGATCACGTCCTGACCGCGATTGTCTTTTTGGTTTTCTAACGCTGAAAGGAAAGGTGATTTGTTTGGGATTCATAATGAGAAACCTCTGTGGATTTTGACGACTTTCTTACGGTCCCATCCAGACAGTCTTAAATCCCCGGCAAGTCCGTCTTACAGAAATCTCCGAACCATTGGTTCGGAGATCCCTGCGATGACGGTCCAAGGTTTCGATGATTAGAAGAAGAACTGATCGAAGTCCGGATTCGTTTCATCGAAGAATTCGGACGTGTCGGTGACGGTAAAGTTAGAGACGGTGTCCTGCGGAATGGTAAACCGTCCGGTTTGTCCGTCCGAGCGCGCCGTTGCCGTATTCGAGGCGACGGTGGTGATCCGATTGTTCGTAAACCGTGACTGCCTCGGCGTGGTTTTAGCCGCGCGCCAAGTTATCGTGTACTGACTGCCGGTGCCCGTGGCGAACTTTCCGTTATCCCCGGTATATACGGTTCCGGCTGGAGCGAACCGCGTTCCCCCATACGTGTTATCGAGCCCGGCCGTCGGGTTGGTAAAGTTCGTAGCGCAACTAAAAGTATTGTCGCCGGCGCTAAACGTCGCGGCCTTCGAGGTCGTGGTCGTAACAAGCAGCAGTGTCACAATGAACAGAACCAAAGCAGTTGCTGAAGCTTTCCTCTTCATAAGAGTCGTTCCTTTCTGGTGTCGGTTTTTCGAGTGATGAGTAGCTCGTGTGCGCTGATTACTCGACCGTCTCGAAGTTGTCTTGCCGAAGCTTGTGCGGTGTTGTTTGTCGTGGTGCCTGCCGGTCTCTGCGGCGGCTGTTTTCTTTCCAAAATCGCTTTCGCTCATATTTTCCTCCGTTTGGTTTTGAAGATGCCTTACTCTCCAAGACGCTGGAAAAGTTTTTTTCAAAAAGCCAGAAAGTGCGGTCTATTGATCCTTGATTCACCTCCCGAGGCGCGTTCGCTTGCTGTTTAGGCCGCCCACTTTTCCGTTGTTTCCGCGGTTTGCGGAACAGCCTTGCTGACGCAACGGGTTACCCGGAAAGGAAAACGATAGTAGCGGGCGAGCCCGAATCCGGTGCCGGTCACTGCCACAATTCCAAAGGTCACAAAGCCGAACACTCCTCGCGAAAACGACCAGAAGAGTTCAGGCGTGACGACCGTCGTAAGCACGCCGGCCCAGAACAGCGCCTGCTCCACAATGATTTGTTTGCGGCTTCTCCCGACATAGTAGTTCGCGAAAAGCCTTTTGCTGTTGATGCTGATTACGTCTCTCATTGATTCTCTTTCCTCCGTCCGCAAATGCCTTTGATTCATTCCGGGGGCGGCGACCACTTCTTTCTCCTCTCGTTTTTCTCCAAGGGCCGCCGCCCTTATTAGTCGTGTCATTGATGAAGACGGACACTCGGGATTCTTCAAAAGAGTTTTGAAGCGAGGCAATTTACTTTTATTTTTCGTCGATGATTTTTTTTGAAAAGCGGGCGGGCAGCGTCTAATCAACAGCCAAGATTTTTTCAGTTCAATTAAGCGGTTGTCGTTATCAACCAATGAGACTTCCGAGACCCCGGCGATGAGCATTTCGAAGGCCGCAGCTGCGAATTGGTACTAATAGACGCGATTAAATAGACCGAGAGTTCCATACTTAATTTGGTATCAAATTTCCCCAGATTCCCTTTCCTGTTTTGTTTGGAGGTAGATACCATGAGTGAATCCATCGCGACCGTCCTTACTCCGAAGAGCTTCGAAGAAAACTCCAGCGAGTATTACACCACGCTATTTCGCACAGTCTTTCGGCTGACAGGCGACCAGGAGGAAGCCGAAGATCTTGCGCAGACAGCTTTCGTACGTTTTCTGCGGCTAATGAAACGAAAGCAATGGAACCTTGAAATTAGTCACGTGCAGGCTTATCTGACAAGAATAGCCAGGAACCTCGTCAATGATCGGTGGAGAGAAAAAGGAAAGGAGAAGGCGGTGAGCTACGATGACGATAAAACGCGGGAAGCCGTGGATCGTGAGACGGCCCAAACCGACGAGTCGGTTGTCACTTTAGACAACCGCATCTACTTCAAAGAACTCTACCGCACCCTGCCAAACGTTATCCTCTCGGGAATGAGCGAATACGAGGAACAAATTTTTCTTTTGAGAAGGATTGAGGAGCTGTCTATTAGAGAGGTGGCAGATACCGTGGACAAGGAAATCTGCCAGGTAAGGTACGATTTGCAAAAAGTTGAGGCAAGAATTCGTTACCGAGCGCGTAAAGTAATAGGCAAAGACAAGTCTATTTGATATTCGAGCGTTTTAGCATCGCGGGAAGATATTTTGAGGTAAGTATCGACCAGTTGGTCGAACCATTGAGGAATACGGTGAATTTAACCAGCCCCACAACACAGAGTGCAGCGGCGCCTCCCGGGCTGGATCGTGCGTTTGATAATTTCATTGGAGACACAAGCCGGACACTCGCTAATGCGAGCGTCCGGCTTTTTTTTACGAACGCTCACCCACTCTCTTCCGCAGGACCAATCCGCACCTCGGGCAACTTAAACGCACTTCAGATGCTACTTAATGCGCTTGTCTCACGGCGCTTGATCTGCAAGAATGTGTGGCTCGATTCGTTAACTGACAACGATTACGGTTTCTCCGTTCATGGACATCTACATTGATGCCTCAATTCCTGGAATTGGTGGAATTCGAGGCTTATTGTACGTTCCATGAGTTGAGGCATCATCCGTACCCTGCAAACCAACAAATGTTCAAAAAACGACTTCGTTGAAACATAACTGTTTTTGAAAAGGGGTACGATGATGACCAGGAACAACATGCAAAAAGATCTGTTCGCGTTATTGCCGAAACTGATCGTTGAAAGCGATGACGACACACGTTTTCGATTCCAGGCTCAACAGGAAGCACTGGACGAATTAAGATGTACGCAACCGCCGTTGGGAGAATGGATAGATCGTTGTGACTATTCGTTCTTGATGAATACTCTGAGTTTGAGCGATCGCCTTTTCGCTAAGGAGTTTCCCGGCGTACAACTGTCGGTTGAAGAGCGAAAACAATTTGCGGAGGAACTTAGTCGGCACTGCGACGACTGCGCGCGCTGCCATCTCAAAAAGATGTACGATTTACAGTGGGAGTCGTGCGTTGACAGAGCGATCGCGGAGAATCGAGAAGAGATCGGCAAAGCAATCGGTTACGCCGTCGGCAAGAAGTAAACAAAGGCTGCGCCGAAATGTCCGCTCTGCAATGGTTTCGGCGCACAAGATCCAATCCCGAAGCAATCAAGATGGCAGGGACGCATCCTCTTCTGGGGTGCGTCCTATTTTTTGCGTTCGCGGCCGGAAGATTGGTTTGCCGCCAGCCGGCGCGGATTTCTTTTCGCCATGCCTCGTTTGGCTTGGGCACGTAGTTTCTTCGCCGCCGATCTTATTCGCCAAGGCGAAACCCCAATTTCTGCAAAACCTGATTCAAACGTGTTTCTTTTGCGCGGTCCGACGACGACGCCTTCTTTGTTGCAGTGGCTCGCTTGGCTGAGGCACGAAGTTCTTTCTTCGCGACTTTGTCTGAGGATAGAATACTCGCTTGGTTCAAAGCCTTTTCCAATGGCGTTCCTTTTACCATCGCTCGGGCGCGGGCTTTAATTTTGTTCCGAAGTCGATTGACTTTGCGCTCAACCTCTTCGCCGTCTTCGGCAAGAAGGCCGGCAATTTCGGCTGGCGAATTCTGTTCGAGGTAATACAATTTGAATAGATAACGCTCTTTCTTACTTAGGCTGCGCAGTAAACGCTTCCAATCGAGATCGGAAAGGATCTTTCCACAATCCATTTTTTGATCCCTCCGTGCCACCTCAGCGCCATGGTCCGACAATTCACGCTGATTGTCGGGTTCGCTCCGATCGCCGCCCTGGTACTGCATAGAACCTCCTACTCCGACGACTGAAAACTTCGGTAAAGCTGACTTGTGAAGCCTCGCCCAAAGGTCCGGCTTAACTCCTACTTGTTCGGTTTCAAAAACGACTCGGCAACCCAGAAGCGGTTGCAGCTTCTAGTCGACTTCAACGGAGGCTTCGCAAAAGTCAACTGTTCAATGAGTCCAAATACGAAACGGTCATCGCGGATCGATATCACCGCTAACCGAGATCAAACGAATCAAGCTCCTGACGTCCAAGCAGGGGGAATGCTGGGATTGAAAACGCTGGTGAAAGTAAAACCTTGAAAGTAGGCTTTGAACGATTGCGATTTGTAACCGGGATGGTCATCGGTATGTTCCGATCTTGAGATGCCTTAAGCATGGGCAACTCAAAATTGCCAGCCCGGAATCTCCTCGCTGTTTTATGTTGACACTTCGATGCAGCAAGTCGCTGGCAAGGTTTCTCTGACTTGCGCCCGACTGAATCCGTCGAGAATATCCGACGGGTTATTGCGTCGCGACATTTCGATCTTGATTTCTCCGTAGGGGTCTCAGAAAACTGAACGTGCATTAAGTCACCATCAAGTTGAGAAAACTACAAACACTTCTCTGGGCACACCCGCATGTGTGGGTCGATGTTCGAAATCGATTGGCGTTCGGCATTTATGTTTTCAATATGCATCGTTTTGTTTTGAATTGTGATCTCGCGCAACTTAACGTGTTATGCGACGAATAATTCTCCAGAGTTGGCGGGAAAGTGGCGGGAAAATGATGACAAAACGCCTGAGTACTATTCGCCATCTCAGATTACGGTCTGTCGACATTTGACGTTCGCATATTCCGAACGCGAATTCCTCAAAAAGGCGATATAATCCGGACGACTTCGGACTCAATTCCTTCCGCTGGAGGCCTCATGCCGTGCCGGACAATACTCACCCAGAAATCTATCTGTTTGCGGATTTCAAACTGGATGTATCAACCGAGCGCTTGCTCTTCGACGGCCGAGAGATTTCTTTGACCCCGAAAGCCTTTACGCTCCTGACTTATTTCGTGCGTAATCCTAACCGGCTGATTACCTACAAAGAGCTGGTAGATGTTGGTTGGCCGAACGACAATCCAGAGCTACGAGAGCAAAATAAGTCAAAATACACTCAACAGGTAGTGGATTTGATTAGAGACGCCTTAAAGGATCGTCATCCGTATCGCATTATCACGAACAAAACAAAACGCGGATATGTTTTCGAGGCCAAAGTAACTACGTTCCGTGATGGCCCGGAGCCTGACGTGTCACTTCAAAGCGAGCCGCTAGGTTTAGTTATTGGATCGCAAGAAGGAAAGGATAAAGGTACTTCGCCAGAATCTGTTTCTTTGGAGACGACAAGCAACAGCCCCTACATTCCTGATCACGACAATCAACCTCCAAATGTTACTCACGTCGTCGGCAAAGTCGCTAACGACTCATCAGGCGTGACCGACAGGTCTCAAACTGAATTCGTTGTCGGCGAAACCGAAGGCTTTTTTGAACACTGGATGTTTGGGCCGAGTCTCAATCTCACGATATTGATAGGCTGTTTGGTTTTCGCGACCCTGATAGCGGCAGCCGCTATTTCCGGGAAATCGCCATCGAAGGCGTCCGCTTTGGTTTGTACAATCTCCGTTGTTCTCCTTGCTCTTGCCCTATGGCATTCGGCCAAACATAAACCTAGGACCCAGCGAGAAGAACCCAAGTTAGAGGAATTAGTAGCCGCAGGCTACCGCGATCTCAACGATTATCGTGGCGTTAAAGACTCACTTCAGACATCGCTTGAGCGGTTCGCAATTCGGTGGCGGCTACTTCTGTTTTCCTGGATTCTGCTTTACTGCTCATTTGCAGTGGAGTCTTGGATCTCGACCGATGGGGCGAACCAGCTTGTCCCGAGGTGGAAGGTCGTTGTCCACATGATCGAGTTGATGCTTAACCTCGGCAACACCTTCATGATCGCGCTATGCTACGAGGTTTTAAACAAAGATTTGGCTCCGCGACGGAGAAGACGGACGCTAAACCGCACATCGTTGCTAGGACTCGGCGTACTTTTCGTGACGGTCGCGGTGGTAATTGAGGTCAGCCTAAAGCCTGAACAAGTTGAGTTGTTCCGCAGTCAGTTACAAACTGGCATAGCGCTGCTGACCGGAATACTCGCCGGGATCATTATGGCCTTGTTTGTGGCGCGCCTGCAGAGCAAACATCTTGATCCCCCGGCGTGGGCCATCTTCCTTCTTTTTTCATATACGGCCATTCAACCGTTGGTTTTGTATATTCAAAATCAGCGCCCGTTAACCTGGGCGCTCTTGTGGTATGCGCTCTTTCTGAAATCGCTGCTTTACTTATATGTTTTCTGGCTACTTCAGTCAGGCGATTTGTTATTCTATTTCGCGCAGTCAAAACGAACATATGAACATGTTGATGACCGGCGACGCGCCCATCGCCGCCTTGTTCAATAAACTAGTTTTTCGGATAGTGATTTCCGACGTTTCTATTAGTCGGGAAGCGTTGCCGTCGAATGGAAAGTCTGGAAGAGTGGACTAATGGATGGGCTCAAAGAAGGTTAAAACAATCTCAGTCCTCATAGGTTTTTCGTGTGGCCAATTTGTGGACAGAATTTACGGCACGCGGCTGATAAGCGACGGTAAGGAATGTCAACGTTTGCAAAATGCTAAGAAATTCTTGGTGGCTGCAACTTTTGAAAAGTCAAAAACTTACGTTTTTGACGGGTTGGTGATTATGAATTCCACCCTCTAACGCAGATCCATGGCCAACTAGCACAACTCGACAAATAATCAGAGCCTTCAGGCGCGCAGCCTTAGAGACGGATGATGTGTTCGCAAGACATCGATCAGATGTTCCTTCGCGATGTACGTATACCGTTGAGTTGTGGCGATCGACGCATGCCCTAAGAACTCTTGAACTACTCGAATATCAACCCCATTACGCAATAAGAGCGTCGCCACGGTATGTCTCAGCATGTGGGGCGTAATATGTCTCTCGATTCCGGCATCCTTTCGGAACTGAGAAATGATATTCGCAATGCCTTGAGTAGATAGCCGCTCACCATATGCGTTGAGGAAAAGTGCCTGGCTATGCGTAGGGATATGAGAACGCGTTTCGAGATGCTCTTGTTGTATCCGAAGCGTTTGTTCATCGACCAGGAATGCCAATCGATCTCGCCCCCCTTTTCCCTTCACGCGAAAAAACGATTCTGAGACTGCGAAGTCTATCAAGTCGAGCGCGGAAACCTCACCCACTCTCATACCGGTCGCGAATAATAAGTCGACCAATGCCAAATTCCGCAGCGC